>Ga0123354_10000344_pt1 | contig 43559 bp, 55 predicted proteins | sample TergutLab28metaG_2_FD_97872 | JGI IMG/M metagenome (GOLD analysis project Ga0123354, IMG submission 97872) | Labiotermes labralis P4 segment gut microbial communities from Petit-Saut dam, French Guiana - Lab288 P4 | ecosystem: Host-associated > Arthropoda: Insects > Digestive system > Gut ... | reverse complement strand
CGCATGTTGGTCACTAGGGCTTTTTTGGCAGCCATACGGCGCATACCTAGTGCCAAAATAATCGAAATCGCTACTGGCATACCTTCTGGTACGGCCGATACTGCCATGGCAACTACAAACTGCAAACTATTTAAAAATGGAATACCTTGATAGATTGCAATTACTAAAGTTACTAGCGATATTATGCCCACCACTATGGCGATTTGGGTTACTAATTTATTAATCTTGACCTGCACGGGGCTCAGAATAGTTACGTTGCTAGCTAGTTTAGCGATCCGGCCATATTCGGTGTTATTGCCAGTGTTGGTCACTAATACGGTGGCCGTGCCGGTTATCACAAAAGTTCCAGCAAATACCATATTAGTACGATCATAAACTTCTCGACTACCCCGCAGGGCATTGATAGATTTAACAATCGGTTCTGATTCACCAGTTAAAATAGCTTCGTCAATTTTTAAGTTGCTTAGTTCTACCACCCGTCCATCGGCCGGGACGCGATCGCCTTCGTTTAGAGCTATAATATCGCCGGGCACCAACTGCTCAATACCTATGGTTGTTTTTTGGCCGTTACGCCACGCTTTTACCATTTGCTGGGTCTGTTTGCGCAAAGATCTTAAAATACGACTGGTAGAAAATTGTTGAATATAATAAATTGCCGCGTTAATAGCAATTATTATCATAATTATTACAAAATCTACTACATGGTGCTGCACTATACTAATAAGCCCAGCTACGATCAGCACTAGCATAAATACGTCTAAAAAGGGTTCTAACAGTTTCCGCCATAGGGCGTCGGTTTTAATAGTTAATTTGTTGAGCCCAAACTTTTCTACTAAGCTAGCGGCTTTTTTGGTTGTTAAACCTTGCCCTAATTTAACACTGTGTTTAGTTAAAAGGTCAGTGACCGACTGATTATATTCAAGCATTAGCTTTATTGTAGCAAACTTTGACGGCGGGCTCTAGCGGCTGGTATCTGGACAGTAAAGGTGGTGTATTTATTCGGTACACTCTTGACACTGATTTGGCCACGCATTAATTCAGCCATTTGTTTAGCTATCGACAATCCTAGTCCGTAACCTTCTATCTTGCCGTTGCTAGAATGTGCGGTATCGCTGCGGTAAAACCGGTCAAATACGTGTGGTAAATCTTCTTTTTTAATCCCCTCGCCCTCATTCGTAAAAGATACCGTCACAAAACGACCCTTACGTGCTATTTCCAGCACGATCTTTGAGTCTGGCGGGCTATATTTGTGGGCATTATTCAGTAAAATTCGGGCAATATCGCGAAACAGCGCTCGGTTAACATTTGCTATACAACCAGGTTTGCCTTTTAGCACGATTCGGCGGTAGCGTAATTTATCTTTGCGCATGACAAAGGCTTTATATAAATCAACTGCTTCAAAATCTACTTTTATCGATTGGGCATGTGATAACTTTAACAATATACTAGTTAAGGTTGAAAGTGATATGACTTCTTCTAGGTTGCTTTGCAGGACTTCTTTTAGGTCAGATTTAGTGGCTTTTGGATCGGTTAAAATAAATTCAATTTCGGCTCTTAGCGTGGCCAGCGGTGTATTAAGTTCGTGTGAAGCATTCGAAATAAAATCAATTTGGTTACGTTGAGCTTCTTCGATCGGTTTTAGAGCTCGACGGGCTCGAAAATAACAAACCACACTGCCGATTATTAGTATAATAATGTTTAACCTTAGCATAGTCTGCAGGGTATGTTCTTTTACGGCATCTAAATTAGTTACTACATATTCTGTGTGAGTTTGGTCAACAAATGCGATATCTGCCATATCGCTAGTGGCAGCGCCATAAATGGCGACATTAAATACCAAGCAAATGACAACCAATAATAACAAATACCAAGTAGTCAGTTTAAAGGTGGCCGATTGAGTTAAGGTTAAATACTTCATTATCTTCTATTTTACATCGATACTATATGTGATGTAAAACTAGCTAAACGTCGCTAATTTTGTAACCAAAACCGCGGGCAGTGTGAATTAGCGGCTTTTTAAATGGTTTATCGATTTTTTCACGCAGGTATTTAATGTAAACTTCTACCGTATTAGGTAAAATATCAGCGTCATAATCCCACACATGGTTCATGATAGATTCTTTGCTAAGCAATCGCCCGGGGTTGCGCATTAAATATTCCAATAGTGCAAATTCTTTAGCGGTTAGTTGTATCATTTGACCAGCTCGTTTGGCTTCGTAGGTAGTGGTGTCTAATTCTAAATCGCCCACTGTTAGTATATTGCCTAGGTGGGCTTCGGGTCGCCTTAGCAAAGCCCGTACTCGTGCTTGCAGCTCTTGCAGAGCAAATGGTTTAGTTAAATAATCATCAGCACCACTATCTAAGCCAGTGATCCTATCCCCCACCGTATTCATGGCTGTTAACACCAAAACCGGGGTGTGGATCTTTTTATCACGCATCGCTTTCACAATTTCTAGGCCATCGTGACTACCAGGTAGCATGCGATCAATAATCATTAAATCGTACTTTTCGTTCATAGCCATGGCGCAACCATCGTCACCGTCATAACTAACGTCCACGGCGTAATGCTCGCGTTCTAAGGCTCGCTTTAGAGCATTGGCTAGTTTGTGTTCGTCCTCTATTAATAGAATTCTCATGTCGATATTATTCCATAATAAGCTTAGAATCAACTTAAGGTTTTTGTCAATAGTTATGGTATCGCTTAAGCTTTTAGGTCAATCTTTTTAAGTGGTATACTAGCAAAATGAAGGTTTCAGAGTTTTCATATCACTTACCCCAAGAACTGATTGCTGCCCATCCACCAAAAACACGTGGTGATGCCCGGCTGTTAGTGCTAAATCGCCAAACTGGCGCTATATTAGACAGCAAATACGCCAATCTTGTCGATTTTTTGCAGCCCGGTGATGTGTTGGTGCTAAATGACACCAAAGTCATGAAATCACGTCTAAAACTTTTCAAAGTTTCAAATGGTGCTGAACGCGAAATCATCGTGTTAGAAAAGCACAGTCACGATAATAACTGGTATCAGCATCATGTCATGTACCGTGGTTCGCTTCGAGTTGGTGACAGGCTGTCTGTTCACCAGCCAATTTCTGCGCGACTCCCGAAGAACGGCGAGGTAGTCAGTGACGAGTCCCGTAACGACGGGCACGAGGAGCGGCGCAGAAATTGCGCTGGTGGACAGACAGCCGCAGGAGATATAAAGGTTACAGAACTTTTAGGCAACGGTATAGCGGTGGTGTCGAGTAATATCGATCTACTTAAATTAACTCAGCAGCATGGCATGCCACCCCTGCCCCCATATATGCGTCGTGACGCTACACCCGAGGACATCAAACGCTATCAAACAGTTTTTGCACACGACCCTGGTTCAGCCGCTGCCCCAACTGCCAGTTTAAATATGACTAAAGAACTGTTGTGTAAGATACAACGTAAAGGTGTAATCGTTAAATATCTTACCCTACACGTTGGCTTAGGTACATTTTTACCAATCCGTACCCAAAATGTCGAAGATCACGACATCCACACCGAATATTTCACTATCCCAGCCGACACAATCGAAGCCATTAACACGGCCAAATCCACTGATCACCGCGTGGTGGCTATCGGCACGACTGTTACGCGTACGTTGGAGTACGCGTATAAAGATGGGAGCAGCCAGCTTGGTCGCCATGGCGACTCGGCTTTGCCGACTGGCGTTGAGGGAAGGAATGTGTCCTTCCCTCAAGAGGGCGAAGCCGATATTTATATTTACCCTGGCTACAAATTCAAGGTTATAGATGTGCTGTTGACCAACTTTCATGCGCCCAAAAGCACCGTGTTAATGCTAGCGGCCGCATATGCGGGTTGGGATAATCTACACGCCGCCTATAAACACGCTGTAGCCGAAAAATACAATTTTTTAAGCTATGGCGACAGCATGCTGATTATTTAAGCTTTTAATTCACCAGCTGCGAATTTTTGTAGAGCTTTTAGTAATTGTATCTTTTCGGCGGCCTGCACTCTGGCGGCTAAACTTTCTGGCGTATCATTTGGCGCGACCTTAACTTTTGTCTGCATTATTATATTGCCTTTGTCGTAATGTTCGTTTACAAAATGGAGGGTTACGCCGCTTTGTTTTTCACCAACTGCAATAACGGCGCGGTGTACGTTCATACCATACATGCCTTTGCCGCCAAATTTTGGTAATAATGCCGGGTGGGTATTTACGATTGTGTATCTGTTGATTAGCCCTGAGCCGATCAGTTTTAGATAACCGGCCAATAAGATTAAGTCAATTTTATAGTCTTTTAATATTTTCACTAACTCGGCGTCCATTTCGGCTGGTGTGGTAGTTTTAATCACGTAGGTAGCTATACCGGCTCTTTTAGCCCGTTGCAAGGCATAGGCATTTTTGGTGTTCGACACGACTAAACTTATATTAACATCCAACTTTTTATGCTGGATGTTATCAATAATGCTTTGCAAGGTTGTGCCATTGCCAGAAGCAAAAACTGCGATATTTATCATGCTACTATCTTACCATTTTATTTGGTGCTAATATAAATATATGGTAAAAATCACTCACATTGGCCGCGCCTGCTTTCAAATCGAAGGCAAAGATATTAGTTATGTTGTTGATCCGTACGACGAAACTGTCGCGCCAATGCCACATTTAACGGCCGACTATTTACTAATTAGCCATGAGCATGGTGATCATAACAACCGTGCGGCCGTAACAGTCACAAAGACTGACACGCCAGCCAACGTCAAAACTATTGCTAGTTTTCACGACGATGAACAAGGTGCTAAGCGGGGCAATAATATTATTCATGTAATTAATGTCGATGATGTTAAAGTTTGTCACTTGGGCGATTTAGGCCATTTGCTGAGCCCTGAACAAGTTGCCGCTATTGGTAAAGTAAATGTGCTGATGATTCCGGTTGGCGGTTTTTATACTATTGATGCTGCCCAGGCTTTAGAAGTTATTAATCAGTTAGAACCACAAATTATTATCCCTATGCACTACCGGCCAGCTAAGGTACAAAAAGATGCCGGTAATTACAACATTGCTACTGTTGACGATTTTATTACCCTGGCCAAGCAATCTGGTCTAGACATTCAAACACCAAATCAAAATTGGTTTGACTATTCGCCCAACCAAACTGGCGTGCTGGTTATTTAGTCGCTTTTTTGCGTTTAACTTTGTCTTTTGATACTAATAGCACCGTACCTAAAATTAACAGTAATATCCAGCTACCGGCTGCATAGGCGACACAACCCACAAATAGAAAAGTCGCAAAAGTAGCCGTCGTATTTTCGGCCTCTTTTAGTGAGTAGGCGCCAATTACATAATAGTTTTTGTACTTAATCCCAACCGTGGCATAACGATAACCAGTTTTTGGCTGCCAGGTCATGCGGTTTTGGCTGTGTTTATTAATATAAGTAAGACTAGCGTCCGGATATTTAAACTCCATATCGGTCACATTAGCAGACGACACCACAAACTTTTTGTTATTGTCATAGATTAGCACAAACGGCGTGTTGGTCGATACATCTGTGATAATTGGCAAGGCATGTTTGGGTTTTTGACCATGTTTCAGCCCGAACACCGTTTGCTTGGCAGCCGTAACGGCCGGCTGGTAAGCGTTTAACCGTTGTGATTGCTGGAAAGCCACAAAAGTGCAACCAGCCGTAAACACGCCGGCTATCATTAATAGTACCCATACTATGATTAATTTTCTTTTCATTTTTACCCTCCTTTACCAATTAATTGGCGTTTTGCCATGATTTTCTAAATAAAAGTTAGCTTTGCTAAAATGTTTGCAGCCAAAAAATCCATAGTTGGCCGAAAATGGTGATGGGTGGGCGGCTTCGAGCACCAAGTGCTTACTGGTATCGATTAAGCTCTTTTTACTTTTGGCATCTTTACCCCATAGCATAAAGACTAAGTTCTCGCGGGTGTCACTTAACATTTTTATCATAGCGTCGGTAAATTCTTCCCAACCCTTGCCACGGTGACTGCCAGCCTGGTGAGCCTCGACGGTTAGGGTGTTGTTTAGTAGCAGCACACCCTGTTTTGCCCAGCGGCGCAAATCACCATTAGTCGGCATGGGGCTACCAACATCGTCGTGGATTTCTTTAAAAATATTGACTAAACTGGGTGGAATTGGTACTTGCGGATTAACCGAAAATGCTAAACCGTGTGCCTGGTTTGTGCCATGGTACGGGTCTTGGCCAATTATGACCACTTTTACATTATCTAAATCAGTTGTAAAAGCACTAAATACCTGCGACTTTGGCGGATAAATCGTAGCGCTGGCATAGGCATCTTTTAAGAACTTGCTTAGGTTTTTAAAATACGGTTTATCAAATTCCGCATCTAAATAAGGTTTCCACGAAGGATGCATGTATATATTTTAACATGTTAGAATGATTAAAGATGGAATCATTTAATTTTAAAGTAGCTGATACTTTACCCGGTACACTAGCGCGCACTGGTGTGATAACTACACCGCACGGGCAGATTAACACGCCGGCCTTTGTAGCAGCCGCCACCAAAGCAACAGTTAAAACCCTAACCAATATTCAATTGAACGAACTTGGTGCGCAAAGCGCATTAGCTAATACTTATCACCTATTTTTACAACCTGGCGTTGATTTAGTAGCCCAGGCTGGCGGGTTAAACCAGTTTATGAACTACCATAAGCCGACTTTTACCGACAGCGGCGGCTTTCAGATTTTTAGTTTGCCAGATGTTAAGATTGACGACAATGGTGCTGTTTTTCGTTCACCGATTAGTGGCGAGCGTTTTACTATGACACCCGAAAGTTCCATGCAAGCTCAATGGCAAATTGGTGCTGATATCCACATGGCCTTCGATCAATTGGCTAAATCAAATCGTAAAGCTGACATGCAAGCTGCTATGGAGCGCACCCACCGCTGGTTAGAACGCTGTGTGGTTGAACATGGTAGGTTGGTGAAGTCGACAGCTCAGAAACGGATCAATCAAACAAGACCGACACCGCAGGCACTATATGGCATCGTTCAGGGTGGTAGTTTTTTAGATTTGCGGCAAAAATCAGCCGAATTCACAGCCGACCAGCCAGTTGATGGTTTTGGCATCGGTGGTGTATTTACTGCCAACAATATGGATAAAATGTTGCAAATCGTAAACAATATCTTGCCAGCCGACAAACCACGTCACTTACTTGGCATGGGGGCTGAACCACTTGATTTATTTATTGGCGTCGAAAACGGTATCGATACTTTTGATTGTGTCGCGCCGACTCGCCAGGCTCGCAATGGCGCGCTGTATACACATCATGGTCGGATCAACATCATGAATGCCAAATATAAAAACGATTTCACACCGGTCGATAACGATTGTGAATGTTATTGTTGCAAGAATCATAATAAAGCTTACCTGCACCACTTATTTAAAGCCAATGAAATTTTAGGGCTAACCCTAGGCAGTATTCACAATGAATACTTCGTAATACACTTAGTCGATCAAATCCGCGAATCTGTCCAAAACCAAACTTTTAACGATCTTAAGACAAAATTTTTAAAAACCTATTATTCGTAAGCTTTTTATTTTTGTGGTACAATAAAACCAAAGTTTAGTAGAGGTACTATGAAGGTAAATATAGGAATAGACACAAAAACATTCATCCGCTTTTGGCTAGTGGTCATCGGCTTCGCGCTAGTAGGCTTGTTGGTTTACCATGCCCGCACTGGCATCGCGATAGTCCTAACTTCTATATTCTTATCGGTTGCCTTAAACCCAATTGTAAGTCTAATAGCTAAAAAACTCCCCGGCAAAAGTCGCACACTAGCTACCACTATTGCCTATTTGTTTGTAATATTAGTGCTTGGGCTAATTTTATTCCTGGTACTACCAACCATAGTATCGCAAGTCACAAAATTTGCTCAAAGCTTACCAAGCCTAATCGAAGGTTCGGTCAACCAATGGTCGGGTTTAACGCGCTTTGCTAGCGATTATGGGTTAGGCAAATATCTAAATGAATTCTTTAATTCGCTCGAAGGTCTATCGACCACCTTTGCCCGCAATTTAGGCAGCAATGTTATGGTTGGTGCTGGTTCATTAATCGCCATTTTTACCAATACCCTTTTAACCCTGTTTTTAACTTTCTTGATGCTTATCGAAGGCCCAGGGTTAGTCGAGAACATCTTAACCCGATTAGATAAGAACAAGCAAACTAGACGGGCTCGCAATGTGATAAAACGCATGTACAAAGTTGTTACTAGCTTTGTCACCGGCCAATTATTGGTAGCGTTGATCAGTGGCGTAGTTACTTCGCTGGTAATGTTTTTGATCTGCCTGATATTCAATATTTCGGCCTCACTAGCTATACCAGTTGGTGTATTAGTATCGGTGCTTAGCCTAATCCCCGTGTTTGGCGCCACAATTGGTGCCGTTATTGCGGCCATACTGATTGCTCTAAACAGTGTTGGAGCGGCCATTGTATTTGTAGTTTACTTTATAATTTATCAGCAAATCGAAAATAACCTGATTGTGCCAACCGTGCAGTCCAAAGCTAGCCGCCTACCAGCGGTGGTGGTGTTGATGTCGGTTATTATTGGTATTTACACTTTTGGACTAATCGGTGGCATTATTGCTATCCCAATTGCCGGTTTCATCCGAGTTTGGGTCGAAGAATATGCCGATATCCGGCTGAGTAAACGAGCTGCTCACAGTGTGAACAAACCATCGTGATGGGTCTAAAACTGAGTTGATAGAGCATTCCCCCTTTAGGGGGTTGGGGGCAGCATGCTCTAGCGGCTTAGTTTTAGACCCGTTACGCAAAACCTAATCAATATATCGCCAGGTAGCGCCACCATTCGGCCGATCGTTTAACACAATATCATTATTTTGTTCGATTTCATCGCGCAATTCATCGGCCGCCTGCCAATCTTTATTATCACGCGCCAGTTGCCGGGCAATAATTAATTGTTTGGTATCTTCGTTGATATCAGGTGTTGATTTGTCTAGCCCCAATCCCAGTAGATCATCCAAAAACTTTATAAAATTTGCCAAAGCTTCTCGATCGATTTCGCTAAGTTTAAGTTGCTCGAGTTTACTAAAAATACTATCGACATAAGCCAAAGCTTGCGGCGTATTTAAATTATCGTTCACACTTTGAGTCACGTCGTTTTCTAGTTGATTTAGCATTTTAATACTTTCTTTCGTATCCTCGGGCTCAGTTAGTTGATGTCTTAGCGCCGCTATGGCTCGCCAATTATTTAAACGCTGCCTGGCGGCCTCTAAATCTTTAAAGGTAAAATTACGATTCGTCATAAATTGACCTTGCAGCACCCACATTTTAAAATCAACTGGCTTAAAACCACGCTCTTTAATATCATCTAAGGTATAGCCGTTATTTAGGCTTTTACTCATTTTTTGCCCATCAGCTGTTATGTGGTGGGCGTGTAACCAATAGTTTGCCAGTGGCTTGCCAGTTGCAGCTTCACTTTGGGCAATTTCATTGGTGTGATGTACCGGAATATGTTCAATACCACCAGTGTGGATATCAATCGTATCACCTAGTTCTTTTTTAATAATCGTACTACATTCTAAGTGCCAGCCGGGAAAACCAGCCACTTCACCTGGTTTGTCTAATAAATCAACTGGTGTTGGCCACTGCATGTCATGCGCTACTCCAAGCTGCACAAACTTCCATAGCGCAAAATCCGAAATATTACGTTTTTGCGGATTATGCTCGACTCTTGCCCCGGCTTTTAGCGCTTTAATATCTAGGTGCGCAAACTTAGCATATTGCGGGAACTTAGCCGTATCATAATAAATGCCATCATCAATTTGGTAGGTATAGCCTTTCTTTTTTAGTGTTCGGATCAATTCTAAATCTTCATCGATATAATCGGTCGCTTTTGAGATTTTATAGGGCTCAGTTAAATTAAGCTCGTTAAAGTTCTTTAAAAAGTCGTTGCCCCATTCCTCGGCTACCTGCCAAGCGGTTTTACCTTCTTTTTTAGCGCCTTTTTGCATTTTATCTTCACCGGTGTCAGCATCACTAGTTAGATGCCCGACGTCAGTTATATTAAGTACTCGCTGTACGTTATAGCCACCTAACATTAATGCCCGGATCAAAGTATCCCAGTAAATAAAGGCCGTGTAGTTACCCAAGTGTTGTTTGGAATAAACCGTCGGGCCACAAGTGTACATTAAAACTTGGCCAGATTTTATGGGTTTGAATTCTTCTACCTTTTTGGTTGGTGTATTATACAGTTTCATTATTGATCATCCCAACTGTCATCCTGAACTACGATCTTGTCATCCTGAACTTGTTTCAGGATCTTGGGGTCAGATTCCGAAACAAGTTCGGAATGACGGGAAGAGAGCAGTTTACCTACTACATTGATTATTTCGTTTACCACTTTATCATAATCATCATACACCCTAAAACCAGCCGCATATTCGTGTCCGCCACCGCCAAAATAGCCAGCCACTTGGTTGGCAAGTGGCAAATTAGTGCGAACCTTGCCGGTTAATTTACCATCGGGGTAGGTTTTTATAGCGATACTAACTTCGACGTTTGTAACCATGCGCATTTCTTCTAGAATCAGCACATTTGGGTTATATTGGTCGGAATATTTCTTGATATCTTCCCATGGAATATGTACCAGCGACAATCGGCCGTCCAAATAATATTCAATTCGTTCAATTAATTTACCTTTGTATTCCAAAATCTCCGGCGATTTTTTCATTAGTTCCCGCCGTGCATCTTCTATGCCACTAGGGCTAGCACCAAGTTTGATCAAATTGGTCGCAGTCTGGTAAGTATCAGCTGTGACGTTCGGTGTGGTCAGCCCCAAAGTGTCGCTGAACATACCAGCCAGCAGGTTGTTGGCGGCTTCGCTGCTAATTTTTAACTTACTATCCACAAAAATCTTATACAGCATGGCGCTAGTTGCTACCGCCGGTTCAATAATCTTATCATGCCTAAAACTCAAATCATCGGTCACATCATGATGATGATCGATCACCAACACTGGATTTTTGTTTAGCCAATCTTTAGCAGCCGGATCTTTTAACACCTTAGAAAGTAATACTTCACTCGCCGTATCAACAATAATAGTTGCATCAGCTTTATAGTTAAACTCATTCGTCACCCTATCCCAACCCTTAAAATAACGCAAGTATTTTGGGATGTCGACCGGGCAATATAAAATTACGTCTTTGCCTAATTCTGTTAAAACATCTTCTAATGCCAAGGCGCTCCCAAGGCTATCACCATCTGGATTTTCGGCTTGAATCACCAAAAAATTCTGGTAATCTGCCAGTAATTTATCAAAATTTCTATATTCCATATATATAGTTTACTTCACTTCCTACAATGATCAAAATATTAATCACTCTAGGAAGTGGGACGGAAAGTATTCAGCGTTGCCCACTTCGTTGTTGATGCTAAAGTAAAATGATAATTACAAATACAATAGCAATGAGTCCAACAAAAGTACCACAACCGCCTAGCAAAAAATAAAATTGTACGATAGCTACATCACTTTTTCGGAAGTATTTGGGCATCGGTAAGTTACAACCAGAGCCATAACTGTCGGCTAATTCGCTTAATGCCAATGACCCTAGGCCAAGTAGTCCACATACCAATACAACAGCAATAAAGATTTTCACCCACACCATCGTAACCTCCTATCCGAAAATCTGGCTCAACGTTAGCAACAAAAAGAACAAACAGCATCCGTAAAATATACTTGCAAAAATAGCCCACATCAGGTCATCACCGTCACTCTTTGTGTATAGTAATGACAAAAACTTACCCGAGAATAAAAGTATTGCAGCGCTAAGCATCATAGAATATGAGCATATTACTACCTTCCGTCCACAAATTGTTATTAGCGTATACACGCTTAATACGACCTAATTTATAGGTATACCTCCATTGTAGCACACTGGTACAGTTTTGTCAATATAAAAATTAGATTTCTTGCCGGCCTTCTAGGGCGTGGGTTAGGGTGACTTGATCGGCATATTCTAAATCTACCCCTACTGGCAAACCACGGGCTAAACGGCTAATTTTAAGTTTGGGGTATAGTTCTTTTAGGCGTTTTTGCAAAAAAATAGCGGTACTTTCGCCTTCTACGCTGGCGTTAGTGGCCACAATTATCTCTTTTACTTTATCTTGTTTAATGCGTTCGATTAACTCGTTAATATGCAATTGATCTGGTCCAACGCCGTCTATCGGCGAAATTGTACCACCTAGCACGTGGTAAGTGCCCTGGTACTGGTGGGTGCGTTCCATAGCCATGATATCTAGTGGTTCTTCGACCACCATTACGGTGGTTTTGTCGCGATCTGGGCTGCTATATAACGGCGAAACTTTATCGTTTGGGCTAATTAACGCAAATGTTACCGGGCAAATTGCCACGCCATCGTGTAACTGGGCTAGACTTTTGGCAATACTTTTAGCGATTTCGCTGTCACTTTTTAGCAAGAAATAGCCATAGCGTTCGGCAGTACGCGCCCCAACCCCTGGTAATTTGCCCAGGTCTTCTATGGCTTTTTCTAATGCTTTTGGTAACAATACTGTTCTCCTGTCATTCCGAACTTGTTTCGGAATCTGACCCCAAGATCCTGAAACAAGTTCAGGACGACAGAGGTCAGAGTCCTAAGCTGCCCAACCCGCCCATTAACGGTTTCATTTTGTCGCTGGCGATTTCTTGAGCTTTAGCGTAACCGTCGCGCATGGCGATTTCGATCCAGTGTTCTAGTTCGGTGATATCGTCAAAATCAATCTTTTCGCGATCTAATTTAACACTTTTTATCTTTAGTTCACCATTAATCTGCACTGTAACGGCACCGTCCCCGGCCTCTACTTCTACGACTTCTTTAGCCAGTTCTTTTTGAGCCTTACGTAGCTGATTAATCATTTTTACTTGGTCAAACGCCATAATCTCTCCTTTTGTTCCTATTTATTATAGCAAATTAATCATACAAGTTTGCTATAATTGTCAATATGAAAACACGCGAAGATATACAAAACATGGTTTGGGATAAGATCCGAGAGATTAATGATGGCAGCATAACTTTGATTAATACACATTCTAGCGACGATCAATTTATCGAGCTAGTTGAATATTTTTTACCGCAAATTGATGAAACACCAGATGGACAAGAGCTGGCTGATATGCTTTTTGTGTCGCGATCTGGTTTTTATAATGATAATATTCTTGCTGAAATAAAATCGGATCTTGGGACTCTTGATGCTCCAAACTCTAAAGAATACGTTAAAGAACTCAAAAAGAATATAGCCAAAAATATAGCGGTCTATAGAAAAAGAAAAAGCCAGTAAAAACTGGCCTTTTCAAATAGAGTTAGATGTTGACGATACCGCGGTTGTCGTCAATGTCGATATCTCCGGCTTTCTTCTTATCCTTGAACGGCTGTCGCATATAGATAACATCTGAGTGCTCGTCGATAACTATATGACCATGTCCGTATCCCACAGGATCACCGATACCATCGAAGAATACATTAATCTTGCCATCTTTACGATATTCGAATTTGACTTGCTTGCCATCCATATACCCAATATCGGGCGCAATGACCATCAACATGCCACGATTTTTATCTTCGTAACTGGCTTTTTGTGCTTTCACTTCATTCAATCGTCTTTGGAATGCTTCCTTGGCTTGCCGATGCGCCTGTCTGGCCGCTTCAAATACTGCTTTGGCACTTTCGTGCTCTTGCTTAGCACCGCCGTATTGGCTTTGTACTTGGCTATGGCTGGCTTTAACTTCGTTGTAGGCTCGTTTATAGATATCAAAGTCGGTATTACTGGGTTTTTGTAGTGATTTTGACTGTTCAATCAAGCGTTTGACTTCTATGTTATATTCGTCACGGCGAGCCTGGTAACTGCGGCCCTCAGCTGCGTAACCTGGTGCAGATGCCTTCTCGTCGTGCTCATAGGCATATGAAGCTCGGTCAAAGGCGTTGCCCATACTGCGATGCGCGTCATCGGCACGACTTTTAGCTTGCTCGATCTGACTAGACAGGCTATCCATCTGCTGTTTGTAGTAGTTCCAGGCCTGTTGATTGCTTTCGTAAGCGTTGTTCATGGTTTCGCGAGCCGCACAAACTCTTTCCCAACTTGCATCTAGCTCTCGCTTTATAGCCGAACGCCTGTCACCTGCTGCTTTCATGGTTTGAAACGCGTTTTGCTGTTTATTGAATGTTGCGCTTTGTTCTGTTTTCAACCTTTCCAGCTCTGCATCTTTGCTCATGCATATCACTTCCAATCTCTATTTCAAGGTACGATAAATGGCGGCCGGTGACCGCCTCTTCCATTTAGATTATATCACAAATAGTATTATTCGTAAATATACACTCGATCGGCGTCTTCGGCCATGGCAGATGTTACAATGCGGGTAAGTGGTAGTTTAGTTTTAACCTCACTACTACCCACCACTAATAAATTAGACTGTAAATTAGTTGGCATGCTAGCCGTAACTTGCACTTTAGGGTATTGGTCTTCGATAATTTTGTAAAAGTCGTACTTAACACCCTTGGGTGTCACAATTACCGAAGTTGGCTTTAGGTTACGCTGGACTAAAGTAATATCATTGCTGTAATGTTTAGCTACCTGTGGTGTGTTCCAGTAGCCATACACAAAGTGCTCAACACTTGCCCAGCCCATCGTTATGACCAAGAATAATATTGGCACTAGCCCAGCAATCCGAGCATAGGGGTTATGCGGAAACAGCGAATACCAATTTTGCAGTAGGGTCTCGATACCGACTGCCAAAAAGATAAAGGCCGGTATAGTTATTAGGTAAAATTGATCTGGCACAAATACCAAAATAGCGGCTGCGACTGTACCTAGCGCTAATGTGGCATAGCTGCGGGCACTGTAGCGATTTTTGGTGCAAACGTACACTCCATAAATTATTAACGCTAGAGCCGGCATGGCAAAGATTGGTGTCAAAATCGAGCTATCTTCAACCGTATTAAATGTCAAGAACGATGTTGCGACACTGTGCAAATTAGCGAAGATATTAAAACTGATTAAATCTTTACCTAGCAGTAATCCGACAGTGCCAACATCGTGCATAGTTGCTAAAATTAGCGGCAGAATTGTTATAGCGAACGTTAATATGCCCAAAACTAAGCTAATCACGGGTAGATTTTTTATAAAAAACCGTAAATGTGGCTGGCTAACGCAGACGATTAGTAACACTGCCACCAAATAAATCATCAATGGCGTGTACAGGCTTAAACCGATGGTAATAGCTAGCAAAGGCACCAATATGTAATAAAGATGCTTGCCGGTGGTGATTAATAGCCCGAACAACAATATTAGCAATGGGTATAAAATGTATAGAATATTCGGTGTGCCACTTTGGGCGCAGTACAAAAACTGCCCGGCTGTTACAGCAATAGCCAAAGTTAAGATTGTAATACCTGGTTTGAACCACTTAAGTAGCAACCATAGCAAGGCCAAACCGGCGGCAAAGGCCAACACCATGGCTGGTAATTTAACGCTAAACACCGATAAACCCAGTAGCGCGAGACTGTTCTGCTGTAACAGCTTAAACGGCCAGTTAATAATTGCGCTGCTTAAAAAATTGCCAGAATTTAAAGCATGACTAGTTATGGTGCTATCAATTTCGCCGCTACTTAAACCACGAGTTGCAAACCGAGCCCCAAAGATCACTAAACCGAGTAACAAAATCACCAAGCTATAGCCAATTACGTAGCGATATTTATAAAAAAACAGTTGGTCTACTCTGCGTTTCACGCCTTGCGATCCTTGTCTAACGACATAAATCGTAGCGAATCAGGGTGGAAGTAAAGTTCGATTTGCCCAGTTGGACCATTACGATGCTTAGCGATAATAAGATCGGTAATATGCTGGCGTTCAGTTTCGGGATTATAGTAATCTTCGCGGTAAATAAACATGACTATGTCGGCATCTTGTTCAATTGAACCCGATTCACGTAGATCCGCCAGCTGTGGGATTTGTGGGTTGCGGTTTTCTACCAAACGACTTAGCTGGCTAATGGCTATAACCGGCACATCTAATTCACGAGCGATTAACTTTAATCCGCGACTGATTTCGCTAACTTCTTGCACGCGGTTACCATCGCCACGGCCACTGCCTTGCATTAACTGCAGATAATCAACTACCACCAGCCCTAAGTCTTGATCATGCGCAGCGCGCCGGGCTTTGGTACGCATTTCTAGCACTGTCATACCGGGTGTATCATCAATAAAAATCGGCGCCTCGGCCATTTCGCCCATGGCATCGCTAATCTTGCTAAAATCTTCATCGGTTAAGTTACCGGTGCGAATATTCCAGCTATTGACACCCGAAGCATCAGCTAGCATACGATCGACTAGTTGTTCTTTACTCATTTCTAAGCTAAAAAACAGCACAGCCTTTTTGCTGATCGTTGCCACGTTGTAGGCTAAATTTGTCAATAAAGTCGTTTTACCCATGGCTGGCCTAGCAGCAATCACTATTAAATCAGACTTTTGCAGCCCAGCCGTTTTGTTATCTAAATCACGAAAGCCAGTTTTTAAACCACGCAGTTGTCCTTTATTTTTGTGTAATTCTTCTAAACGATCAAAACTATCATCCAATATACTGGCCATACTCTGCAAATCTTGGGTTAGGGTTTGATCCGAAGCATTAAAAACTACGGCCTCGGCCTTGCTTAGTAGCTCGTTAACCTCACCGTCTTCGTTAAAACTCATTTCGGTAATATCGGCACTGGCTTTGATTAACCGGCGGCGGATGGCGCATTTACTAATAATTCCAGCGTAAGCATCGGCATGAGCACTGCTTGGCACATAGTTGGTTAACTCTGTTAAGTAGCTAGCGCCGCCAATACTTTGCAACTGTTTTTTGCTTTTTAGAACGTCGGTTAAAGTCAACAAGTCAACTGGTTTATGACGTTCGTATAAATCCACCATACCGTCAAAGATCACCTGATGGGCTTTGTCATAAAAATCACCAGCTTTGACGATTTCGGTGGCGCTAGGCAACACATCTTCGTCTAGCAAAATTGCCCCCAGCAAGCTTTTTTCGGCATCTATATTCTGTGGGGGAACTCTTCCCGCGTCTTTAGTCGTCGACATCGATCTCTTCTCCTCCACCCATTATATCAGCTATGGCGGCTGTCATGGCATCTTTTGGCTTGGGCGCTTCGGCTTTAACAGTTACAGCCACATCTTCAACACCTTGTTTAGTCAAAGCTTTATGCAGTAAATCGCGAAAAGTTGTACTTTCGAAACGTTTTTTATTAAATGCCGTGCGAGCGTAAATCGTCAGCCCACCATCGATCATTTCGTGCGTACACTTAGTCAGCAACGTGTAGTACGACATATGTTCTTGCTTGATATCTTCTAGCATTTTATTCCAATCCAATTTTACGTTGGTTAGTTTGGGCTTTTTTGGCGGCTCAGTGGTTTTTGGTTTTGACTCTTTCATAGGATCAACCTTGCCGTCAGTCTGGCTTGCTCTGTCGTCATCCTGGCTCACTTTATCGTTGCTCTGGCTCGCCCTATCATCATCCTGGCTCACTTTATCATTGCTCTGGCTCGCCCTATCATCATCCTGACCTGCTACATTGTTATCCTGAACTATACCCCCGTCGTCATCCTGAACTTGTTTCAGGATCTTAGGGTTAGACCTTGGCTGAAGGTTTTCAGTCCCAAAATCAGCCGTTAGGCTAGTCAGCAGTTTAACTTCTGGATGTGATGATCGTACCACGTCGGTCAATTTATCTAATAGCACTAAATTAGCTGGGTTATTGCTAATGTTCGCCAACACGTAACTAATCAGCTGCTCGGCGATTGTCTCGGCACGCACCCCAATCTCGCTTAAACGGTTAATGCTTTTTACCACGTCGTCAATCGAATAATTTTTGGCCGCTTCCAGAATCTGTTTAACAGCATCGTCGCTGGCCAGCCCGAGCGATTTTTCAACCATTTCTAACGTAATTTTAGCGCGTTTGTCGTTCATGCTAGAAATCTGATCTAGCAAACTAATACTATCGCGCAAACTACCGCCGCCTTTTTTGGCAATCAGCTCTAGCGCTTCATCGGTAATTTTAATCCCCTCTTGGTCGGCAATATATTTTAGGTGAGCTGCGACTTTATCGGTTGGGATTAGCCTAAACACAAACTGCTGACTACGACTAATGATCGTAGCTGGCAACTTATGAGCATCAGTGGTAGCCAGAATAAATACAATGTGCTCAGGCGGCTCTTCTAGGGTTTTAAGCAGAGCGTTAAAAGCTGGCTTACTTAGCATGTGGACTTCGTCAATAATGTAAACTTTCTTTTTGGCACTAGTTGGCGCGATTTGTACCCGTTCGCGTAACGCTCGAATATCATCAACACCATTATTACTGGCAGCATCAATTTCGATAATATCTAGGTAGGAATCTTCATCGCTGTAGGGCAAGCCGTTGATTTCGTGCGCCAAAATCCGCGCCACACTAGTTTTACCTACCCCACGTGGACCAGTAAACAAATAAGCATGGCTAATACGATCTTGTTTTATGGCCGCCTCTAAAATATCAGTCACATGCTCTTGACCAATAATTTCCGACAGCTTTTTACTGCGGTACTTGCGGTATAACGCTCTTCCCATATTAGTTCTATTGTACTATTTTTAGCTGATTCTAAAAACTATTGACATTGTTGACCATGTGTGCTATACTGTTATAGAATAGGGTTTTTTGTACCCTTTTTGTAGTCTTACTCGAACACAGAAAGAAGGGCGGTAATTATGTCAGTCTTAGTAGTCAAGCATCCTGATTTAGAATTATCTGGGGATCAAAACAGATTGGCGGAAATACTCGGTGTCTTGGATGATGAGGGCATCGAGTATAGGGATGAGCCAAACGGCTCTGGCCAGTACATACGCCTATATGTCAATGGTCAACGAGTCTGCTCCATCTATACCGTTGGAGAACTCTACAAACACCTTGGTGCTATAAAAAAAGCACTTTGGTCAGATGACTGAGGAGGAATTATGGCAAAAATTAAGGCGGAGATTCGTTATAATCCAAATGCAGACCCTAAGGGTATCGACGACATCATCCAGCTCTTTGACGAATACAGGATTAGCTATCTGGAATACCCAGATGACAGTATCGTAGGGCTGCCTATCACTACTATCAACGATGTTGATTATGAAAGTTACGTTGAGCTTGAGCAAAATATCGATCTGATAGTAGGTGCTGGAGAATAAACCTGTGTTCTAGAACACAAAGAGGGAGCAAATTGCTCCCTCTTCTGATGTCTTAGTGTTTTACAAACTTGCTTCTACGGCCGCCCAACTGGCGTCTGGGTTGTCTTCTGGTATCTGGATCGTGACTTGATCGCCGGGGGCTAGTTTAAAGTAGGTCACGGTAGCTAGTAAAATTTTATATTCACGGCCGTTGGCCTCTACAAAGTATGAACCGTCGTGATTAATTAGCGTGCCGATTAGTTGTTTACGCGCCGCTGGGCCAATTTGCTTGTAGATAAATCCACCTTCTTCGGTAATAGTCAGCTTTAGAATATCGCCTTCGATTAATTTGGATTTACTGGCATAATTGACTGGTACTGGGTAACTTTTACCATCAGGTCCAATCATACTTTGGCCATCAAAAATGCCTTCAATAATCTTACCACCAGGTTCTACCGGTTCATTTTTGGTTGGTGCTACGACTTCGTCGGCACCGACCACACTCACTAATAACTCCTTGGCGGCAGCTAGATTAGTTTCTGCCTCTTGGATCAACGTTTTTAAACGCTTAACTTGTTTTTCTGGTAATTCAGACATACCTCGCATCCTTGTCTGTTTTAAAATAACTACTATAGTTGTATCAACCACAAACATTTTTGTCAATCGGTTTTCCACAGCAGCACCGAATACAAGGCTAAAAGCGTTGTAAAAAATAAGGCAATTTGACAGAATTCTAGCGCTTTATAATAATAAATGTGGAGAATGGTGGCGATTCTAGAACTTTAGGAGGTGTAGCAAATGGATAAGAGTGGAATGGATAATTTTCTACTTGATGCCGTAATAGGTATGGTATGCTTGGCTTTAATAGTCGGGGTTGGTTTATTTTTGATTACGCTTTAGGAGGTGTTCAAAATGGCATCTGTACATCATACAAAGTTGGATGTCATACTCAATATCGCTATGATTGTAATTGTCATAGGAGTTTATGTATGGTTATTCTTAGCGTGGCGTTTATATCCATAATTCATCTCAAATAACCCTGGTACAATACCAGGGTTATTTGCTTTTAACATTCGGTCAAATTGTAGTGCTAGACCAACTCGACGGTTGCGCCGGCTTCTTCTAATTGCTTTTTGATAGCTTCGGCGTCGTCTTTTGGCACGTTTTCTTTAACAGTGGCTGGGGCGCCATCGACGATAGCCTTGGCTTCGCCTAGGCCTAAACCGGTAACTTCTTTAACAGCTTTAATCACCGCAATTTTTTGCGCACCGGCATCTTTCAGGCTGATGTTATATTCGCTTTTGCCTTCATCGGCGGCTGGGGTGTCACCAGCGGCGGCTGGGCCAGCAACGGCAACGGCTGCGGCGGCTGGTTCAATACCGTATTCATCTTTTAGTATGTTTTTAAGGTCATTGACCTCTAAAACTGTTAATTTAGTTAGCTCTTCGGCTAGCTTTTTAATGTCTGCCATAATTGTTCTCCATTTCGTTTTAATAATTCACGGCTGAATAGTTGTTGCTGCTTTCGAGAGTAATACCTGTACCTTAAATTGTCATAAACATATATTCTTGACGTGACCGACAAGTTCGTCTTTTAAGACGGTGTCGGCTCACCAATGTATGACGTTTATGAAATTTATGGCTTACGGGTCGAAAGTAGTAATAACTATTCAGCGTGTCATTTGATTGCTGTTTAAGCTGCTTTGGCGGCTATTGCATCTAGCAAGCCATGTAGGTTGCCAGAAAGGCCATTTGTAATATCGTGCACCGGTGAAAGTAGTTGTGCCACCGTTTGGGCAATAAGCTGGTTCTTACTCGGTAAGCCAGCCAAGGCTTTAACCGCGTCGGTATCCAAATTCGCACCTTCGTTACTAAATGCACCGACAAGTGTTAATTGGGGGTGAGTTTTAGCAAATTTATCTAATACCTGGGCAGGTGCGACTTCGTCTTCGCTACTTAACGCGTAAACTAGCTGCCCATTCAAGGCCGATGTATCGGTGCTTTTGTAGGTATCGCTGCCCTGCATGGCAACACGCACTAGACGGTTTTTGATAACCTTAATAGCCACGTTTGCTTCGCGAGCCGCTTTACGCAAATCTTGCATGTCAGCTACAGAAAGGCCTGTGTAGGCCGCAAATACGACCATTTTAGAGCCTTTTAGCGCTTCGCTCATATCAGCAACCAAAGATTGTTTTTTATCACGACTAATTGCCATGTTATTCTCCTTTGGTTAATGTTGTTTGACCGAATTGTTAAGTTTCGAGTTTCGTCAAACTAAAAAAGTGACGATCGTCACCAAAAATCAAAGTAATTTTGCCTCGGTAGCAGATTAAGCGTAATCAAACACGGCTACTGTCTTTGGTAACTGATGATATTATAGCGTGTTTATTAAAACTATACAAATTATAAGAGTAAGCCCCCGCTATTGCGGGGGCTTATGTCGTATCGATTGTCCTGTTGATGCTAGTGCGCGCGCTCTACATAAGCGCTCCCACAGCAACCTTTCCCGGACATCTGTATAGCCTTTGAGATTGAAGTGCCATTCGGCATTCTTTCTTCGCTATACGCTGTTACGTTGTCTCTAGTTGTGACAGTTTGAATTGCTCTCATAATCGTCATCACCTCCTTTCATTGGAGCTATAACTATTAGCCTTTACACGACAACTCCCTCAAGGGCTTTGTAGTATTTTTGCAGCACGTAACTCTTAGTGTCACTTTTTGCATCCGTACAAGCTTTCTTGCCAAGGAAGCGAGCTTTACGACACCCACCTTTGCAGAGCGGCAGCAACTTGCAAGCAAGACATTCCCTATCATCAAACGGATTTTGACTTATGAAGTTAGCATATCTCAACGCATCTCTCTGTGTGCTAAAGCCTCCCCGGACATTACCCACTGATTCTGATTTATCCATACAGTGAGTGCACATAAATAGATCACCATCTTGGTCAATCAGAAATTCTCCATCAAAGTCGCACTCACAAAAATTATAGGTTCGTCCTTCGTCCATAGAATTAGTAACAAATCCAAGTGAATCAGCTAGCTCATACAATGGAGCCAAGTTTGTATATGGTGACTTGCCACGTTTTTCGGCTGAAAACTCAGTATTCGGTGTTCTACCGTTTTTGCTAGAGTATATCCACCGTAGTAATAACATACTCTTCTCTTTCACGACTTGCGGTATCCTGCCTAATAAATCAGGAATCCCGTCGTAGTTCTGGTCTGTAATATTTACTCTTAGTATATTAGCGGTATCTGAATAAACATTTTGGCAAAAATAAGCCAGGTTGTCTAATATCGTATCAAATGTACCAGCGTGATCCTTACGGAGACAACGATACCGATTATGGTCATCATGGTCACCATCTAGCGTTATCTGAACACCGCAGATGTGCAATTGACTTGCTAAGTCAGTAAAAGTTTTTGTCAATAACACACCGTTAGTTACGATCCCAGCTGAATACTCAAAGCCGTACTCTGTCTGTAGTGGTAAAATCTTTTTTGTGATGCAATGGATTACCCGCTTGTTGAGTAGAGGCTCTCCACCATACCAAGTCACATAGAGTTTTGACGCATTGCGTAATTGTGGTTTTAGCCACTCTATGTACGCATCTGCCGTTTCTATAGACATAAAATCACCTGTTTTATCCTCAAAACAATACGGGCAGTCCAGATTACACGACAGATTAGTTAGGATAGTGTGATGTAGAACACCGGAGCCAAATAGACTACGATTATATCCAAGTTGAAAACTCGCCAACTCATTTACGTAATCTTCTACTACAAATAGTTGCTCAACTAAGAAACCTAACACTTCTTGCTGCTTTATATCCTTTGGTATTAGCCCATTTTGTGTTAACTCCTCTAAATAACGAGCATGCTCAGGGTCGAACTCGGCGATATTCTTATACATGGTATTGTATAGGATCAACTTACCTTCATGCCGGACCTTTAAATTGTAATGGGAAAACTTCATGATATCCTCCTAAATCGATCGATTGTAATGTACAAATAAGAAATTACCATTTGTTTATACACTATGTTCCAATCCTTGTCAACGCATGATACAATTTATCTATGATTCAATTCGATCCAAGCCCCCAAGCTCTATTTAACCCTTTTGGCATCGGTATTAAACAAAAACAAGCTTTATTAATATTTGATGATGAGGCTTGGGAAGACTATGTGCCTACTTTGCCGACTGAGTCGTCTAGTGCTAACAAGAATTTTCTTGTCTATAAAGATACTTTACTAGTCGCACCTGCTAATACTGCTGGTGGTGCGGCAATGAGTGTACAAGACTTTGAGATTTTAATAGCAAGTGGTGTCAAAAAGTTTGTGGCATTTGGCACTTGCGGTTCATTAAAACTAGATTTAGCCCAAAATATTATTATCATACCAGCCGCAGCAATCAGAGAAGAAGGCGTAAGTTACCACTATTTACCACCTGGTGACGAAGTAACAGCACCATCATTACCGATAGAATTGTTTAAAAAATATGGATTAGAAACTGCTACAGGCAAAGTCTGGACTACCGACGCAGTTTTTCGCGAAACTGCTGATAAAGTTAAAATGATGCAGCAAAAAGGCTGTATCGCTGTCGACATGGAGCTATCGGCTATGCTAGCCGTAGCTCAGTTCCGCAAGGTAAAATTTGCCCAGTTTTTAATTATTCAAGATAACGTAGTTGGCAAATTTACTCACAAACTTGATCGAGACCCAGCTAAGCTCTTTGCCGCCGCGATGGATCTGCTGACAATTTTGTAATTTCGCATCATCAGTAGATCTTTTTCATGCTACAATAACAAATTGGTTGAGTTCGGTGTTAAAAACTTACCTAATTAGTTATTTTACGATTCTAATCCCCAACTTGCCAAGTATTAACACGATATTTGTACCACGGCGTTTGCCATCGGTTTTAATCAGGTGCGTGTGCAGGTGCGCCACACTCCGTACATGGTTGTTACTAGCTCGCGTAAATACCGTAAAACCCTTAGCCTCATAATCGCCAATGATATCCATATATTCAGCCCGTTCGGCGTTATTTAGCTCGTTGAATGATACTACATGGCGCTTGGGAATCAACAAATAGTGTGTTTTTACACCTTGTAGATCGAACCAATCATACGGAAATTTATTACGAATTACATAAAAGTGATCTGTAAGTTTGATTATCTGATCACTGTTGGTGGTATAATCACAAAAAGCACAACTATCCGCTTGATGCAGCGCGTAGTATTTATCTTTTTGCCGCTGCACCCGGCGTGTATCATAAATACTAACTCGATTTTTCATTACAGATTAGGATCGACTTTAATCCCTGGCCCCATGGTGGTGCTGATGTTGACAGATTGCACGTAGCTACCTTTAATGGTGGCTGGTTTATTGGCCATTAGGCTGTCCATAAATATTCTAGCGTTAGCTAGTAGTTTATCGGCGCCAAAACTAACTTTGCCGATGCCTAGGTGTACAATTGATTGTTTATCAACACGGTATTCTACTTTGCCGGCCTTAGCTTCTTTGACGGCTTTTAGCACGTTTGCGGAGACTGTACCTGCTTTAGGGTTAGGCATTAGGCCTTTTGGTCCCAAGGTTCTAGCATATTTACCAAGTTTTGGCATATAAGCTGGGGTGCTAATTAATACATCAAAATCAATCACGCCCTTATCTAACTGACGCAAAAAGTCTTCGTCACCCGCTTTGTCGGCACCAGCTTCTAGGGCTGCCTTGCTTTCAGTTTCTGGTGCAAATACAGCCACGCGGACGGTTTTACCATTACCATTTGGCAGGTTAACCGTAGCACGAATATTCTGATCGGCTTGGCGTGGATCAACGTTTAAGCGTACGTGGGCTTCGACTGTGGCATCAAATTTAGTCGGATTCGTTTCGGTCGCTAATTTTAAAGCATCTGCTAGACTATATATTTTGCCTGGCTCTAACTTTTTGCTAGCGGTTTGATATTTTTTACCACGACGCTCGATTTTTGGCCGAGCAATTGGTTTAGGACCCTTTTTAATCTCTGGTGCAGTTTCTGCGGTTTCAGCCTTGGTTTGTTCAGCAAGTACTTCATCTTCGTGTTTTTTGCTACGCTTGCCAGATTTAGCATAGCGCGCATCAGTTGCGTCAGATTCTGCTGGAGTTTCATCGGCATCATCCAGGGGTTTACTCTCACCATCATCATAAGCTACACCCTTGTCATCTTTAACTACATCGCCACCGTCATCCTGAACTTGTTTCAGGATCTCTGGCTTAGATTCCGTAACGGGCTTGGAATGATCAGCAATTGCTGCTTCTATTTCGGCAATCGTATTTCTTAAATTTAGTTTAGTTTTCTTATCGAGCGTTTTTAGCTCTTCTAGCAGTTCGGCTTTCTTGGCCATCTTTACTCCTTGTGGTCCTAACGGGCTACGAACCCTCCCAACGGTTAAATTTATCTCTGTAAAGTTTATCGCACATTGACTTTTTAGTCAATACGTAGCATATTTTAGATATACGCATTATTTGTATAAGTTATATGTTGTTGTGGACATACGAATTGAAAGAGGTGACAAAATGAGCACAGATAATGTATACGCAGTTTTAGAAGATTGTCCAACCAAGATTGATCCGGCGCTGTTTAAACAGGCGCTAGATGCAGCAAGTTCCGAAATCAGGGATAGAGCTACTGCTCCATTACCGCTGACAGGAGAAGTTGCAAAAGGAATGGATCCTTGGGAGATTAGTGGTGATAGGATAATCCTTGACACATTAGGCCCAGCTTCCAGTGCCTTAGCGGATTTGATTACCCACTGCCCCCAGCCAAAAAAGACCATCAGATACCGCCAAGCAGCACTTAAACGCCTAAAAAGTGTGGCAGCGCAACTTGGTTTTGCAGTGGAACAATATTGGGCAATTCTATATCTACAAAAGGCCGCCTAGCTGCAATTTCACAATGCACATTTAATAGGGGTACAACTCGGTGCCCCTATTAAAATTATATTAATTTCAAATCACTGATTAAACGATTAGTCAACAATTTCAACGCCCATACTGCGAGCGGTGCCAGCGACAACTTTTACCGCGCCCTCTAAATCGATGGCGTTCAACTGGTCTTTTTTGGCTTCAGCGATTTCTTCTAATTGCTTATGGGTAATTTTACCAACTTTTTCGGTATTTGGTTTGCCGCTACCTTTTTTAAGACCGATTTTTTCGCGAATCAAATCATCCACTGGTTGGCCTAAACATTCCCAGGTAAACGTACGATCATCATGAACTTTCATGTGCACGATTACATCTTTACCTTGCATATCTTTAGTAGCTTCGTTAAACGGATTGATAAAATCCATCATATTTAAACCCCACTGGCCTAGTGTGCTACCTACTGGTGGCCCAGCGGTTGCCCGGCCGGCTGGAATACGTAATTTCAAATTTCCAATGACTTTTTTAGCCATAACATGCGCAGAGCTTATGAGACAAACCCATGGTTTTTCTCATCGCGCGGACGACTGGCAAAGCCAGATCTGTCCGGCTGCTCTTTTCCTTTCCTAAGTTAAAATTCTGTTAATCAAGTGCGTAACTAGCGTATTTTAGCACATATAACAGTTTGAAACAATGGTGTATACTGGTAAGCATGAGGGATGTGAAGGATAACGCCTATATTTTGGTGATATGTGGTGTTATTATAGTTGTAATTTCAGCCCTTATGTTAATAGTCAACGGTGTTAATAACGCCATGCAGCGAGTGAAAAATGTCGAAAAAAAATACACCTATAGTGTGCCTTATGAAAAGATTTCCAAAAATTAAACAATTTACCAAAACCTGGCAATTTGCAGCCCTGATGGGTTGTTTGGTTGGTTTGGTCTTTTTTGTACTATTTTACGGTGTCAAAACACTCAATCCAACTTTTATAGACTGGATTTTTTCAACTCCAGCCCACGACAGCGCCCAACACTATTTTGGTTGGGCCTTTTTTAAAGCCGAAGGTTGGACCTGGCCGCCCGGTGCGATTAAAGGGTTGGCTTACCCCTTTGGCCAAGCTATCATCTTTATGGACAGTATCCCGCTACTGGCCATAATCTTTAAAGTATTATCACCAATTTTGCCAACAACTTTCCAGTATTTTGGACTTTGGACACTGGCTTGCTACATGTTAATGGGCGGCCTAAGCGCACTATGCATTCGACATTTTACAAAGAATCCACTAATTACCACCATTGGCGCTATCTTTTTTGTTAGCACACCACTACTAATCTTTCGTAGTTTTTGGCATCCGGCGTTGGCCGGCCAGTGGATAGTATTAGCCGGCATATTTTTACTGTTAAAACATCGTCTACTAAGTAGAAACCTAAAAAAGTTCATAACTTATTGGACTATATTAATGGTAGTAACTACCTTAATCCACCCCTACTTCTTGCCTATCACTGGCGGCCTACTAGTGATAGCACTAGCGATTGACCACAAAAACTGGCGCAAAACTTTATTAGGTTTGGCAGTGCCAATCGTCACGGCCTTTTTGGCTTTTTATTTAGCCGGCGGTTTAGCTGTGCCCGACAACGCCTTTGGCGGCGGTTTAGAATCAAAAGCCTTTCACCTAGATGGATTCTGGAATCCACAAGGTTTTTCAATCTTTTCACATTCAAATTATCCAATTTATACCGAAGGCCTGGCCTATTTGGGCTTGGGTATTTTAGCGCTAGCTATTTTTACGGCCATAGTGGCATTAGTACAAAAAAAGCATTTATTCAAGCCCATAAAACGTAAAGTATGGTTACCGGTCACAATAGTGCTAGCCGGTTTTTTGCTATTCGCCCTTAGTCCGTCTATCCAATTTGGCGACAAAACACTATTTACAGTACCTTGGCCGCAATTTGTAATAAGTATTTGGAATATCTTTCGCGCCTGCGGTCGTTTGGTGTGGCCAGTCTACTATCTATTAATGTTGGGCATATTGGTAGCTTATATTCGTCTAAGTAGCAAATGGCGTATTTGGGGAGTTATAATCCTATTGATCTTTGCCGGCATACAACTAGCCGACATTACACTGTCACCGCGAGCGCGTGATCGCCATAACGCTATTATGGCTATGCAACAGGAGTCAAACACCCCCAAAGTTTTAGCACTTTCGCCTATAGTGACTACCCAAAAACACTTGGTTATTTTAGATGGCAAGTTCACTGGTAATATGGAAGAATTTCCGCGGATGGCTTTAACGGCGCTATACTATAATTTAACGCTCAACACCGGTCATTTTGCTCGCTACCCGAGTGGTTTAGAGGATTTCCAGCATCAACAAATACAAAACCTAAAGACTGGTAAAGCCGATGTATGGGCTAATTTGTACATGACAACCGACGCTACACTAATAAAAAGTCTAGCTAACAAATATCACATCAAACAAATCGAAAAATACTTTTTTATCACGCAATAATAATTTTAAACCGACCGGGCCAAGCAATACCCCTTTAGGGGTTGGGGCAAATTTGCTTGGACTGGTTGGTTTGAGATTATTGGTGCCATTTAAGCTTGACGTTTACTATTTACCATTTTCGCCCTCCAGACCGAGCGTTTTGGCCTTCGGCCAAAGCCGACTGCCCAAAATGGCAAATAGCAAACGTCAAGCTATACGCGTACGCTATAAACAATCACGCGGTGGCTGTAAGTACCTTTAGCCGGCAAATACGTGCCGTAACATGTCATAATGTTCAACCCTTGGTTGCCACCACCGACTATTCCGTACACCGCCATACCCATATTAACTTGATCTAACGCTACAATTTGTACCGATGTTACTCGGTAATTGTATATTTGGCCGTCCCAGCCCACGGTAATAATGCTACCCGCGCCCAATGCACTTAACCTGCCGAATACACCTGGACTGTGGCCATCAATAAAACTTGCCCCAGGGTTACCTGGCGCTACACTGCCCGTGTACCAGCCAGCATCATATAAATTAGTCGGAGCATCAACTGCACCACTGGCTGTTAAACCTAAGTTAATTAAGTGAGCGCTAACACCAATAGCTGGGATTGAAATATAACGGCCAGGTGCTGGTGTAGGAGTCGATACGCGGGTCGGAGCGTAATAAGCAGTGCTAGTTTGGCTAGTTGTACCAGCAGTTGGCGTTTCAGTTTGTTTAGGTGTTGGCTTAGCGACTTCGGATAGTTTGGCGACTGTAGCTGTGGCGTCAATCTTAATGATTGTTTCTATACCAGATTTATCGGTTTCGGCTTGCGCATTATGGTTACCTAGTATATTAACAGCCAAATAAATAGGCGCTGTTACAATTAACACAGTTAAAATAAGTGATCTTATTAGCCCACCAAATTTTTTGGCATAATTAATAACCACAGGACTCCTCCCTGTTAACTATCTAATACACCCGCCCTTATTACTATCAGTATAGCACACTGAGCTATATAATGCAATAGCTATACAACCTAATTATTTATGTAATAACAATGTATTGACATAGCTACTATGCAGCACTATACTAAGGTTATGGATACAACAATTACTATTCGTACTAATGCGAAAATCAAAAAAATCGCTCAGACTCGCGCTAAAGAGCTAGGGCTTAGTCTAAGTGACGTTATAAATAATTCTTTGCGCCGCTTTGCCAGTGGCGAGGATATCGTTTACGACGATAACTATTCCGAAGACTATATAAATGAACTGCTGGCCGTTCGCGAAGAAGCTTTGGCGGACTATAAGGCTGGCAAGTTAAAGTCTTATACCGGGGATGAGTTTATAGAGCACCTCGATAACATTATTGCCGGTAAAGAATAGCACTTATGCCATAATCTAATCCATGCAAATTACTTACCATGAAGACAAAGTTTTTCTTAAGCACCTAAAAAGGCTGCCAAAATCCGTACAATTGAAAGTCCGCGATACCATTGTCTCTTTTCGGGAAGATCCTCGTCAAAAATCACTTCGCAATCACCAACTAAAGGGCAGTCTATCACTCTTTCGCCGATTATCATCACAAAATACCCTAAAAAGATGCCTGATTTAAAATGATAGATTTGCTATTCCATCAATGAAGAACGACGAACCCCATACTGGATAGTTAGGGGAGCGTCGTTTTTTCGTTAATACTATTTTTTAGATTAGTTATAGATTTTACAACTTTTTGACTTGCAGCGCGTCTAATTCTACTGGTGTGTCACGGCCGAACATGCTGACCATTACGCGAATCTTGCCTTTAACAGGGTCAATTTCGCTAATTGAGCCATCAAAGCCCTTAAAAGGTCCGTCAGTAATATTAACAATTTCACCAATCGCGTAATTAATGCTATATTTCGGATCTTCTACACCCATGCGCTTTTTAATTTTGGCGATTTCTTTTTCACTAACTGGTGTGGGGCTAACACCACTGCCAACAAAACCGGTTACCCCTGGCGTGTTGCGAATAATATACCAAGTTTCATCGGTTAACTTCATTTCTACTAACACATACCCCTGAAAAATCTTACGCTCGACGACCTTACGCTTGCCGTTTTTAATTTCAATTTGTTTTTCTTTTGGCACAATAGCGTCAAAGATTTTATCAGCCATATCTACACCGCGAGTCCGTTGTTTAATACTGTCCGCTACCTTATCTTCGTGGCCACTGTAAGTGTTAATTGCGTACCATGCGCGAGTTGAATCGTATCGATCTTTTGCCATATGCCTCCTAGCCTAGAGCCTTATTAAATATAAATGTAAATATCGCATCGAGTATCATGATGATTACAAAGAAAATCAAGGTGTAAATAACAACTGATAATGTCATGCTCCAGGTAGCGCGACGGTTTGGCCAACGGACTAAACGGATTTCTGCCCAAGAGTCCCGAAGATAACGCCCAACAGCAAACAGCGGTATAAGTAGCACTTTTAACCCTTTTACGGGCTTTTTTTCGACGTTTGGCGCTTTTTTGACCACTTTTTTAGGCTTATCTTCACCCGATTTTAGAACTTTGACTTTGGTTTTATCGTTAGCCATCTTGCTCCTTAAATTAAACAAATCTGCATACGCAGATTGTCAATAGCTAGTGTAAGCCACCTGGCACAATATGTCAATTGCAAAATAATTATAAGCGGAGTATTATCGCATGTAGAGTGAGTAGACAAAAATCTAAAAATCGTCGTTATGCGTGGTGGTTGTTTGTTGGCCTGTTTTCGGCCTTGATTACTTCGCCTAATGCTTTATTTCTAAAAATTGCTACTAGCCAAATTGATGGTTTTACTATGCCACTGCTTAGAAGTATCGTGCTTGTAATAGCGTTACTACCAACAGTCACTGTTGCTTCTGTGCGATATCGTAAACAAATTAAAAAAGCTAAAAAAGATATTTTAATTGCGGCTGTTTGTTTAGGATCCTGCACGGTTGCTTTTGCTATTGCTATTTACTTAGGCCCAGCTAGTCATGTGCAAATTGTAGCTTTGCTCACCCCTATACTTTTGGTCGTATTTGTGGCAAAAATCATCCATGAAAAAATTAAGCGACGCGCCAAATTAGGCATAGTGGTAGCTGCCATTGGCGGGCTCTTGGCCGTAGCTCTGCCAGCGATAGCTGGTAAAGCCATGAGTTCTAGTTTTAATGTTTTACAAATACTCTTTGCTCTTGCCAACAGTGTGCTATATGCATTGGCGCTGGTTTATTTACGCCGAAGCCGCGAACAAGGTGTACCAATTTTTGTAGTCGTTATACTATCTGGTTTCGTAACAATCATACTAGCAATCATGGGTGGTCTAGCATTCAGCAAAGTGCCAATGCTGGAACAAATCCGATCACTTAATTGGACAGGGTGGCTAATTGTGCTATTCAACGGATTAATCGTGGGGATATTAAGCCGCATATTGAGCGTCAGCAGTTATCGTCACATTGACGCAGCTGTAGCCGGAGGCATTGAATATCTAAACACTATTCTTGGAATTATGCTGCCATTGGTTGTTTTAGGCGAAAAACTATCGCCAGAACTTATTGGTGGTGGATTATTAATGCTAATTGGAATTTACGTCGCCGAAGGTCACAAACATATGCACCGACATCGTTTTGGTATTCGTTATAAAAATAAAGACCCCGAGCCTGAGTTGATGGTAGAATAAGTATGCTAGATTTTTTATGGATATTTTTGATTATTAGTTGCACAATACTTACGATTTATATATTGACAAAACTAATCTATGCTTACAAACATTTCTATTTTCAGCCCAAAAAATTAAAGCAGCCTGCGCTAGAAGAGCGGCCGAGTGTTAGCATTTGCATTGCTGCCCGTAACGAAGAACACGCCTTAGATAGCTGCCTAGAGGCCGTAATCGCCAGTGATTATCCCAAATTAGAAGTTATCGTGCTAGATGACGAATCGGTTGACAACACATCGGTTTTAATCAAATCCTTTGCGGCTAGCGGCATTCGGTTCGTCGAAGGTGGCGCGCTGCCCGAAGGCTGGATGGGTCGTAATTATGCCTATCAGCGTCTACTCGAACAAGCCAGCGGTAAGTATGTTTTTTACATTAGTGTTGATACCCACATTGCACCAGATACAATTTCGCAATTAGTGGCTTACCTATCACAAAAACACGCCGAAATGTTAAGTATTTTACCAGTTAGAACCGATAATTATCGCCTAAGTGTACTATTTGCGCCATTACGCTTTTTGCAAGAAGTTATTTTTAATAATAAACATGCCCCAGGGGCGATAACAGGCGCATGGATGATTAACCGTCAGCTATTATTACACGAAATTGGTGGTTTTACAGATTTTAAGAACGATATTCTAGCCGAACGCCATATGGCGCAAATAACAGCCAAAAGTAACGATTATTGCCTGCTAGTCGGCCGCAAGACTGGTGTTAGCTTCGAAAAGAAATGGTCTAGCCAGGTAGAAGCCGCTACCCGCACTTACGGCTTAACGGTCTGTAGTAATATATTCAAATTCTGCTACGCCCTACTTATTCTAATAATTATTAATACACCACTACTGGCATTGCTCCACATTATCGTTATGCCCACGAGCAATATTTTAATCTGGGCAACTGCCTCGTTCATATTAATACTTATGTTACTTTATTTTATGTATCTGCGGCTAGCTTGGTCTAAAGGCACGCTGTTAGGTGCGCTGCTTTGGCCAGTTATTGCCGCACAAGAACTTATTATATTAATAGCATCGTTATTCAAACGCTGGCGGGGCACATTGAGCTGGAAAGGCCGCACTATCTATAAGCGCTAGCCACGTCATTCTGATCCCTCATACTCGTCATCCTAAACCCTACCCTCGTCATCCTGAACACTACCCTAGTCATCCTGAACTTGTTTCAGGATTTATTTTTAGGCAAAACAAACGTAAACGTCGAGCCATGGTTCAATCTGCTATCCAAAGTCAATTCGCCGCCCATTTTATTAGCTAGCTGATTAGATACGTATAAACCTAACCCGGAGCCACTCGTTTCACGGGTACGATAATCTTCACTACGATAAAACTTATCAAAAATACGTTTTTGATCCGGCTTACTAATACCGATACCAGTATCAGTCACCGCAAATTCCGTCACCGCCGCAGTCGTTTTGGCACTTAGCGTGACACTACCATGTGCGGTATATTTTATAGCATTAGTGACTAAGTTTTGTAACAGCTCTTCTATATATAGTCGGCTAACTTTTATACTACCAGCGGCATTGTTCAGATCTAAGTCGAGCGCTAAACCTTTTGCTTTAGCCTCGGGCTGGTATTTTCGGTACAAGTCTGCTAGTAGCTCTGTAATTTTAATAGTTTCTAAATCAGCGCCAACATCACGTTCCGCCCGGCTAAGTGTGCTTAAATCATTAATCATTTTTGCCAAAAAGATCACTTGTTCGTGGGCGGTATCAACAGCCGCTTTAAATTGAGCGCTATCGCTTATACCGCGCTCGATATAAGCCTGCAAATTGCTAAGTGAACCTTCGGCGATAGTTACAGGTGTACGTAATTCATGGCTAACCACACTTATAAACTCGTCTTTTTCATCATCTAGAGTTTTAGCTTTGGTAATATCGCGCAAGGTCATAATTACACCACCTAGTGCTTTTTCGGTCGCCCCATACGAACCACGTACGGGCACACAAGTTAAATGTATATTAATTTTTTGACCATCCGACAAAACGTAAATTAAATCATCACGATCGATCATTTTATGACCAACCACAATATTCGACAATCTCACGAGCTTACCAGTAGAATCAACCAATTTAAGCACAGCATCGATATTTTTATTATTTAAATTATCGTTTGTATCCAAAAGTATCAGCGTGGCAGAATTATACATTTTGATAGTACCGCGTGGTGTAATGTTTAAAACAGCGTAATTTATATTATTAATAACGGTTAGCAGCCGCTCACTTTGTAAACGTTCGCGGCTTTTTAGTTGTTCATGGGCATTAAATTGCCTTTGGTTAACTGCATATAACCAGGCTAAAGTGCCCACAGCACATAGTGTTAACACGCCCGATCCGGCAAAAGCCATCCAGCTGTTAAACCAGGCTGGTCGCGTGCCAAAACCAATCGCTAGCAGACCATCGTAAGCTACTATAACAATTGCTAAGCCTAAACAGCACCACAAGAAAACCTTTAAAATATCTTCGTTATGTCTGCGTTTATTGCCACCCCTTGTCATTACTACTAGATTACGCTAAAGGTCGATATTTTGCAATTTGCTTGCGCTTATTTTTGTAATCAGGCACATGGCTAGCCACTTCTTGCCAAAAAGCAGCGCTATGGTTCATATGTTTACTATGCACCAGTTCATGAATTAATACATAATCAATTAACTCATCTGGTAAACGGATTAAGCCAACATTCAAACTAACTGTGCCGCGGCTGCTGTAGCTACCCCAACGCGTTGTAGCGTGCGACAAACGCACTTTATTGTACTTGTAGCCGTACTGTTTAGCCAAACTGTCTAAACGTATTGGTAATAACTGGCGAGCTTTTTTATCGGCGGCTTTAACTTCTGCCGCCGTTAGTCTGTTTTGCGGCGTATATTTGCTTTTCATGCGAATTAATTCGGGCTTAGAATTACGAATTAAACGCTGTAAATAAAACCCTGGCAAATAACGTGGTACCGACATATTAATATTGCCTTTTGTGCTAAGCGAGAATTTAATCTGCGCTGTCGATGAATTACGCCGTACGGTAATCTTACCTAAATCCTGATCCTCAATAATCATATAATTATACCAATTTGGCAGGGGCGGTAGGGCTCGAACCTACGACCTTCGGTTTTGGAGACCGACACTCTAGCCAACTGAGCTACGCCCCTTTAGCGGCTACGCTAATAATTGTACCAAAAAAACTGAGCCTACACCATTTTTTCATGGTCTAGGCTCTAGCTATGGGATGTACTATTAGCGATCTAAACTAGGTTTAGCAACTAATAAAATTGAGTTTTCTTGCAACAATATAATATTACCGCTGTCTTCAAGTACGTCAATGGGCTGATCAACTTCGAATTGCCCGCTACTCGCACTAACAGTTAGTGTTTCATAGCGCATATTGCCGAAGTCTATCAACAGAACAGTTTTTGCGTCCTCTCTTGTCCAGATGCGCGTAATCGTGCAATGGTGCAATGGCCTTGCCAAATCTTTTGACCTGACTAAAGACCTGATTATGGCAATCATGACAAGAATTGATAGGATGCCACATACCAAAATGAGAAACACTTTAGTCTGGGCAAGACTAATGTAGAACATCGCGATAACTATCGCGACCAGCATAAAAGCACAAGAAACCAGGCCAAAAGCTAAATCGTTCTTTATCGACTCTGCAGCTTCAGTAAAGGTAGTCATATTAGTCACCTTTCTCTTCTAATGTACAAAAACGGCACATCCCATGCCATACCCCCAGTATAGCACACTGTACCTAAAAAGTCAATACTTTCACTTAAAATAACTTCTAATCCTAGTGTTTCTTGGCTTTAACTTCGTTGCGGCCTAAACTTTTTTTGGTTTCAGCAAAAGTAACATGTTTTTTTAGTTTAGGATCGTATTTACGTAGCACCAGCTTATCTGGGGTATTCTGTGTGTTTTTAGTCGTATAATAAGTGCGCTGGCCGCTTTCTTCGCTTACCAAACCCACTAATTTACGTTTAGTTGTCTTTTTCACCATACTTGCTAGATTCTAGCATAGATCTTATAAGAAGGAAAGACTAAAAGTACGGTATAATATGCATATTATGTCAGCCAAACCAAAATCTTTAGCATTTTGGCGTAATTTAGCGCTTTACTATATAGTTTTTTCGTTTGTGGGACACTGGTTCGAAATAGTCATTGCGCTATTAATACGCTTATTTTGGGGCGTTTCACCACAGTTTGGCATTTTTGATAACCCCATAGAACCCTATACAATTTATGGTTTAGGGGCAGTAGTGTGCGTTTTAATAGCCACGTTTTTACCCAATAAAATTCGCCATAATTTCGGCTGGCTATTCTTGATTAATACCGTAGCTTGCGCTTTAGTTGAATACACATCGGCCGCTTTAATAGTCATGCGTTTTGGACATAACCTGTATTGGGATTACAGCAATGTACCATTCAACCTGAATGGCTACATTTGCCTAAAAAATACCCTAACATTTGGGTTGATTGCTACCTTATTTATAATATCCATCCACCCCTGGTGCGAAAAGCTACTCAAACAGCTTGGCCATAAAGTCGTCAACTGGATTTTTATTATAATGTTGATTTTGTTTGTTTTAGCTACGATTTATTCTGCAAAATAATTTCTTGGAGCCATGTCTCGGATTCGAACCGAGGACCTCCTCTTTACAAGAGAGGCGCTCTAACCAACTGAGCTAACATGGCTTGGTGGAGTATACGCGACTCGAACGCGTGACCTCTTCGCTGCCAGCGAAGCGCTCTAGCCAACTGAGCTAATACCCCTTTGGTGCTGGGAGTAGGATTTGAACCTACGTAGGCATAAAGCCGCCGGTTTTACAGACCGGTGCGTTTGAACCACTTCGCTATCCCAGCTTGTTAATGGAGCCGTTGACCGGGTTCGAACCGGTGACTTCCGCCTTACCATGGCGACACTCTACCAACTGAGTTACAACGGCGCATAGCTATATTACTACAGATAGCAGCTACATTACAACTTTGCGTTTTTTGGATACCAATTTTGGCATTTTGCGTTTTTTGGTATCTAGCAGCTTTTGAATACGCTTTTTGGTCTTTTCTAAGTTTTCGTCATCTTCTAGCTCGGTATAAATATGTAATAATTCGCGTAAAATTAGTGGCGATTTAGTGATTTCCCAACCAGTTTCAAGTGCTTCGGCGGCTTTTTTATGATTGCCAGTACCTTTTAGAGCCTTACTGTAGGCTACATGACGCCCCGGATTAGTGTTTTCTAATTCTAACGCCTGTTCAAACGCTAGGGCAGCTTTGGCAAATTCACCAGTTTCTAGGTAAATCAGCCCCACATTATGCACACTCGAAGCGTTATTGTCTAAACTTTGAGCTATTTCGAAGCATTCAATCGCCTCTTTAAATTGATGTTGCTTAACATACAAAATGCCCAAACGATTGTAGGCCTGAGCGTTTTCTTCATCGACTCTTAAAATAGTCAACAACGCCTTTTCGGCACGTAATAATTTGTTTTCTTTAAGTGAAACTTGCGCTACTTGCCATAGTTTATCTAGTTGGTCATTCAACTTATCCGATAATTTGACTTCTTGCGGCTGGTTATGTTCTTTATAGGCATAAAACCCAATAAATACACACAGCGCAATAATTAACAATATACTTATCACCGGTCTATTGTATCATATTCGCCGTTATGGCAAGCCGAATATTGGCGTTAGCCAGTAGCTGATTGTAGGTCGTTTCAAGATCCGTCAGACGCGCCAATAGCTTATGATTTTTGCTCGAAACGATATTGTTAGTTACGGTAATTGCCAGTTCTAGCACTTTTAGGGCTTGGTCGCGTTTATCTTTTAACTGATAAGCGATAAGCAGAATATCATCAGGCGTGCCAGCAACCAGCTTTTTAGCGGTTTCAACCAATTTTGCTTGCTTTTTTAGGTAATCGGCATCGGTTGATAATTTTTCAATTTCATCTGGCAAACCACTGGCCAAAAACATGATCTGCTGCTTGGTTTTGTTATCTAAATCGTCGTTTAGCGCGTTAATCATGCGCAGACTATCAGTTTTACTTAACTTATTAACATGAAAAATCTGCGCCCTAGATTGCACCGTAGGTATTAATTTTGATAGATCTTCGGTCACCAGCAAAAACGCCGTATTATCACTAGGCTCTTCCAATAGCTTTAAAAAGGCATTTTCGGCGGCTTCAGTTAAGTTTTCGGCGCCGAATAACACATAATACTGCCTGGCTGACTGTTTGCTTTTGCACAGACTTTGTAGCAGCCGGATTTGGTCTATCCCGATTATACCCTTGTCGTTCGGCGCCACCGGAAAAGTATTTTTAAGCGGCAGAGCGCTATATACACGATTAGTGCCATAATTCCTAGGTAACACCAGCAGCGAAAACTGGTTATTAGCCATTATGGTAGCTAACTGTTCAAGATCATTCAGGTACATCTAACTTCTCCTTAAACTCTGGTGGTAATGGCGACGTAAAAGTAGTACGTTTGCCGCCTGGCAGTGTGATTTCAAGTTCACCAGCGTGCAGGTACAGCCGACCTTTACAAGGCCATTCCTTGAAAGATTCAGTTTTGCAAGGTAAACCCTTGCAAACGGAGTTGTACACCCTGTCGCCAACAATTGGGTGGCCTAGGTAGGCCAGATGCACTCGTAGTTGATGAGTACGCCCAGTAGTTGGCGTTAGCTTAATTAATGAATACTTTTTGCCTACTTGTAACACTTCGTACTTAGTTTGAGCCGTCCGGCCATTAGAATCCACCATAAAAGTTGTCGGTTTTTTTAGGTTACGAGCAATCGGTAGATCGATTAAAGCCGCCGGCTGTTTTAAATGGCCTTCAACCAGCGCATAATAGGTTTTCTTGACCCTACGGTTAGCGAACTGTTTTTGCAAGAACTTTTGCGTCGCTTCGTTTTTGGCGGTTATAATTACGCCACTAGTGCCACGATCTAACCGGTGGACTATGCCAGTGCGGTTGTTTATGGCATGTAAACCTGAATCAAGTTGTTCGGAGCATTCCCCCGCTATGAGGTTGGGGGCAATATGCTCCAACAACTTCGGTTCAGGTTTACTTCGAACTTGTTTCGGAATCGTCGCGTTAGATCCTGAAACAAGTTCAGGATGACAAGTGGTAGGGTTGTTAGCCAGCCGTTGTTTCACAAAATCTGCCACTGTAAATTCATCACATTTAGCACCTTTAGCATGCGTCAACACACCGATGGGCTTATCTAATACCAAAACATCGTCATCTTCGTAAATTGTCGGCATTTCGCCGGTTTTAGTAGGATCTGGGGTGGTATCGACGTCAATTTTGTCGTTTGAGCCCACTAATAGGCTGCTACGCACGTTTTTAGCACCATTGACGGTTACTTTACCATCTTTCACTAATTTTTGCGCCTGTGAACGATTTATGCCGCTATAATGGTCTGCAACCCACGCATCTATGCGAAATTTTGCCTCTTTAGCTACCTCTGGTAGCTCGGCTGGGCTAATATCACCATTAATAACCCTGGACAGATCCGGCTTGCTAAACTTTTTACCAACTCGCATACCTCTATTTTAGCACGAGGCTCATGACTACAATGGCTTGAAGTCTGATTTATCAAGCCGCATAATATATTCAAACCAATCGCCATCGGGTGACCTAACAGTCCTAAGACGTTTAAAACCTACACTTTCATAAGTCTTAACAGCAGCCGTGTTGGCTGTTTCGGGCACTAGCATGCAGTTATCTACTTTTGAATTATTAAACACAATTTTGTCTAAAAACTTAGAAATTATGTATTTGCCGTAGCCTTTATGTATATATTCATTCTCACCGATGTATAGGTCTAAGCCGGCCGAATGTTTGTCTGCCTGAATGCCCTGTAAAAACTTGGGGTAATCAGCAACTAAATAGGTTTGGATATACCCGATATCATGGCTATCGATTTGAATTATATAGGCACTAGTCGGCTTTTCGCCTGTTATATACTTACTGTATTTATCACGAATTTGTGTGTAAGTTCGGTCTTCTTTGCCATACCATTTTTGTACAAAATCAGTATTTAGCCATTTGTGCAAAAGGTTGATATCTTTAAAGGCTAACTTTCGAAAGGCTATGTCGCTATTTGCCATAATTGTTCTAGCGCAAGCCGACGGCTTTTTGCACTTCTAGCAACTTGGCGTTAGCTATTGGCGTAACACGTTTTTCGCCGGCTTCTAGGGCTTTTAGCACGTCTTGGTCGCTAATTTTGGCTACTTTTGCTTGAAAATCAGCCAAGAAATTTTCAACTTCAGCTGCCACGGTTGTTTTTAGCTCGCCGTAATTGGTCTGTCCAGCCCATTCACCAACCACCTCTTGCAGGGATCGGGCCTGCAAAAGTGCTAAAATTTGCAACAAATTACTCACACCTGGCTGATTAAACATATCAAACTGGATTAAACCAACGCTATCAGTAGTAGCGCTCATGATTTTCTTGGCAGCTGTTTCTGGGTTATCATCTAATGAAATCTTAGAGTTTTCGCTTCTGCTGCTTTTACTCATTTTCTTTTCCGGATCAGTTAAACTGCGGACACGTAAGCCCTCACTGCGGTTCATGAACTTGGATTGCTCCTTTGTCGGCACAGGAATTACAAAAATCTCACCAAACTTATTATTAAACCGTATGGCAATATCACGCGTAATTTCTAAATGTTGATACTGATCTTCGCCAACTGGTACATATTTAGCGCCGTAGAGCAAAATATCTACCGCCATTAGCACCGGGTAATTGAATAAACCCATCGTGACGCCATCTGGATGCTCAGCTGATTTTTCTTTAAACTGTATCATACGGCCAAGCTCACCGGTGTAACTGAAACAATCTAAAATCCAGGTCAGTTCGCTATGCGCCGGTATATAGCTCTGACGATACATATTTACCTGGCTGGTATCCAAACCGGCGGCAATATAGTACCTTACACCATCAATAATATTTTGCTGCAATTCGCTATAATTTATCGGGGTAGTTATGCTATGTAAATCGGGTATAAACATATTAATGTTGTGTGTATTAGCATATTTTTGGGCTAGCTGCACCATTGGCATATACGCACCTAAAAAATTACCTAAAGTCGGGGTTTCATTTACTCGTACACCAGTTAAAATCGTATCTTTCATAATATCATTATATCATGGTGGAGTATCGGGGATTCGAACCCCGGACCTCTTGATTGCGAACCAAGCGCTCTAGCCAACTGAGCTAATACCCCGTACAATTTATTGTAGCATGTTTTATCGGTATGATAATGTGACGCTAGAATATAGTTAAATCTTGCTTAAAATATCATTCAAAACTTGTTCTACGGATTTTGTAGAGTCAATTACAACTGAATTCTTACCACTGTCCAATAATAGCTTTCGTTGTTTCTCGTCAAAATTCTCTGTCATGCGTTCTATCTCATTATCTAAATGATGAGTAATAATTTCATGAGTTTTTAATCGTTTACGCATAGTATCAGCGTCGATAGTTAAAACAAATATCTTATCAAATAGCGAATAAGATTCTGCAGCATTTCTTGTACTACCTACAATAAACACTGGCTCGTTTGGCTTTAATAGTTCCTTAAGCCGTCCTTCCACCATTTCATACCTATATTTCTCCCAATTGATAGTTCCATCTGGTTCGTAATCTACATCATCAAAGGTATAATAAAGACCAGTTTCTCTATCTTTTAGCACCGTCAAACCATCAGTATGATCAACATCATAGACAACGTATCCACGCTCTTTTAATAATTTGCCAAGCGTAGTTTTACCAGTAGCTTGCAAACCAACTATGCGGTACTTGCCTGCCTTCATACTATCCTAACGTTTGCTGAACTGTTCGCGCTTGCGAGCGCTGCGCAAACCATATTTTTTGCGTTCTTTTTCGCGTGGATCACGTTTTACAAAACCAGCCTTTTTAAGTACAGGGCGTAGATCTGGTGCTGAAATTAACAGCGCTTTGCTAATAGCCAACTTGATAGCATCTACCTGGCTGCTTAACCCGCCACCACTGACTTTGACGCTAACATCAAACTCTTTTTGTTTATTAGCTAGTGCTAGTGGGTCAGACAGTTCTGCGACTAGGGCTTTGTTTTGGCAAAAATAATCTAGTGCCGATTTGTCGTTAATAGTTATATTGCCTTTGCCTTTAAACAACCTGGCACGGGCAGTTGAGCTTTTACGCCTACCTAAACCATAATCATATTTTGCAGTTGCCATTACTTAACCTCCAATTTCACAGGTGTCTGGGCGGTATGTGAATGTTCTTCGCCAGCAAACACACGTAAACGCTTTAGGCGTTCTGCCTGTAGTTTATTCTTTGGTAACATACCCTTTACGGCATTTTCAATAATAAACTCGGGTTTTTCAGCACGTAACTTGCCTAAACTGGTTTCTTTGATACCGCCCGGGTAACCGGTGTGCCGGTAATACTTTTTGTCTAGATCTTTATTACCAGTCGCGATAACTTTACTGGCGTTGATAACCACCACGTAGTCACCATCGTCCACATGCGGCGTAAAGGTTACTTTAGATTTACCCATTAACTTATCGGCAATCATGGTGCTAAGGTGTCCCAGCGGAGCGGTAGAGGCATCAACCAGCCACCAAGCACGGTTGATATCGGCTGGTTTGTGGCTATAAGTTTTTTTATGACTATTTATCGGCATTTTTGGTCTCCTTCGTAACTTTAGCTGGTTCTTCGGTCTTTTTAACGGCTGGTTTAGTAGTTAAATCATCTACAAATTCGATTATGGCCATCTGGGTGTTATCACCAACCCGTAATTTAGTGCGAGTAATCCGTAAGTAGCCGCTATCACGTTTAATCTTTGGTGCAATTTCGTCGACTAACTTATTAGCAACTTGCAAGTTATCTAAACGAGCGATAATTAACCGACGATTGGCCAAACCACCCTTTTTGGCACGTGTAACTAGCTTTTCGGCGTAACGACGGATTTCTTTAGCCTTGGCCTCAGTTGTCTCGATCTTGCCATGCGTAAACAAAGCAATCATCAAGCTGCGGCGCAGAGCCTGGCGCTGATCTTTTTCGCGGCCAAATTTGCGGCCTTTGTAACCGTGGCGATGCATTAAATATTTAGCTCCGATAGTTTATCTTTAACTTCGTCCATAGCTTTACTGCCAAAACCTTTTAGTTCTTTAAGATCTTGATCGGTCAAAATCACTAAGTCACGCACAGTTCTGATACTGTTGTTGACCAAAGCATTAGCGGTGCGAGCCGACAGG
>Ga0123354_10000343_pt1 | contig 43571 bp, 63 predicted proteins | sample TergutLab28metaG_2_FD_97872 | JGI IMG/M metagenome (GOLD analysis project Ga0123354, IMG submission 97872) | Labiotermes labralis P4 segment gut microbial communities from Petit-Saut dam, French Guiana - Lab288 P4 | ecosystem: Host-associated > Arthropoda: Insects > Digestive system > Gut ... | reverse complement strand
GAAACTGGTTTGGTTGTATGAACCTGTTTGTCCAAAGGTGATGCCGCTCAAACCTAGCCAAGGTCCGGCGATCTTGTACCATTCTTCTACGTTTTGAGCTGATATGGGGGTTTCCCACCAGTTTATTGGCAGAGCAGTGGTGGAATATGGACTCTTGGAGACTTGTTCTTCTTGGACGATTAATGTTACAGGTGCGCTCATGCTTGGTTCCATGATTAGTCCGCCCCATCCGGGTCGGGGGGTGGCGTTTGCATCGTTTCCTGTTAGGGTTTGTCCGGCATAGAATAATTGGAAGGTCCAGTTACCTACGCGATCAGGGACAAATGTTGTGTATGAGCCGCCTGTTGAGTCGCCGTTGAAGGGACCTAGGGTTGTGTTTGTGCCGTCAGGATTCATTTGGATAACGGTCATGCCCGTTGGGCCTTCGCCTGTTGCCAGAGGGGTTGCTAATAAAAAGTTGATTGTAACGGTTTGGCCTACTCCAATGGGGTTGGGAGCAACATTAAGATAAGCATATGTTGGGATGCTTGTGCCGGGTGGAGGATAGATTTGTCCTGTGTTTGGTGCAATGAATATTGATGACGCTATAGCAAGTATCAGTATTGTTGAAAATAAAATTGCTATGTTCCTATTTTTCTGCATTTTGTTTTTCTTCCTTTGTGTTGAACGATACGAGAATAACTCGCTCGTTTTCCAAAAAGTTGTCATTGCAACTACTATTTATAATATTCCAATAGCCACCCTAAGATACGCTTAAATTTATGGGCGAAAGTGTTCCATTTTATAGAATTAACGTTTTTTGGTACAGGCTTAATTACCATGGAGGTATCAGGGGGTTGTTCCACTTTTGATTTCTCAGTAAAAATGGAACACTATTCCTCGTTGTAGTTTTGTTGTCGACCACGCACCCACAAAATCGCAAACAACACAAACGCAATCAAAATGGCGCATAATGCTATGGCCAGCACCGCCATCAAATCAAGATCTTCCAAAGACCCCTTGCTGAGCGGATCATAAAAGATTGCTGTAACCATATACGTATCCTCAGAGGCTATGTAGAAATTGTAGCTTTGTGCTTCAGATATCATTGTGCCGTTTTGGAGCCAGCCCATAAACTTGTAATTCACAGCTGGAGCTCCCGTTAAAAATTCAAAAGACCCCGCCTCAAACAAATAAGGCGTGTCTAGGTCATGGTTGATGGTGCCGCCTTGGAGTTCATATTGCCGAAAGATTACGGTGGCGAAATTTTGCTCAACAAAAGACCACACACCATACAACACTATGTTGTTAGTTCCTGCTATGATACTGTCAGGCACCACAGCACTTAGATCAGAGACCACAAAATCAGGATCCACCGCATTATAGGCATAAGCCCAGCCCATAAAATAATAATTATCTGCAGTAAGATTGAAAGGATTAGCAGCAACACTAACCATATCCCCAACATTGTAGAAGAAATGATCATTAGGAGCTGAGCCTGCTGCATTTATGGCTGTACTTGGAAAATTGGCATTATAACTCAGAGTAATCAAACTTCGCGTACCATACACAGTGAAAGGTATTATATATGCAGGCGTAGCCGTCCATGTACCTGCAGTACCAGCCGCACTATTTGAAAAAACATTACTATAACCCATATTGCCTTGCACAAGTAAATAGGCATCCATATTGGAGTTATACACACTTGTGGCTAGGTGCACTATCACTAAACAATATTTTGTATTGTTAATAGTCTGATAATTGCCGTCAAAAGTGAAAACTAAATCCGCCCAGCTTCCAGCATAATAATCCACTGCGTATAGTTGATCTGACTGAGCCAATACCGAACCAACAGGAGTTAATGCTGTGGCATCTGCTGAAAATATCAAACACTGAAAATATTGATCATCCGCGGGCACATAAGGCATGCCTAAAGTTAGTTCTACTTGGGTGATGTAATCGCCGCTACCCGTAAATGAAATTGACTGATAACTATTAGCACCGGATCCAGTATAGACTGAGGGGTGAAACACATTTTGGTAAATCATATCGGGTGTTTCTTGAATTTGGTCTATTATATCGGGCTGTGTTATGATGCCGTAGGCTGTGAAGCATATGCCTTGGTTGGGTGACATGGTGTTCCAGGTGGCTGAACCGCCTTGAGTCATAACTATCCCGCCATTAACAGGGGGTGATGTGCTTGGCGCATATACTGTCACATACATGTCAGTGTGCCAGACAGCATTCCCGCCTGTGTTGAATATCATCCAGTAGGTTTCATTTTCTATTAGTCTTGGCAGGTCTGAGAAGGTAAAGTTCATTTCGCCTATTCTTGGGGTGAATTGTATGTTTGTCCAGCTCAGCTGGTCGCTGTCACTTATCCATTGATCAGGCGCGCCGTTATTGTCGGTGTAAATTGAGATGTATAGGTAGGGGTGATTTAGGATGTTCCATACTACTCCGGTGCCGCCTACTTTCTGAAGCACTAAGCCAATGTATGCAAGATATTCGCCGTCGGCATTGAAGCTAAACGCTATGCTGGTGGCGTTGTGGCCGTTGTTTGCACCTGTCATGAAGGGTGAGAGGTAGTAGGGTGTGCCTGCGGTGTCGGTTTTGCTGGTTTGATCGATGATGTGGTCGGCAACGGTTGAGCCGCCGCCGATTACAATTTGGCCATCTGCGGGAGTAGTGTATGTTAGGCCTGCAAATATGGCGCAGAATATAATCAGAATTAAGGCAGTGGTGATAATGTGGTTTTGGGTTTTTAGGTTAATTTTAGATGTATACATTTTTGGGCAAATACCCCTACCTTTTTGGTGTAAACTTTGCATGTGTTGATTTCCCTAAAAATGGGGGGTGGATTGAGCCTTTTTCGTGGGGTCACGAAAATGGTCAGGTTATGCTTTTGGGGCGACTATGTTGCATGTGGCGTAGTAGGTGTAGGTGCCGGCAGCTGAGGGGGTTATAGAGATGCAGGCTCTGCCGTCGATGTTGGTGGTGGTTTGGCCGACTTTGTTATCATTTTGGTCATAGAATACGACGGTGTGTCCTTCTTTGGTGGTTAGATGCAGGCCATCAGATAGGGTGGTGGTTAATGTTACGCTGTCGCCCTCAGTTATGGTGTTGACGCCCAGTTTGACTTTGCTCAATGTGGCTTGGTCGGGGTCGGGGTCGGGGTCGGGGTCGGGATCGGGGTCGGGATCGGTGGGTTTGGGATTGACGGTCAGTGTGTCAGAGGCGGGGGATACTATGAGGTATCCTGCGGCTAAGACGGTGCTCATGGTTGCGATTAGGGCGATTAGGCAGAGGGCTAGGATAGTTTTTTTGGGTACGGTTTTGGGTAGATTCATCTTATTTTGTTCACCTCACAAACGAGAGTATGATTATTGCAATTGAGAGGCCGATCATTACCGAGGTAAAGACGGCGCCAATTACTTTGCTAAGCGGCCAAGCATCTGCGGGTAGGGGTTGGTTATTGGCATCTAACTTGGCTGCTGGGATGGGTTTGGTTTTTGGTTTCTGTGGTGGTTTTTCTTTGGTTTTCTTTTTTTCTGGCGGGGTTTCTGGGGGTGTTAGGTGGGGGTGGGCACGGTAGTAGGCCGCTATAACTTCCTCCTCTGTCATTCTGATTGGTTCGGGTTTCTTTGTTGTCCTTGCGCGTACTTTTCGGACAGGTTTCTTTTGGGGCATTATTCGCCATACCTCCGCATCCTAGGATTACGACGAGACGACTTGAATGCTAAGAACCAGGCCAACCCATTGAGTATGATTAGTACGAAGTCCATGAGAGCCATGAAGTAGAAGCCCCATTGAAACGCGATGCTCCAGGGCGATCCATCGTAGCTAAGCACCATAGCAATGGTAAGTATGCAAAACGGCAGGCTGATGATGTTGCACATAATTGCCCGGGCAATGTTGGGCTCATTCGGATTAAATATACCCTCATATAGGCTGATGAAGAAGAAGAGAAAGCTAAACAGCACCGAGACTAACAGCTGAATTAAAAAGACTGCATCAACAGCCACTCACAGCAACCTCCTTAGCTGTTTTTAGCCGATACCATTTCTGTGCACTAACCAACTCAACATATGTGCAAACAAATAGTACGACGGAACATATCGCCAAACTAACTACTTGAAATATAGAGAGAGGAGCAATAGACATAACGACTAGTAATAGTGCAGCACATATTGTCACGATTACACTGAGTATGCATAAAATTGCATATGTCATAGTGTAAAGTATTTTCTTTATGTCCGTGCCCTCCGCTTATACCACATGACCAAAGTCACAGCAAACAAAGATACCGCGGCGACCGTGCAAACCAAAAGGACCACATCACCCAGCAACAACCTATAGACCTCCTGAGAGGACCCAGACAGCAATGAGAGCCACTGCCGCAAGTCCAATTATACCCAAGACTATCCACAGCAGTTTGTTGCTTCCTTTGGCTTTGCCTCCTAAATCACTTCTTAATTGCGCGCCCTTTGTGATGCCTGCCTGCTCAGCCTGATCCAGCATTATATTCACTTCGTCTTGGCTGTCCCAGGATTCAAAGTATGTTTTGAGCATCGTAGTATCCATATTAAACAGGGTATAGGTAGTTTGCTTTTTCACAGTCTGCTCAGCAGTTGTATTGCCTTGCGAGAGATCTGAGGGATCAACTGGTGCAGTGGTGGAGACTTTAGTCTTTTCTTCAATGCTTATGCGGACAGTTTCAGCCCACTCCCGTATCTCCGGGGGTAGAATCTCTTTATCTTCAACCGTCTGTATAGCCAGCTGAGTGGTGGCCGGAACCATAATGGTGTGGCCCTCAAAGGCGAAAAATACTGGTTTGCGAATACCTTTCCAGGTAAACTTTTTGCTCAAAGCCTTGTTGGTAGTGTAGGGGATGACATAGATTTCACTATCCAACCCCTTACTGCCAACTTCGATGTATTGACCCTCTTTACCACAGGGTTTCACACGAATAACACTGATGTTACCGGCCAAATCCATCTTGATAACCGTTAAGCATTTGCTGAATTTAGCCAAAAGAAACGTCATAGCCTCAGGCGTAAATAATAAGGGACCACCCAAGATGAGCATACCACCCACAACACAACAGATAATGGTGATTATCATACCAATAGGATCAACTGCGGCGACGCTCATCCGAAAAGTGACCCCCAGAAACCTTTCTTACGCTTATTTTGCGCGCCTTCAACTTCAGCGATGTTTATGTTACGCGTCTTGGCGCTTATCTGCATCAACAAAAACCCATTAACCGGACTGTTGGAACGCATACCAATAGCCGCAACCACATTATCAATCAGCTCTTTTTTCCTTGGGTCTTTGGTACGCTTCTTCATACGCCGTGCAGTACGGGTTGCCTTCATCACAAAGTATTGTGCGTCTAACCCCGTGCAGTTAGTGAGGTAACTAGTACGCATTGTGTAGGGATAGAGGGGTGCTAAGAGCGGCTCATAGGTAGGGCTCTCAGGATCAAAGAGTGCAATCCACTTATCATCATCAGTCACCATCTCAATATAGCTCACATCATTAGCCGACTGAATCTCACTATTGACGCCCAATTCGTCACGTAAGATGTCGCGGCGGCTCTGCTCACGCAAATACTCAGATGCCGAGGGTTCATCGGGTTCAGTTCTACGCCCAACCATTGTTATTTTTCCTTCTTTTGTTTTCAACCATAACTTCGTGTGTCAACCATGGCTGCCCAGGCATATGACGGCAGAGAACCGAAATAGGAAGGGAACAGTTCTCTGCCGCCTGTATGTCAGGTGACATTATACCGATCCTTAGCGGAAGAGCATAATGGCAGCAAGAACCGCGGCACCAATCAGAGCCAGCACAACTAGACCCAAAAGCGGCCATGAAGAGTAGATGATGTTGGTTGTGTTACCAAACGCATCTACGGCTTCGGGTGCAGCGTTTAGGCCGGTGAAGACATTTGCGGTCTGAGAAACCATCGCTAAGCCGACTGCGGAGCCTACCGCTACGGTTATGATTGCAATGATAATCATCAAGATTCCAAATCCTTGTTCTGCCATGTTAACATCACGCTCCCCGCCATGGTTAGGCGAATGAAGGCTAACACCACGTTAGCATTGACAACTGTCTAATTATTTGAATGTATATAAGAAATATGTCAGAAATTCTGACACAAACTAAACAAATGTCAAGTCTTCGGCTCTGCCAAAGCTTTGTAGAGCAGACCGGCAAAACCAAAGATAATAAAGCTAATTCCCACAGGACCCGCCAAGGGAATCAGTGCCGCATACAGTGACCCCACAATAAACCACAGCACAATAAGCACCGTTAGGTTTTGGTAGCGTATATAGAGTGCAATACTTATGATCAGGACCAGTATGTAGAAGAATGATCCGCCTAAACTGTAGGTCCAGCAGCCCAAAATGAAACCTGCAAAATCCCAAGCCAGCAAAGGCTGCCAAAGCGGCGACGTATCAATACTCCAAGTCCACACCGGATTAGGTACGGGATCCTGAGGATTAGAAGAAGGAGAAATAGGCGGAATAGGCGAGGGCGTAGGCTGTGCCGTATCAGTACCCCGGATTATATACCACATCTTAAGCGCCGGATCAGTCGCATTAACCTGACCACCCCTAAACCGATACATAACCGCCGCTGTATCCGAACTATTCTGCACAACTACCTGCAAACAAGGCGGCACATCATCAAAATTACTCAAAAAATTATTATTAGCCGCAATAACAAGCAAATAATCACCATTCAACTGCAAGGTACCATCAAAATAAAAGGTCAACTCATTAACATTAGTCGAAATAGTATTAAACAACACAGGCAGACTGAGAGCTATTAAATTAAACCCCGATGAATCATAAGACGTAGCTATACCCGCAACCATCTCCCCATTAGTTGGAATAGAACCCAACCGATTAACCTTAACAGTAACACTGGTTAAAAATTTTCCCGAGGCAGTAGAAAAACTTTGCAGCAAAGCAGAGTTAGCCGTAGTCACATCTGAACGTCCAGTAGCAATAGAAATTTTCTGAGAGGTGTCATTAAATACATTTTGATCCACTACGCCATCTGGCGGCGGCGGGGTTGGCGGGGGTGGAGTTGGGGTTGGTGGATTTTCAGGAGTAGCAAACAAAGCAAAGGTCATGTTTCTAGTTGATATTATTTGCCAGCCAGTAGAAACTAAACCATACGTTACCCCCGAACTGCGTAAAGTATTGGCTGGAGCTTGAGAAAAATAATTATGCTGCACATAACCTAAACTACCCGCTGCAGCAGTAACAAATTCTACTGCAACAAAGTATTGTTGATTAGCGGGTAATCTTACATTATTAAAATTAAATGTAGTAGTGTAAGTAGTAGTAGTAGATGATAAAATAGTATTAAGGTTAACACTACTGGATTCTGCTATAAGCGAACCAATAGTAGTGCCATCAAAATTATAAATTTTAGCAACTGCTGTTCCTGCAGTAGCTGTGCTATAGCGAGCTAAATTAAAAGTAACTCTATCTATAAATACATAATCCTCAGTATAAAAAACGTTACCAATAGATTTTTGATTAGAAGTAATCATTGACCCCACTTCATTGGAAGCGATGTTAACGGGATTACAGTAAGCGTAAGCTTCTGTTGGCGGCGGGGGTGGAGTTGGGGTTGGTGTGGGGGGTCTGGGCGTTGGAGTTATTGTAGGTGTAGCAGTGGGAGTTGGGGTTGGTGTGGGTGCTGTTCCGCGGGTACCCATAAGAACAAAGGGTATATTGGTGCTCTGCAATATCCACGATCCGCTGCCTAATCGATATAGGGTTATTACACGTCCCAAGTCACCGCTAAAAGATGTGGAAGAATAACTCAAAATATTAACCCCATCATCTACTGAGGAGGTTCCCGTAAGCGTAAAAACAAGGTAGTATGCATTGGCAGGTAAAATTTGACTATTAATATTTAATACTACACTATTTAGTGTTCTTGGTAAATCGGCATAGTTATATAGAAAACTTTGCAGCTCAGTGTCGGGCCGGTCATAGTTGGGATCTTGGCTATATATTGAAAGTTTCAATTGCCCCGCGGTATTGTCACTGATACGCTGCAAGGTGACTTGTATACTGTCATATGAGCGGTCATAGATAGTGCGTGTATAAATTGCTAACCCCGACAGCCCATATGCACCGCTTATACGTACTGTGTTACCGGTAACTTGTCCTGTTCCCATAACAGTATTGAAGACTAAACTTTGCGCTGCTATAGGTTCAGCAGAAAACAAACTCAAACCAACAAAAGACAAAATGACAAGAACAGCAATTATCTGATTAAACATTTTAGTATTCATTTAGGGGTCTCCCGCTGATTAATTCAATTACAAATGATACCATAAGAAAGCCCCAAATTGCTACCAAGGCCATATCAAATGCTAACACCACATTGGATGCTAACGGATCAAGGGGAAAGGCACTGCTTAATTGCAATACAAGCATAGGAAAGCCCGCTACCAAGGAGAGCATCATGCTAAAGTACCACGGAATAGAACCCATAATGTCACCTATGACTCCCAGAAGAGTGGGCGGATCACGGGTACTCCAAGCTGTAGCAATTTCTCCAGGATCACCATATTGGACTGCTGCAGAATCCAACGTCTGCTCAGGAGTGGAAATGGCGCTAAATAAGTCAATGACACCTAAACCCTGCAGAGCAGTAACCAATCCCATGGCGGCATTGATGCAGACAAAGATAAGCAATAGTTGGGCTTGAATTCTCATGTTTAGCCGCCCCTCCGCTTCCAATACGTGATAGCTAACAAAATCATCAGACAAAAGGCCGCAACAAAGACACCTGAATTAAGGGTCAGCCAGCCAATCCACCACAACATAATCGATACGACAATGCCTGCAAAGGTACCCAGATAAGAGTTTATGGCGCTAAACACGCCAAAGACTACCAGTATGATTATGGCCGCTACGATCTGCTCTGATGGTATGCCCATAAAGTTACCAAACACTGCTAAGTCAATGCGCGGGGAATTCGCGGATGCGTCCCCGCCAATAGTCTGCTTAAAGGTGAGCTGGCCAAAAACTGTATGGTTAACTTGCGCAGTTAGAAAATATACTGCAGAGGGTGAAACGTCAATCCATAGGTCACTAAAACTGGTGGTGTCTTCATGTAGTATGGTGAAGACTATGTTGTCTTGTTGGTCAGTAATGTCGTATGTTACGCTTATGGTTCCGCCTAAGAGGTCTTCGTAGTTTACGCGGATGGTGTCGGGGGTGGGTTTGCTGGCGGTTAGGTGTACGTATTGGTATTGCCAGATGGTTTCTTGGGGGAAACTCATGGGGCTGATGGTTAGGGTGATGACGCTTGAGGTTATGGCTACGTTGCCAAAGGTGAAGGTGGTTCCGTCTTGGAAGATAAGGGTTATGCGATAGATGCTCTCGGGTCGCAGTGTGAGTTGTGCGGTGTTGGTGGCGTCTATGGGGCTTTTGGCTGCAATTGCTGGGGTTCCCTGGACGCTTAATAGTTCGGCTTGGACAAATATTCCGGGGTTGACGCCGCCTAAGGTGCGCATTACAAAGGATATGGGCTGCAGGTTGGGCAGTGAGGAGTATATGGTGTAGTTGCCGCTGTATTCGTTTTGGTCTAGCCAGTATTGGCGTGTGATGTTGTAGCCATAGTAGTTGCTGAGGTCGTATTGGAAGTAGAGTGGTTGGCTGGTTGTTGTGTAGGTGTAGGGGCTGCCATTAGCGGGGGTGATGAAGTTGTCGGGGGCGTGGTTGGCTGTGGGTGGGTAGATGACTGTTACGTTGGCGCCTGTGTTGACGGGGGTTAATCTTGTTTCGTCGATGAGGCCATTAAATGTGTAGGTGTAGGTGGTTTGTGCCTCAGCGGGTACCAGTGATAACGCTGGAAGTATACATGCCAAGAGCAGTATTGCAGCTATGAGCAGGTTACTTTTTTTGTACAAGTACAAACCATCCCTTTATTTTCTCTGTAAACACGGGTTGAACAATTAACACTTCAAGCTGTGCTTTGGGTCCCATGCCGAGTTTTTGCTCCGCTTGGATCTTTGCGATTTCGCATGCAGCGTCGCTGGATAATTCTGCATCATGCACCCATAGAGCCTTCATCATCTTTTCTTTACGTAAAGATATGTCTGGCAGGGTATGACGGAAAGCGTAATCGTTAGCCACTGTACCAGCTCTCCGTGTCGTTGCGTGTGCCAAATATGAGGAACCAGAGGACGTAGAAGGCTATGAGGACCGGTCCCCAGAGTGCGCTTAAGAATTTAGTCATTGAGAGGGCGGTGTCTGCCTGCAGCAGACCCATACCGTGTAAGAAGTTGGTGGCTATGGCTATTATGCTGTAGGCTAAGGGCTGTGTCACATACCAAGCGATCGCCGTGATAGTGCATAATGCCAGGCAGACTAAGGCGGCAAAAACAGGATTCAACGCTTAGCCTCCTTTTTTACTGCGTCGACATTAATCTTATCCTCACATAACCTGTATAGATTCAAAATACCTAAACAGCTCATTATTGGCGAAGCAACTATCAGAAAATACTCGGTCTCTACTAGACCGGCAACAAACCCAGCTCCACCCATTACAGATAGAAATATAGCTATCAGGAAAACTCCGAGGTTTATTTTGGCGGCCTTTACTTTGTCGGTCAGTTTAGGCCCCTCCAAAGTAGACTTGTCTTTGTGTGTATTGCCATACCCAGATGGCAAGTGCGAATATGCCGATGACTAAAAAGCCCATAAAAACTACTGTGATAAATTGGTCAGCGGTGATGATGGCATTATCCACCAGACCCATCTGAGTCATTATAGTCCGTGACACAGCCTGTGTCACACCAACTACCTGGGTGACAGTAAACCAGGCAACCGCAACCACCACTAAGTACACTATGATAGTTGCGAGCTGGTACGCGAAATTTCCCAGTTTGAAATACGGATTGTAAACTAACGGCGTCTGCGCCGTCTACGATTACCTCCACGCTTTTGGTTTCCTTGACTGGGACCTGCAAAACTGATGTGGCTGCCTCGGCTCTGGCCGCCGCCAAAACTTATGCTTTCTCGGCGCTGATGATTACCCGCAAAAGAAACATGCTCGCGTCTGCTGTTAGTGCCATAGCTGATGTATTCCCCACCACGCCGGTCATAACTAATATGTTCCCCACGCGAACGGTCTCCATTGTTTTGGGGACGATTGCCGCTATTTTGCGAACGATTAGAGCGATTCCGAGTACGCTGTATTGGCTCGCGTCGATTATCTACGGTCCAGTTGCCGGTGCTGGTATGTATAGTCCGTCCGCTAATCAGCGGGCTGGTCGCAGTGTTTCTCTGGACCCGGGCACCATATCGCATACCTGCATCTGCGGCTTGACCGGCAGCTCGTTTAGCACCCTGATAAACTTTCCCCGCATTCTCCCTTGTGACCACTCTTTTGGCTTCATCTTTAATTTTACGTGCGGCCTCTTTGATCACCATCAGCGGCGCCTCCTGTGACCACGATCCGGCGTACCCGGTTGATTGTAGTGGACTAAGCGTTTGATGCCGCCGCCTTGGCGATCATCCGCATCATTATCCCCATCAGTATTATACACACCGTGGAGGACGCGTTTAACAACTGGATTCTTTTTATTGCCCATTATTGTTTGCTCCTTTTGCGTCGCCCGCTTTTCTTAGAAGAGGATTTACGTTTACGAGTGACTGGCTTGGTTTGTTTAGAAGTAAGGGGACCGAACAAACTCACACGCTTAGTTTTACCGCCAAATTGATTCAGCAAATCCTTGGGCAATGGAATAGCGTGTGTCTTTTTAGTTACATGACCGCTTCTGAAATTGAATGGTTTCTGGCTTGATCCACCTGGAATACCTGGCAACCAAGGTACTGGAAAAGGTAGACGCGACTGCGGATTAGATTGCGGAGAAGAACCACTGCCGCCAGTTGTGGTCTCGCTCCAAGGATCCTGCCGTTGCGGCGTAGGAATATAGAGCGCTGGTTGCTGTATCTGAGGCACATCAAATTTTGGCGACTGCTCTTGAATCTGAGGTACGTCAAATACTGGAACTGACCCGCGCTCTTGTGTCTCAGCAGGTATAAAACTAGGCACTGATGACTTTTTCTCTTGGGGCATTTGTTGCTCAATAGACGCTGTTTCAGGTCTTTGTGAAGATGTCTCTATGGGCTGATCATATACGCCCGTGGGAAGATATTGACTTCCAAGTAATTCACGATGTCTGCTGCGAGGAGTAACACGAGCAGTCACATCCACATTTGATCGCATATTAATCACACTGGCGGTACGTTCTTCGGGACGTGCACCAAGTACCCGTCGACGCCATGCCTCGGATGCATATAATCGGGTAATCTCAGCTGTAGTCATACCACGCAACATAAGGGTACGGTTTATGCCGCTTTCTCCACGTGCGCGTTCTGCATCTAAGGGATTAGGTCTCATGTTCACGCGGCCCATAACGCTGGTTGTAGTTCGACCATAAATTGCATTAAACAGAGGGTTGTTGCGTTGGTATAGGAAGGGGTTGCCTGTTTGGTCTAGTTCCCATGGACTGCGAACTTGTTCTTGGGTTTGTTGCGGCTGGGCTTCGGTAGTTGTGGGTGATTGTCTGCGTCGTGATTGCGCGGTCCATCGGCTACGTGGAATGTTTACTGGTGGTTTATACTCTACAGCTGTGGCGTCGGTTATGGTTTCAGTTACGATTGGTTTTGGTAGGGATTCAGTTGTTTGAACTGTTCCGCCTGAGCCGTTGATTACCCCGTCTGCGACGTTGTCGGGTGAGATGGTTTGTCTGCCTTTTGGTGTAGTGGTGGGTTGTTTTCTGTAGAAGTCGTTGAGGTTTGTGCGGGGTCGAGATGGTGCGGGTTTGACTATGCTGTCTGAGAGATCCTTTAAGGTGGATTCGCTTTCGCGTAGATGAGATGGTTTTTTGTTGTCACCTCCGCCTTGCATGTCAAAAGGTTTGCCGGGGGATTCGCTGCCGTAGGTTGTGCCGCCCATGGCGCCCAGCAGTTCACCGACATTCACCCTGCCTGAGCCTACTCGTCTGACGCGGGATCGGGTGGTGGGGGTTCGGCGGGCTTCGGGTCTGCTTAGGCCGTAGTCTTTGGGCATTACTGTGAAACGTTTGCGGCTACTGCCATATATGCGGCGTTCGCCTGGTTTGCCTAAGTATTCGGGGTAATGATAGTTGGCTCTGCCTGGCGAGGGCGCTTCGACTAGGTTGATTTTGCGGGCGCCGTATGATCTGCTGTCAGGAGATATGGGGCTATGCGGCAGGTTGATGTCCAGCGGTGTAGATGGACCCGGTACAAGCGGGTTAGATTTGGGTGATGTAGTTGGTGGTGGCGGAGTGATTACTGTTATGGGAAAGTCTGGGCCCGTGACGGGTACATCTATTGTTGTGGGTGGACCTGTCTCATGCGGTCCTGCATCGGGAAGATCTATCAGGGGCTTTGTTTTGCCTGATCCAGAGGCAGGTGTATCTATAATTGGATTAACTGAAGATTCTGAGCGAGGAGATACGCCTAAAATGTTGTTAGGTGTTCCAGCATCTAACGGTGACAAACTTACTGCTAATGAATCTACAATATCCAAGTTTAATCCTGGTGATTTTGTTATAGACCCAGCTGCTACGGGAGCTATACCTACAGGTCCCACAATACTTGAAGATAGATCACTTGTTAAGAGATTGTTTATATCGCCATTGTATGCGGCAAGTCTGCCTGATCCAGAGAGAACTACATCACCGCCAGTCTGACCTTTACCGCCTGCACTTCCAGGCAACAGCCATTCACCCTCACCCGATCCGCCGCGGCCTCCACCACCAGAGCCGGCACCACCACCGCCCCTATTAGCAACATAACGGCCATACAAACCCAGTGCACCTTCAAAGGCTAAACTGCCGCCAAACGCAGTCAACACACTAAAACCAGTCTTCTGCAGGTTTCCGCCGCTGGCAACATAACCCACACCACCAGCCAAACCAGACCAAGCAGAAGCACGAACCAAACCACCACCAATAGCACCTTTAAGACCTGGAAATCCAGATGCAGCTAAAGTTTCTGCTCCAAATACATTGCCTAAACCTAAACCACTTATATCTTTGAGTACCTCAGAATTTAGTATACTACCTATTTTGCCAACAGTGCCAAAACCGGCTTTTATTACTGGTCCTCCAACTGTTGCAAATAGTGCGCTACCTGCGCCAGCCACAACAGTATCCCGTACACTTAGAAATTCGCCATGTTCAAAGTAATTAAAAACATTTGATACACCTGCACCTACACCAAAAGCTATTCCATAATTAGTTGCTATAGAGGTTAAAGATGCACCTGCCGCTAATGATGCTCCACCAGTAACTGTTGCGGCTATAACAGACGCACCGACAATACCCGTATCGATCCAAGTTTTAACCATCTCACCATGTTTAGTTGTAAAATAATTGTCAATCACCCAGGCATTGTATAGGTCCTTATTGTACTTCGAAGTATTGATCAGATAGGTGGTTATGTCTGCGTGTTGTTCGGCTGAGATATTTCCCTGTTTTAACATGCGGTCAGCTTTAGCTTGCTCTAACCATATCATGGCTTCAGCATTGAGATAATCTGCGTTGGGCGGCGCATCAGATACTATCTTTATACGTTCAGCTGGAAGCAATGTCTGGGGCAGCAGATTAACAGGTCCAACTTGAGGATTCTGCATAGGTCCCACAAACAAATCAGGCGAATTCTTAGCAACATATTCATCCGTAAACTCAGGAGGCTTAAACGCAGTCCCAGAACTAGAAGCTTTACCGGGAATAATGGGCGGATTATACTTGTAGTCGGTGGGCGGCTTATACATATCACCCGCTATATCTTTAATGATCTCACCTTGCTTGCCTATTGCTGTGGCGTGTTCTTCGGGTGTAATTACATTGTCTTTTAGGGCTTGGTCAAAATTTTTCTGCTGATCCAAAGCCTCTGCCAAAGGATTAGATGCGGGTGCACTGTAGCCTAGTTGTTCCATGTAGCCTGTGTATTCATCGTAGCGCTGATCGTATTCTTCTCGGGAGATCTGGCCATGCTGCAGCTGATAGGATAGATTGTCACGTTCATTCTGCCAATAATCAACCGTATAACCCCCGCCGCCTGGTACCTTAACGTAATTTCCTGTAGACTGACCACCGGTTGATGTACCAATACCAGGCGTTACACCTGTACGTGCGCCGCCAGTAGTGGGGTCATAGGGCAGAGGTGAAACTGCGCTGCCTTCTGTTGCTTTAGCCTGCGCAATCAACACCGTTTGCGTTCTATAAAATTCGTTATACTGTGTTTGGTTTATGGTTCCTGCTTTGAGAGCATTTTGCGCATTTGCTAATTCAGCTTGCAACTGAGCAACACTGGCCATTTAGGGTTTTCTCCTTTGGGTTTTGAGTGCCTTTTCATTTGCGCGCAGCATGCGCCGGTAGAGTTTGTTATGTTCGCGTTTACCTTCTGCTGTGGTGGTTCGCAAGAATGGGAATAGGCTGGCGCTTCTTTTTCTATACGTACGACGCTCAGACAATTGTCCAGCACACATACACACACTTAAACAAATGTCCAATTTAAACCTTTAACTATACTAACACACGTGTTTAACACAACATAAAAATAACAAATGTACAACAATACAAAAATAAACTAAGTATCGGACTACGCAATATAACTTTAAATACAAACAACCGCTAAAATTAACCAGAGGGGAAACACATACCAAGCATATGGAACGACATACCTTGGGAAGAAAAAACAATCAAACAAGCAACCCAAGATGACGAAACAGAAGCCACCTTAATTTTTAAACGTATAATAAAATTCAAATGGGGAGACAATGAAGTTGAATGTCTTAATGGCAGATTTGACATAGACCTAACTGATCCAGACGTAAAAACAATACTAGACTGTGATGATGAGACACTTGTTGCAGAAGCCTGTCAAGCAGCACTAGACTACATACCACAACACATGTTAAATATAGACACACCAACTTTCGATAAAATATTTTCTAACTTTTCACTTAAAGACCTTATGACACTTAATGGCCCACCGACTTTTGAACGGAAGAAAAAGTAAGATCTGGGATAAGTTATGGTAAATTTGCATAAACGTAAAAATCGAATAATCATCTATCTGCTCTGTGGATCCTTAACTGGATTTCTTATCGCTTTGATGGTGTGGAATTGGGCAATATTTTCTCAGTTCTCAGGGGAAGTTGCAGTTATGCATACAATGATTGCTGGTGTATTTGGTACTGTGGTTGCGGCTGTGCCTTATGCTATTTTGGGTGAGTTTGGTTATTGGTTGTATATGCGAAGAAGACCGCGACGAATAGTAAGAGAATATTATTACTAAGCAGAGGTCAAACGTACCATGGGAAGGTTAGCTGCAGGATTTCCAGCCACATTTGTCTTACAGTGGACCTGCAAAAAGGGTCAATATGTTTTTTAAAGAGTAAAAAATGGGGAAACAAAAAACAAAAATCAGACAATTGTGACGCTAAAACAATAAACGACCGGCAAACACCCAGGTCCACAACTGCAAAACGAAATATCTGGTGAATAGTCAAGCTTATCAATCCTTGACAGCCCATGTGTCTTCAAAGTATCCACAAACTCCTCTGCACTCACACAATGTACAACACCTCCATTTAGCACGTATGAATATTTAGATGCAGGGGATCCAACTGTTAACCCCTGGGACTCAAAGTAGCTAATAGTTGTTTGGAGTTCTTGATGAGTTAGATATCCTTTGGGGATTTCAGCAGAAATAGTAAAGATGATGCTTTGGCAATCCACAACGTTATCATTAACATCAAAAGCGTAAACATACAAAACATGAGCGCCGTTATATAAGCGGAAAAATTCAGTGGGTTCGGTGTAAGTAATATTTGAATCCCCACTTAGAGTGCTGATCTCGTACAAAGTCATCTTTGGAACCTCTAAAGAGTTATCGACCTTGTACGTATATTCACCATCTAATTCTAGAAAATAGGTGACTCTTGCTACTGCATCACTTGCTGTAATATTGAGCATAACCTTGTTTATTTGGTATGTGGTATCGTTTTGGGGTGAGAGAATTTGAACCTGAGGGCCCGCAGAGGTTTGCTCTATCGGGACATCTCCGATATTGAGACTGGTAACGGCACTGTAAGTTCCAGCCAAAATCAGACAGACTATCACACCAGCTACAATCAACACAATTAAGCTCTTTAAATATTTCATTCTATCACACCAACCATGTTGATATTTCCAATTTATCCTTTAAAACCGCACCATATGAAGTTTACTCAATTAAACATAAACCACAAGATGGATCACAGTATCTCCAGTCACATAATCATAACAATGAACCTTCACAAAAAAACTAACCAGTTTTTAAAAGAATAAGAATAGAGAATAAAAATTAGCTAATTATGACCTTAAGATAAAAAATTGTTGGTAAACACCCTTCATATACAAAACCCTGAAATGTGATCTCTGGGGAATTGTCCCATTTACTAATTGTGCTGATGTTCTTTGCCTTCACAGCAGATGCAAACTCTTCTGCACTCTGAAAATAGAAAAGATCACCAAACAAAAAAATCTTATCTTTAGGTCCAGGCGGCATAATTGTCAACCCCTCAGACTCAAAATAACAAAGGATTTCCTGATATTCTTGGTAAGTCAAATGGCCCTTTGGGATTTCAGTAGAAATAGTAAAGGTGATGCTTTGGTAATCCACAACGTTCCCGTTAGCATCAAAAGCATAAACATACAAAACATGAACGCCGCTATATAAGCGGAAAAATTTAGTAGGTTCGGTGTAAGTAATATTTGAATCCCCACTTAGAGTGCTGATCTCGTACAAAGTCATCTTTGGACCACCCTGTACATAAGTCTCGAACTTGTACGTGTATTCACCATCTAATTCTAGAAAGTAGGTGATTTTTGCTACTGCATCACTTGCAGTAATATTGAGCACAATATCATCGTTTACTAGGTATGTGGTGTCATTTTGGGGTGAGAGAATTTGAACTTGCGGCCCATCAGGTGTCTGCTCCATTGCGGTATCTTGGATACTGAGGCTGGTAACAGCACTGTAAGTTCCAGCCAAAATCAGACAGACTATCACACCAGCTACAATCAACACAATTATGCTCTTTAAATATTTTATTTCATCACACCAACCATGCTGAAGTTATTTACTTTATAATTTACGTCCGCGTTATATGAAGTTTACGCATAATCATCCAATCTAATATTGGAAGAATTAATATACTAGAACAGCCGAAAGAAACTAACGCTCAAAAGACAAAAAACTAAATGAAAACAGAGGTAAAAAAATGAAAAAACAAACCATATTTGCTCTATTTATTATAACCATACTCACATTTACTTCAATTGTGGGAATTACCCAAGCAGATCCCACTAACACAGAACATGAAAATCCCCAAATATCCCCCAACCAAAACGATAGTTCAAGTAACGATGCAGTATTTTCCGATGATGCTGAATTGGGAAGACAATTACAAGAGTTAATAAATTCGGACAAATTTAAGCAACTCACAGCCCAGTGGCGCGCAGAAGAAGACACCAAAGACCCCGGAGACAAATTAGAAGACCTAGAAAACACAAGAGGCACAATAACTATCTACCCATACCAGTTAACAACCTCTTCAGATGGACCCAACCCGCCTGGAACAGGCCATATTACCCTCCCCTCCAACATCCTAAATTCACCTGATTCACAATACACACGCTTCCAAACCCAAACCTATAGAAATGATCCGAATGATCCGAGTGTACATACTGATGAGGCTATTTGCGTTGTTAAAGTGGATGCACCTGCATCTGGAAAGATATACCTCAGAGGACATCATAATGGGGGCTCAGGAACTTCGTATGTATATGTTTTCGGTGCCAACAGCCCTAACACACCCATGTGGGATTGGATGGGTATTGGGTATGCCCACTTCACTAGTAGCTCAGACCAAGATGCCTACGTTGCCACCCTCACAACCGCATATAAGTACCTATCAATATTTGCTTGTTCAGAATCATCTCATGCAGTAAATGATGCCTATGTAGACTGTGTCTCAATTACATATAACACACCTACTCCCCCAGGCGGCGACGATCCCGGAGGCGGTGGTGATCCAGGCGGAGGAGGTAATCCTGGTACACCCCCGCTTACTTCATCTGGCGATGTCTTAGTCACATCCAGCCTCGCACCTAATGGAGACACAGTAATATCTTGGGTTTGCGGAGACGACAACGGCACAAACTACTGCTACCTAACTAACATATACATCGATAACGTCCAGCATGACCCAACTGATTACGGGACCATCTATGCAGGCTCCATAAGCTTCCCCGACTCCAACCACACAGTCATCGCACAATCAAAGCCCTATCTCTATGAAGTGACGTTCAATACATATGTCGACTTTTATTACGGTGCCGGTCCTGAGTTAGTTGATACCTGTTCGGCTTATATGGTTGCTTGGATGGAGCGTGATGGGCCGGTGTATTGTACAGGCACAAATCTGTTTGGCGGCGGCCCAGAACACTACGGGATCGTGACCCTGATTGATCTTAACCGGTACTTTATCTGTACAAGTATGGTATCTTACAAGTGGGATGGCACCAACCAAACTGAACACATACACAGCCTAGTTAGCTATCTGGATGTAGACATATACACGTATGTGGGCGGCACTACAGTCGATATCTACTTTGAACCCTTGTGATAACATCCAACCCCTTCCCTTTTTCTATAAAAATAGAGTATTTTAAAAATTACACATAAAACGGAAAGGTCCATCGCAATATTTCTAACCACAATATCATAACTAATACGCCGGTTGCTCCCAGAGCCGCATAGGCCCACTGCTTCTCTATATGTCTGGGTGCTGTGAGAAACAACACGAACCCAGCAAACCCTACCCAATACAACGAACCCACAAGGACCGCAAAGAAGGGATTCTGCCACACACCCCCGCAGAGCACACAAATAGGGTAGGCCAATAACACTTTACGCCAGATTGATAACGCTAATATTTTTGTGTGTAACGTTTTTGGCGCCAGCGATAACACCGAGAGCCTTCTAAACACCGAAGCAAAAAAACATGAGAGCTTATTGGACATCATTGGACACCCACAGATAACCAAGGACATTTCCCAATAATTTCTATAATTTTATTGGCCACTCTTGGACACCTTCAACAGTTTATGCAACTTCAAGGCGATCTTGACAAAGTATGCCAGCATCAACCCAGCCACAACAATAGCACCCGCACAACACGCCACACCTAACCAGGCATTTCCAAGCACCTGCAAATTCACCAAATTAATTATCCCCCAGTTTAACGCAAACATAGCAGGCACAACCAACAACAACAAAGCTAAGAAGAAGTACAAACGGATCTGATTCTTAGTATATTTACTCAACCTTTTCACCCCGCTCCTGATTCTTTAGACGTATGTACTTACGCCAGCTCGCTATCGCCCGTCCCAATGTTATCAGCTGAATAGGCAAAAAAAGCAGCAACACCAACCCAGCCTGCGGTACTCCCAGCAGCATAAACGCCACAGGCAACCCAGCATAAACTAACACCATAAACACCACTGTCATAACTAAGGTACAAGTAGTAGCGTCATCCAGCTTCATGCCGCCGCCTCCGCTGTCTTTCGTTTTTTCAATTCATGCTTAGGAGTTTCAACTAACTTGACATCAACTACCCAATGATATAGCGCAGGACCACCTACAAACAAAATCACCCCAAGAGAGGCAATAGTCATGCCACCCACTATCGCCCAAATTGCATCCACAAAATGATAATGTGCATTCAATACACACAAACACACCACCAAAACAGGCGATAACACCAACAACAATCGACCATTATGAACAACGGTTTGTTCTTTGAGTTCGCCCCGCTCTAATCTGCAATCATCACAATTACAGGGATCCGAGTTTATGCCTCGCTTGTGTGCATCATCCATGAGCTGATCAAGAGATCGATCAGACGGATCCATAGCTGACATTTTATACCGCTCCCCCTGCGATTATCAGATATTCCACAAATGCCGATATCACCAGGATCAGTGTAGACCAGCAGACTCCCCGTTTAAACTCAGCCCTCATACACGTCCAATCCTTCTTACAGATTGATAGCAGCGCGAAATAGGCGCATGTGCAGGCAAACGCATACACCGCCACCTCTATCCAGGCAAACGGATTCCCCACTATGTTTAATACTCCCAAGGGATAGCTGGCCGCGATCACGCCTGTGTTGAACAGCGCAAAACTCATGAACCCCACCCCAGCCAACGGGATCAATGCCAGCAAAGCAATGTACAGGTTATTCCCAAAAATTGATGTAAAGGTAGCCTGGGCGGCGCGGTCCGAATTAACCTCCACATTATCCGCCTTCTGTTCATCCGATAATGGTACAATAAAGGCTGGCAGACAAAGACACACCATAAACATTGCAAAGAAGATTCCAAATACAAACTTACGCTTCATTAGGTACACTCCTGTCTTAACCGGTCCTCAATAATCTTAGCAAGCTTTCTCATATCGCGGGTCTTCCACAACATATGCCGCTCACACTCCTCCCACACAATCCGCTCCGCCAACAGTTTACCCGCAGGAGACAACGCCAGATACCGCTTATTCTTAAGTAAACCGTCATTTAGCGGCGGTACACCATTCAAAATCTTATTCCCAAGATCCAAACAAGACGTCTCATACTTCATCACCAGCTTAAACGATTCAGCCTTAACCTTAGCCTTCTGCTTTGTTATCTTAAGTTTAGTTTTAACACGACCACGCATACTACCCATAATAATCACCTAAAAGCAAACACTGACATCAATATCGAAGCGGCCAAGAATCCTAAGACAACCACACCTATGACAGGCCAAGCTGCATAGATGTTGTTTACAGTTTGGTTAAGAGCCGCTTCTTGAGTTGAATTACCCGAAACACCAAACACTTTAGAAGTTGTACTGATCACCATCAGACCAATAACAGAAACAAGCGCAATCATTATAATCGCTACAATTACGCCAAAAACGCCAAAGCTCGAACTACTGCCTGAAACCTCAACCTCACCAGACGAAACAACGCCCAGGTCAGGTAATGAAGGCGGTTCTATACTTGATTGGATTTTGCTGTTAATGTGGCCGCAATAGGTACAACGTATAATCAACACATTGGACTCAAAGGTTAAGGGCGCTTTGCAGTGAGCACAATAATGAGCCTCAACCGCCAACAATCAGGAACTCCTAAATGAATACATCACCCAGACAAGCCCGCAAACAACTACAATACACCCAACAATGAGAATCACTGCCATGGGCATAAACCTGTTTTCGGCGCATACATCACAATAAGAATTCCTCTCAGGATGATTAAGCGGCAACGGTTCACCACAATCCGCACAAAACCGCTGAATCACCACAACATCATACCCCTCCTCAGTCTTAGACCCATTATAAGACACATAATGGCCCTTCGGATGAGCTAACACAGGTAACACACAAGCGGCGACACAACACACCAACAAAGCAACCAAAAATACAGCCATTAGTTTTTTCAAGTTTAACCGCCCTTTCTTTTTCCAAACGCAATCTCCAGAGCCCCCAAGATTAACTCACGACGCCCCATATTCTTCCGGTAACACAGGGTACGGATCCACTCATAATCCTCAGGTTCCACCTCAATGATAATCTTTTTTATTGCAACAGCCATTCTCTAGATCTCGCCAATAAATCTAAACAAACCACACCATATATAAATATATATTGTTTATTATAACATGTATAAACAAACAGGAAAAATCTAAACATGTCAACTACACCTGAGAACAAAATCGTCACCGTCACCTACCAATCCATCATACTCACCCAACTCAAAATGCTCATGGCCGCCCACTCATATAACGACGTAGAAACCACCTGGCAAGTAGCAAAAGCAACCTACCCCGCCCTACCCCCCGAAGTAAAAACAGACCCAGAAGTAAAACAACAATACCAAAACATCATAAACGGACTCTACAACCTCAAACAAAACTGCAAAACCATAGACAAAAACCTAACCCGACGCATACTCATCAGAAAACGCAGAGAATTCCTCCTAAACAACCTCGACATCTTCATAGACAAAATACATGACAGCATGGCCGAAAACAACTGGTACGTCCAAGACCACACCATCAAAGCCAAAAACGAAGGCATAAAGGAATTCTAAAATGCCCCAACCCAACCCCCCACCCAGCTTAAAGGCAACCTACGATCAAAAACCCCAAGTCATCAAAGACATCCACTACGCCATAGAAGAAGACGAATGGGTGTTTGGCGTCATTTGGGGCAAACCCCGCACAGGAAAATCCAATCTCAGCCTAAAATTCGGATACGAAGTATACCAAGACTGGGACAAAGTCCTAGGTTGCGTGGTATTCAACCTCGCGGGATTACTGCACAACATGCACGAGGGACTGCCGCAAAGAATACTAACAAAAAATGGCAAACACGACCGAGTCCCCTACATTATAGGGGATGACTGGGGAGCGAATTTTAACAAAGCCCGCACCCAGCATGAGCAGGCCTATGATCTGCTCAAAGGCGCATGGGACACCTACGGCACCAAACTAGCGGTGATAATGGTTAACATGAATCGCCCCGATGAATTAACACGCCAACTCACAGAAAAATACACACATGAGATCTATGTACCTATTCGTGGAGTTGCTAAATACGATCAAATCCATTGGCAACCCAACTATTACGGCTGGGACACCCGGCAATCAAAAACTTGGATTGAAGAATTCAAATTTGGCAAAGTCCCCGAAGATGTCTATAAAGAATATGATGAGTCACGCATGGCACTATGCGATGAGACCTATCAACTTATCCAAGATGCCATAGCAAACACAGAAACAGAGAAGGTCATCAGGCGTTCAGATGAGTCAGATATTGAGCTGTTAGAGACTATAAGTCTTAAGGGGGCTGTGCCAAGGGGCTGGTTTTTGTTAGCAGAGAACCAGCGTCTGCATGAGCGGATTAATCGCAACAAGGCACGGGGGTTAATTGTGACAGTTCGTAAAACAGGCAAAACCAGCTATTACTATGAGTTAACTGAGCTAGGGCAAACGGTGCTTGATACGATTAACATGGCGAGCACTTCAACGCGCGATTTAAAGCAACAGTTGCGGGGAGCTAAGCATCGTGTTGATGATGAAAGCTAAAATTTCCATTTTTTTGCTTTTTGTGCATATATATTTATTAATTATAGTGAAAAGAAGCCAGAATCACGCCGCTTTCACTCAAAATACCCCCTTATTTAACTGTAAATTAAGGTATAGTTAAACAAGAAGAAAGTGTAGACAATGAAGCCAAATCCCCAACAAACCAAACAATTGAGTCGGCGAACCGTCAAAACCGTAGCGGAAACTTTGAAACCCAACGAAATCTTTGAACTAATCCACCAAAAAGAGGGGGACTATACGCTTGAAAACAGGCGAGCCAATACTGTTCGGGATCGGGCCTTAATGGCTCTATGCTTTCTAACCGGTGGACGCATAACTGAGATTGTTGGAGGTAAACAATACCACCGCTTTCATCAAGACGGCAAAGTCGAAACCAAACCCATAGGCCGCCACCCTGGCTTAACCATAGCAAACTTGGAAATAAGCGAGGACTTCCTAACCATCAACAGCATGGCCATCGTTAAACGAAGTCCACAAATAATCCAGCGCTACGGGGCACATATAGCACAGCGAAGTCAACTAAGATTTCCCCTAAAACGTAAACTCTACAAAAACAAATTCCGCGATCAGCTTGTGCCCTTTAGCTGGTTAGTAATGGAATACTTGTACCAGCTTGAGGACCAGAAAAAAACCTCCGCTGATGTAAAACTTTTTCCGTTCCAAGATACTCGTGCCTGGAAGATCATCAACGACTACACCGACAAATTTCCCAACTGGTTCCGCGTTCAAGCCGAACGCTTCTATGGCTTCTACATATTCAAAGATTTTATGATCCACAGCAAATTCATGGGTAAAGTAAACCCCATGTCAAGCGCACCCTACATCCGCTTCACAGATGACAGCGACATAAAAGACCTAAACAAAATCATGGATTTCAAGTGGATTGATTCTGCGGTTGCAGAAATCAAAACCCGCATAAAATTATAAACTATACTATATAGAACCTCTCCAACCATGATAATAACCAGCTATAATAGATAATACAAGTATAACTGGAATACCAATTACCATGAATATAGCTATTTGAGCCATTTCACCAGCGATTTTGTCTCTTATTTCTTTCTGTTCAGGTGTCCAATATGGTGTTGGTGTAGGTTCAGTTGTGTTATTATTCTTATTCACTACTACCACCATATTAATACAAGAAACAAAAATAGACACAAGTAGTAAACAAATAAAGAAATCTTGTTTATCCATTAGTTTTTCTCTCCAGTTGTTTTTACAAATACGTACCATTTTGTTAATCGTTTGGTGCGGGTGCCAGCTGATACTTGGCCATACAAAGGTTTCACGGGTAATACAGCTAAAACTTGTTTATGTGGCAGATTATAATCACTCCACTTAAAAGTTAAAGTGCCATTAACGGCTAGAACACGCCAGAGTTCTTGTACTGCCGACTTTAGTATATACTGCCATGTTTCAGGGCGCAGTACACCATATTTTTTATAAAAAATGCTGGTGGGCAGAAGGTGCAATAGGTGTGGGGGGTCAAAACATATGTGGTGGAAGGTTTCATTTTTGAAGGGTAGTTTTGTGAAGTCGCAGGTTAAGGTAAGTTTTGGCAGGGGTCTAGTTAGATTGGTGGCTTTTGCATCTTTGTTTATTTGGGTCTGGGTTCGTATGTCCATGTATATTGTGTTGGGATTTGTTTTGGTGAACCATTGACTGCGAAAGCTTGCGGTGGCATCTAGAATTTGTGTACAATTCATGGTTTACACCCGCAAGATATTAAATCATCATAACACGTGGTGCATAAGTCACAATGCCCAAAAGCAGCCATAGTATACCCAACCTCTTTTTTGCATCGCTCACACTTCATTTTAAACCCTCACAATACTGACTGAATGACAAGAACTGATCGTAACGACGAATAGTCCACCGCGCTAAATCATGACATAACCGGTATCGCCGGTCACCTCGACGATAATTCATTGGGTAAGGTTTAGCACCTAATCGTTTAATTACATTGTAACGCAGCCAAAGCGAATTAAACGAATCTAAGGGGTTTTCTTCTACCCCATAAATCATGTAAAACATAAGATGCCGGCTGGGGATCCCTGCCTTATTTAGGATCTGGATTTTTTGCTTCACCAGCATAGTCATCTGGGGGCTATATTGGTCAAAGGCAAAATAGAGCCGAGGTACCTTAAAGTTTAAGGATCGATAATCCAAATCTGCCAATAACTTGGCATTGCTCTCAGTAATCAACCGGATATCTAATCCTTGATTGAAACATACCTTCAAATTCTCCTGAGCTAAATACCGTAAAACCTGCTTATGGTTCTTGTAAGCTAAAAGATTATTATCATACAAAACAACTTTTGGTTTATTGATCCAATCATACCCCATGAAGCGTATTATGCCTTCTTTTTGCGGAACAATACAGAAACTACATCTGCGAACACATCCCCGCGTTATGAAGCCAAAACAATAATCCAAGTGGCCATATAATTCGGGGTCTGGATGTTGATAAGCAAATTTTACAAGTAAATCCGACTTAACATCATAACCCGAGCCGCCAATAACCACTGGGACCCCCTGAGCTTCCAATAGTTTCTTTTTGCCCATCATCATCGGTTTATTCCAGGTAAACATCACCGACATATACACCAAATCGGGATTAGGCAAATCTAATCCTACAGTGTCACCCATGTGTTTGTGGTAGCTGCTGATTTTCTGAAAGGGAATATATGGGTAAGAGGTGTCACCGATTAAACTAACTCTCACGGTGTCTCCTCCAGTTCTAGAAATTTTGTTATTTTACTGTTGTAATGGATCCATTTTGGACCCGACATATCCTCTTTAGTTTTAATTTTATTACAGACTACACACAAGGTCTGAAAATTGGTGCCCTCAGGGTCTTCATACCAATCCCGTCCCCCATAGCAAAGGGGAATAATGTGGTCACAAACAAAATCACGGGTCTCTAAAAATAGTCCTGGACGCCATTTATATGGCACTTCGCGCAAAATAGCTTCGCCGCATAGTTTGCAACGGCCATCATCGCGTGCGTAAATAATTTCTCGGAATCCAACCCAGCTCTTAGTCCCCAAACGAGTTTCAAAGTCTCGCCTGCATCTATGAGAACAAAACAGTCTGCTTGACTTATCTAAAATTTCTAAGCCGCACCACTTGCATACATATCTTCCCTTGCTAATGCGCAGAGGCGTCCGGTCACAATCCCCCTTAACAAGCATCACCCGACTACTACCCATCGTATACTTCATAATTGGGATACGGCCAAGGTTGTAAAATAAACGCAAACAAACATCAGCACTCATGGTGCATCATCCCAATTTGGCATCTGCTGTACGATTCTGCCGTCTAGCTCTTTGCCATTAGCCTGCTTGCTACGTTTTACGCCGTCTGGACCGTAGGTTCCCCACTGCTTAAAAAAGAATGGAATCCGCTGCGCATATGCTTGCTCCCATATGGACTTTACCCACTCAGGCTTCATAGGACGCGCATGCGGTCCACTTTCGCCGCCAACAATCACCCAATCAATATTTTCCAAATCCAAATCCAATCTGCCAAGCAAAGGCTCACAACTCAAAAAACGAATGGGAGCTTTCAACTCCGAAAGAAACTCAACCCGAAACAGCTCACTACGCTTTTCAACTGTAACCCCCAACCAAACATTTTTCGGAATCGAATTATACTCAAAATACTTATGCATCCGTCTTGCCCGCTTGGTTAAGATCTGAAAAGTATGTTTAGGTGAATTTTCAATAGTTCTCATAACCTCGTCAATAAAATAGTCGGGAACTAATTCATGGAATAAATCAGCCATACTACACACAAAATACAGACTGGGTTTAGGATTATACAACGGCTCTGCTAACGCATACACATGACAAGTTACATTGAATCCGTTAGCATACTTCTTTTTACCCATCGCCTCAAGTCGGTGAGCCATAACTTCCGCATAACAATTTCTGCATCCCTCTGACAGCTTTGTGCAGCCTGTTACGGGGTTCCAGGTGCGCTCAGTCCACTCAATCTTTGATGTTCTCAATAGCCGTATCTCTCCTGGCGTTTCCGTTGACGACGCTGTCTTTGTGCTACAACATAACGTGCTTTGTTGAGCTCCATACGGGTCTGCAGACAAAAACGACACATCTTCTTAGGCCGCGAACCATAATCATCCACAAACTCATTGCCGCACTCACAGCAGACCCGAAAAACCTTACGCGGATTATACATCGCTGTCATCTCCAATCAAAGTATCCTCATAACAAATTTTGTGATAAATCTTAGAATGCAACAACCCACCCTTACAGGACCCAGCTTTGCTGACGCATTCATCACCCACAACAATCTCTCTGCCGCACCGCTCACAAACCATAAGCGCACCCCGCCCCAACCGCACACCATAAACCCGCCTAGTACACACAAAAAAATTCAAACCCCACCCAACTCCTTAGCAACCACCGCAAAATACGGACACTCAACCACATAGCTGAATCCTGTGAAGATACAACGGCAAAACATCGGATCAATAAATATCCACACTTGCAAAGCACACGTACCCTCACTACTGCAGTATGGGCATTGGCAAACCTCTGTTATCGCCATATCACACCTCTCCTTTAGCTGGAAAATACAACACTATGCCCCCTGCCGCCACCATCTGCTTCGCATGCAGTCGACAATAATATTTGACGGCCCGCTCAGCAACAATAACCGAATATTCACCATCTTTGGAACATCGTGGATATTGGCAGGGGGAAACATTGTCTGCTTTAACACCTTTCTGAGGCATTAATCAGACACCTCGACAATTTCATCACTATATTCACTACATGCCCGTAAAAAACCCGGAATCTTCACCCATGGAAATGCTTTAAACCATGATTTCCTATCATATTTATTTAGTATATCACGAAAATACAGGTTTATTAATTCTGCAGGAAATTGACTATACCAGTTTCGGAATGCATCAATATCCCCTATAATCCAATGCGCAATAGACACATCAGCTGAGTCAGCTATACCGTAAAAATATAAGTCACCATAACCCCGCATTATTTTAGATAACTCAGTTTCAGCACCAGACACACGCCTAGAAATAAGCGTAAACTGATGCCTATACTGCCAAGCATCACTTCGCCGAACACGACAACAAATACTACCCCGTTTTAACTGCTCAAGATGCAAATCCATACAATACATTTGATCCTCAATAACCGAAGGAGAACGAAGCAAATAATTGCCCAAAATATACTTAATTTCAGGCATAAACCGCTCCGAACGATCATAATCAGTTTGCCAATCAACAACCATCTACTTCATTCCCCCAAGCATCAAAACCTTCAATCGACCTGCGAGAAAACATATCTAATCGTCGGCCAGCCGTAACACCCCGAATCATATCATAGAATTCTGCAGGTTTTTCACTATGCACCCCATTTTTAGCATCAAAACAGGTTTGAAAATTCTTGTTGTTAGTAAATTGAGGGGTTCCCCTTCGAGCATATAGTGCGAATTCACAGTTATACCAAGGCAGATTAAAAGGCCGCATACCTGCCGATTTATGCCACACATGAGCATAAACATACTTCAACCCCCACTTCTCCAACAACTCAAACGCATAGGGCAGATACTTCTGTGTGGTCCACAAAAAAACATGACAATCCTCAGCCAAAGGCAACTTAAGCGCGGCTATCTCCTCAAGAGACATAGTTGGATAATCAAGCTCCACAGTCTGACAGGGCCGCTCATCTAACTCTATCTTTTTCATAGGCCAAGGCGGATCCAAAACCACAACATCATACAAGCCGGCTACAGCCTGCACCTCCTTACGCTTAATATCCTCAAGGTCAGCCACAATGCGCTCACGATTAACCTCACGAAAAGCATCAACAACCTTAGCTGTGACAGGTAAAGACACAAGTTTCTCAACAATAACTGCCTGCTCATCAGCAGATTTACGCGCCAACAACAACGCATCAGACTTAGATAGATCACGCTCAATAACAACAGTTTTAGCCTCAGGAATTAGATCACGAGCCAACTGCTTATTCTCTCTTAGAACTGTTGCCGATATCCCCATTTCTTTTGCTAAATCTGCTGTGGTCTTAAAGCCAACGGAATCCGTTGCCTTATTTGGCCTATGACTAGGTGCTCTTAACCCTAATTCTATTAGGATTTCATCACGGCGAAGTGTTAATTCACCTTGCTGAATAGGATGTAAATCGTTTCGTACAAGATTCTCATCGATCTCAGCCAACTCAGCAGACAAACCATCAAGAGGCACTATATTACATGGCACATATTCCCAGCTTAACTGTTTAACAGCCTCTAACCTATGGCGACCCGCAACTAACTTATGATCAACAGTTACCGTAAGAGGATTAAGCAAACCTAATTGCTCAATACTCTCAGCCAACTCAGAAACCTTAGCAAAATCAAGTTGGCGTCGATTTGTGCCAACAACAATGCTGTCAACTTTAACCTCGTCTATAATTGAGTTAGTGGAGGTAGCTTTATCTACCGTAAATTCTGTTTTGCTCATGAGCTTTCCTCCACCGTGGGGACTGCTTGGGTTGAGGCGGCCATTTGCTTGCAGGCGGGGGCCGCCTCAACTGTTAAGGGTCTGCTATAGACCCACAAATTGGTATAGTTTCCCCTTTGCAGACCAGACGCAACGCTATTTCCATGACAAAAACACAGACGCTTAACAGTATTATCCAGTTTGTATAAGGCTTCAAATTTTACAGGTTCTCTACAATTATGCATAGCACACTTTTGTTTTTTGATACCGCTAAGCGTTGAGGGCTTAAAGATGTCTTTCTCAGAAGCCAGATGCAATAGTGCTTCTAATAAAATATCATGGATTTGGATGCCTTCTATACTGGCATATTGTTTGATGGTTTGAGTTAAGTGATTTTCTTCCTCAGTCTGAGGGGTGAAGGTTAATTTTTTGATGGGGGATGTTGGATTTGATTGGGATTGATTTTGGGTTGACATACATTTATTTCTCCACTTCATTCGATTCGAATGGCGAGTTTTTTCGAATATTATACTTTAATTTATCATACTTTACAGTAATAAAATAAGAAATTAATAACATATAGCGAAAAATCGCTATATTCGAACGGCGGCCTTATTCGAATTTTTTAACCATTCGATTCGAATTAACCTCCTCTGCTTTTATTTCGCCCTGATCACCGGTATGTAAAAGATAAGCATCATGTTGACGTTTGGCTATGCACTGGTTGAACATGATTGGGTTGGTAAATTCTGCTGGAGTACAAGCCGTAGTGGTACAGACTCTACATCGGCGAATAGCAGCCCCATTAAATTGGGGCGCACCCACATAGGGACAGCACCCCGACGGTAATTGCTGAGCCGCATCAGCTCGAGCCATATCCTCAGCCGTCGTAACCTTCCATTCAAACTGAGGCATACTACACAAAGACCTCCACCATGGCAATCGACCATAACTGGCGAACCCGCTTAGATTGGCACCAAGGACAAACAGCCTTAGTAGGTATCTGTCCACCTGTAACTTCTTCCAAACGATTATTGACAATTGTTTTCTGCTCATACCACGCTGTAGTGCTGTCAAATTCTTTGTGGCATCGGAGGCAACGATAATAAATTGGCGGCATTATTGGATGCCCTTCTTGGGTATACTGCGCAAAATACCATCACCTGTAAATGTGTCAATAAAATATGTTAACCCGTCAACTGTGAGGCTTTTTTGTCCCCTCTCTTTAGCCTCCATCAATGAGTCTTTGAGATATTCGTATTCGTGGTTGCCTTTGTTTTGTTTCTCATAGGCTTTCTCATAGTTACCGCCGCTGGTAGCAGTCCAGATTATGCTGTCAGAGATAGGACCGGTTTGATTCATCTGACAATAAGCGAGATATTCTTCCTCTGTGACGGGTACGAGTTTGCCGGTGCTGTCGGGAATGGTGTGTGTGAAGCTGGTGTTAGACACTTTGTTGTCTTTTCTGAGTTCGTCGGCTTTTTTGGCTTGCTGCGCTTTTTCTTTGTTAATCATGACTTGGAGCGGCGGCACTATTTTTTGTGGGCTGGTTGTGGTTGGTTGTTGTTCAGGGGGTATTTCGCAGTCAACACGTGTGATTGTGGATCCGTCGTGGTAAGTGGTTGATTCGATGTTGGTGACGGTGCCTTGGCTTGTGACATCCCCAACTTTAGGTATAGGTGTGGCTTCGACTTTTTTGGGCGGTAGCTTGTAGTCAGCTACAGTTTTGGTTTTGGGCGGGGTGGGTAGGGGGTCGGGTTCTATGGTTTCAATCCCGTCCCCTGCATCCAGGCGCATTTTTACTAATGTGGTTATTAGTTCGGTGGGTACAGCTTTTGCGTATGCGTTGCGTTCGGCTTTGTTTAGCGCTAGAACATATGCGAAGGGTTTTTTCTTGTCGACCTCGTTGCAACCCATGAATTGGGTGTTGGTTTGCAGGTCTTCGATTACGATTATGGCGCGATAGGTGAGGGGTGTTTCTTCGATTTGGCGCTCTATGATTTTGAAGTTTCCGCGGCGTCGTATGGCTTCTTTTATGCCTGCATATGATAGGGCAGTGACTGTGCGTCCGCCCTGCTCGAATTGGTAGACCCAGGTTTCTAGCATGTGGCGCATTCCTTGCATGTCGGCTATGATCTGCTGCTCGTCTTTTTTGTCGCTAAGTTCACACTGCCGGATTTTAGCTAACTCTGTGCTCATGGTTGATAGCACACACATAGTTTATTTGGCTGGGTTTTTGAGCGGTAGTCGGGTGTTGATTTGTCATGTTTTGTGCATACAAAACTTTCCCCATGACAGACGCATTCATATTTTATGCATTTGCCTGTTTTGCTTACTGTAAAGTATTTTTCTACTATTTTTTGCGTCCAGTTGTACTCTTCTGTTTGGCTTATCCAGCCCCGTAATCTAAAATCTTGGATTTGATGTATGTCTGGGTCGGCTAGTAATGCTACTAATGAGTGTATCATTTGTTGGTCATGGGCTATTGTATGGTTGAGTTTAGTTAGTGCATATAGCGGTGATGCTTGATTGGTTGGGTCTTGCGGGGTTGGCATTATTCTTGGTCTCCGTCTCGAATCGGCTCATCAGTATCGATTAACTCGACTGAGTAGCATGAGGGGCAGGCCGCAAACGCTTCCTTATAGACCATCTTTCCCTCTTTTTCGGTGCGTATTGTTTGTTCTGCGTAATAGGCTTCTGTTTCGGGGAAGATTTTGCCGCAATCCACACATTCATAATTGTTTGTTTCTTCGGTTAGTTTGGGTTCTTGCATTAGACTTCTTGCTCCTCATAGCTTTCACAAAAATTTTCTGTTTTTATATCACTAAACGAGTAGCATTGCTCATTTTGGAACAATAATATGTATACATGTCATTGTCTATGTGACAAAAATCGCAGGTATAACACGTTTTCTTCGAACTAGGGGTCATAAATTCAGCCCCTCCGATTTAGCAAACGCTAAGAGGATTTCTTTGATCTCTTGAAGCTCTTTAACAATCCTAACACTGGGGCAGGTTTCGATTTTTGTACAGCTTAGGCAGTCGCGAAGCGGACATATTATCGATTGGCTCATGGCGGGATCACCTGGGGGATTTTGTGGGTTGGTTTCCAGCATCGGCGGCGGCATACACTGCGGTATTTGCAGGGCGTCTTGACCGATTGGGTTTGCAACTGCTGACAGTAGTTTAACACTTCATTTTGGAAGAACCCGCAGTCAGCATAGTTTCGGTCTGTGCAGTCGATGTTGCTGATGATTTGGCATTTGCTGCTTAAGGGGCACTGTTCTGTCATGGGGTGCCCTCCGGGGAGCAAATGGGATAATGGCGATACTGGTGGATAGGGTATATTTGGCCAAAATCATTAACTAAATAACCCCCATATTTGGTGTATTGGGTGCCTTTTTCTATGATACCTTTGCAGTCTGCACAGATATGAGGTACTCGGGCTGTGTGAAGCTGTTTTCTGCTCTCAAGCCACCGAGCTATTTTGTTCTGAAAGGACGTGTATTGTTTTTGAATTTCTTCATCTTCCAAAATCTGGCTGCGCTGTTTAGCTTCATAATCGGTGTAGGCGTCTTCTATGCGGCGCGGATCCATAACACAACTCATTGTTTGCCCTCTCCAACCACTTTGAGGTCTTCTACAAAGCAGGAATCCATGTTTTCACAGTCCCGATAGCCCCGCTCTGTACCAGCCCTGCAGGTCTCACAGGCTTGGACAACCATTTGCATGATTGCTTCTGCTTTATCAGGTACAGTTGTTTTGCCGTTTAACACATTTTTAACTTCGTGGACCATACAGGGACCGATTTCAACTTCATCCTCAGCTATACATTCTCCCTCATCAGTTGTGTAGTGCGGGGCTTCACAGTCATCACAGTAGTCGGTGCAGATTTTTTGCCAGGCGTCCAGCTTGGAATTTTCACAGATTGAACCGCCATTGTTACCGCTATAAAAAGTTGCATCAGTCATGGGGGGTTGATCTCCCGAATGTTTAGGGCGGTTTGACCGTAACTGTTAGTTTCTACAATGTATGCTAGGCGCTGGAGGCTTTTGGCTATGACTTCAAAACTTTTAGCTATGCTGGCTAGGGCTTCGGTCTGCTGAATCTGCTGAGAGATATAGAGATCGATATCGACGCGATTTAAGAGCACGGGGGGTGTTTCAAGCATTGTGTGGTGCTCCCTCAGATTTCACTATGTTAAAGTCAAGATAGGGCACATGACATTTGGGACAAACAGTCACAGGAAATTTTTCACCAATCTTTTGGCCGTCAGAGTCATAAAGACTAACTATGCTGAGGTATGCTTCTTTTACCTTGAAAACATGCTCGCACTCCCTGCAGGTATACTCAAATGAATCAGTCATGGCTGAGCCCCCAACAGACTTTTCACGTCTTCTTTTTTGAACCGCAGAAGGGTGCCGATTTTATCTTTGCAGACCTGCCGCCACACACAAAACTGAATACACTCAGCAAACGGACCATTTTGGCCATAGCAACTAGGCACCTCAAGATAGGTAGCTGTGTCACTCATGGCACCGCCGACTCCAAGAGTTTGGTTTCTGTTAGGTAAATTTTGCCGGGCTGCTGGAGGCAGTGGGGACAGACAAGTACACGGTCATCTGAGGCCAATTTGGTACCTTCTGCATCATAATATATGATGGTCTTGTAGCTTGCTTTATCGGCAGTAAAAGACTCATCACAATCAAGACACACAAAAAGAATCGAAGTCATTGTATGAGCCGCCTTGTTCTGATATGTTGAGGTCTAGTCCACCAAACAGAGCCATCAAGCATATTAGCATCTATTTTTTTAGCACACGCATAACAAAATAAGCTTGGACTCAATGTTTTGCCATCAGTCCAAATTGCCTGGTATTCTACAGGTTCCGCACACTTGGAGGTTCGACATTTTTTACTCATTGAGCTAAAGCCTTCTTATGCTTGTATTTCCATAATTTGGTTTTCTTCTGTGTTAGGATCATATCCGGCTTCACGAAGCGCCACAGCCAACTCATGCAAAAATGTTGGAGGCAATGTGAACTCTACCTCTTTTTTCCGTACCTGTTTCTTAGTGGACTGCAAAACTAAACACCCTCAAACTTTTTCAGATGTTCACGAACTGCATCACGGATAAAATCAGCACGATTTAGATAACAGCTGTTTATTATTATTTTATCGATTTTTGAAGCTATTTTTATGGATATACTTACTGTTGTGTAATCTCTTTCTGTATCTTCTGACACTACGTCTTCCCTTCATGCATTCTCATTTAATTACATGAATAAACATTATCAAACAATAATATTTATATCTTGTGTATAAATAAATCTGCATTACCGGTAATGTAATATGCCGAATGATAAACCAAGAAACTATACAACTACAACAATACCAAATCACTTAATGGCTAGAGTTGATGCTGTAGTAGCTAGCGAAAAATACGGATACCAAAACCGATCTGACTTTATACTAGAAGCCATTAGAGAAAAATTAAGAAAAATAGGCTATCTAGAATAATCCAAACACACCCAGATCACAACGAATTTTCTCAAACTTATCCTGCTGTATCAATTTTCTCAACTTGTTAATTCTTTCCTTGGCCTCTTCAACTGTTTTGGCTTTTTCAAGTATAGCTGAGACGGCCTCTAAACAGTCATCCCAACCCCTAACATATGTTTGGTCAGTCATATGACAATCTCCTCACACCACTATTATACCCGACGATATTTAATACCAAAGACCAACCTACCTATAGCAAGAGTGGAGAGGTCACTGAAAGTGAACAATAAGACATAAAAATCAGGCCACAGTTCATCAACAAAACTATAAGTCTTAAAGTTTTTATGTTGGTGTTTTGTTTATTGGGGTGTGAAAAAACCTTGCTTAGTATTACTCGACAGGTATTTTTATCGATAAGTTCGGGCGAACTGACAAGAAGCTTTAGGGGCTGTCAAATAACAAAGGGTATTAACGAAAAAAGACTCAGTAATACTCAGTTTGGCAAACTATTGAAGCGGAAAACTTATCAAGGTAACAGACGTCAAGAAAGCAACACAAACCACTTAGACGGTTAATCGAGGTGAAACATGAAATGGTTGAAATGAAAGTCAACGCTTCCGAACTCAAAGGCGAAGGTAAAATTATCGATAAACTATCCGATTTCCTCAAAGAAAAAACTGGCGGTGATGTCAGAACTGAGGGCAAAAATGTAATCGTTACAGGCGAAGGCGAAGCACTAAGCAAAAAATACGTACGCATAACCGTTAAAAAATTCCTACATAAACATGAACTAACTGAAACCTTCAAAGTCATCGGAGACGAAGAAACACTCAAAATCAAAGAACGCAAAATCTCAGAAGAAGACTAAACTCTCCTTCTCTAAATTTTAGCACTATTTTTTGTCCAGCCAACAATAACAAACGGGTTGGCAACTCAATTTTGTGTGTCTAATTATTGAACACATTGTTCGTATGCTTAGCATTAAATCAAGTGAGCCTATAGTAGTGTATGCGCGTGTAAAGATGGAAAAATAAGCCAAAACACCTACAAAGACAATATGCCGTGAGCCATCAGGTGCAGTTGGGTTATGGCAGTTTTTTCCTCTCGCAACCCCTCAGCCCGTACACCCAAAATCCAACTGCACCTCACCGCCACACCTCAACCATAACAAGCAACTAACCCAAAAAAGAAATAAAATCGGATTAAACAATACTTATCAGGAAGGGACAAAAATGAATCCTGTATTAATTATCGTTACCGTAATAATAGTTGTACTTGTGCTAATTATTGTTCTAGCTGCAGTATTGAATCGCGGCAAACAACTCAAATGCCCAGATTGTGAGCACGTGTTTAATGCGCCTATAATGGAAGAAAAGATAAGTGGACTAGGTTGGACTTTTCCATACGCAGGAAGAATAAAATGTCCTAAATGTGGCAAAAACCGTTCACGGCGGGACTACAATAAACCTGAACAGCAATAAAAAGAATAATAAAAATTGAAACACCCTGAGTAGAGTTATTTGAATAACTCTTCTAGGGGGTTTTGCATTTCTTTAACTTCTCGAATTTTTATGCCTTTTTCAGAGAGTTTAGAAATAATATCAGGGACTTCTTCAGGGCCTTGGAGCTCAAAGAGGTAATAATCACCCTCTTTTCCACTTGAATAGGGCACATCATCGGTACCTAAGGTGCGTATACCAATGGTGTATTTCTCAGTTTTAATCTCAGATATGTTACCAAACAGAGCTAGTTTGCCTTGTTTAATTACAATTACCTTAGAGCCGATTTCGCGAGCTTCAAAGAGGTTATGCGACGAATACAAAATGACCTTGTTTTTACTTAATCCAAGCACCAGTTCTCGGATTTCACTGGCCATTTTTGGATCCATATTACTGGTGGGTTCATCGAGCAAGTACACTTGTTTTTCCTTAAGAAAAATCCTAGCGACCGATACTCGCTTTTTTTGTCCTTGGCTGAGTTGCCCAAAGCGTTTGTTACGCAGGTCTTTGAGGTTAAGTAAATCAATCACTCGTGTTACATCAGCTTCTGTTGCGCCGGCTATGTTTGCGTAAAACTGCAAAGCATTAGTTACGTTCATACCCTCAGGTATGCCCTCTATATGTGTGAGGTAATCAAGCTGGGATCTAGCTTCTTGGGATTCACTTGGGTATCCGCCTATTTCCACTCTGCCGGAGTAGGGTTTTAATATACCTGCAAGTGTTCGAAATAGGGTTGTTTTTCCAGCACCGTTGGGTCCCAAAACAACATATATGGCTGGTTCATCGATTCGAAAAGAAATACCCTCCAAGATCTTGCGCCCAAAGTAACCTGAGCTAACAGAATCAAGCAACACTAACGGTGATGATCCAGAGGGATATGAATATTTTTCGACCATTTGCGTTTCGCTCCTACTACTAGGTTTATGCATCTGATAATAACCTCTCTCTATTCATCATTTTATTTGCCGCGACCAGCATAGCAACAACTAGAACTATCAAGATTAAAGTCACACCGCCCACAAGCATCAGGAAATAGCTTGAACCAATAAAGAAACCACCAAGAAGCATAACCACCAAACTGGGACCAATTCCTAGAATCATGGATATACCAACGGGGCTGTTGACTCCGGGGATTCCAACAGTAAGGGAAGACCAAATCATCCCGGCCATGCACATAAAGGCCGAAGAAGCATAACTAAGCGGTATTGTATAGATCAGCAGTGTTTCTATCATACTAAAGGGTATTGAGCCGCTAAATAGCAAGGATAAGACCACATTACCTGTTATGGAAATTCCTAAAACTATCGTAATCAACCCAAAACTAACCAGTAATGTTGACCAGAAAATTTCATAGACATTGACACCATAGGCAATCAAGTATTCGTAGACACCTTTGGTTCGGTCGCTGACAAAAACCATTAAACCGCCTACACTACCCATGACAGCAAACAAGGGAAGCATAAGGGTACCTAGCTGAGAGATAAACAGTATCTCCTCATCAGCTATAGACGCTGTCCAGCTAAAAATTGTACTAATTACAAGAGACATTACGATGCCAATAATCAGGTAGAGACTGCCAAATTTAATGGCCCGCTTGAAATTTGTTTGGACAAAAGATTTCAATCGCTTGCGCCCTCACACTGATAGAGAAGCTAGCGCAGCATTTTTGCCTTCCGCTTGTATGAAACCAAATCTGATCAGGTTATCCAGATTGAGTACGTGAAAAGTGTGTCAGTTGTATTTGAGTCGGTTAGCAGATAGAGGGTATAGATGCCTTTTTGGTGGTTGTTTATGGTTTTGGTTAAGCTGAAGCTGATTTGGAAATTGGTGTTATTTTGGTTCCAGATGTTTGCTTCTATACCGTCAAGGGGGTAGTTGTTCCAATTATAATAATAGCCTGTGCGTGCGGGGGGTACCACTGAGGCAATGAGGACTCCGGGGTTATAGGATCCGTTGTAGGGCGAGTTTTCTAGTTGCTCAACTGTTAGCGGGCCAGGGTTGGAATAAAAAACAAAAAGACTTGTGAGGATAAGGTCTAATTTGGATGTGGTGCCGCTTAGAGTTATCTGATTTGGGTCACTAACATCTAATGTGTCCCATGTGATGTAGGTGTCCTCGAAATCTTGGACTATATAGATGCATTGGTCTTTGTATGCGATGCCAATGCTTACTTTGTTATGTATGGGGTTTAGTATGTTGTCTCTGTGGCCCCAGTCCCACTCGGCATCGTCATACATCATGAGATATTGTAATCTTTCAAGGGCTGTTTTGGCTTTGTTGTAAAAGTCTCTATTGGTTATTCCGGTGCTGTATGCAATGTTTTCTGTGACTGCGCCTTGGCCGCCTGAGAGGGTGTATCTCATATCAGGCGTGTGGCCGTCTTTATTCCAGTGACTAAAATAGTTGTTGTTTAGCATATCTTCGGCATGTAGTTGACCCGAGTTGATGGTGCTCAGAGTTATATTTGATAGTCCGTGTTCGGTGCGGTCTTGGTTGATGAGTTCAAGAGCATATAGTACTAAGTCATCATGATACGCCTCGGGCGGCATATTGGGCGTGGAACTAACGACATAGGCTATGGTAAGGAGGGTGATTGTGAGCAAAAATATGGTGGTTAAAAGTACAAGTAAGCGTTTGTGTTTGTTGGGATTTGAGGTTTTTCTGATAATGGGGATTTCGGGTTGTGTGTTGTTTTTTTGGTTCTCTTCAGCAGAATATTGGTTAGAGAAATGTAATCCAGCGTAAGTGTATCTATATGGTGAAGTTGTGGATGTTTTTTTGCAGTGGATAAAAGGTGTCATCTAGCTCACAAAGTCAATTTAATGGGTTGTTATGATGCGATTTATGTTTTATGTGAATTCAGGTGGGTGTTTGAAAAGTTGATGAGTTTAAAAAAATGTGGTTGATGGTTAGCTGAATATGTTTTGTGGTTAGTGGGTTAGTATTTCTTCTTTTTGGGTTGTTGTTTTTGTGGTGTATTTTTGTGTTTTTGTTTCTGGGGGGTAGATGATTTTGGCGTTTGGTGCGATTTTGCGTATTTTGTCTATGGCGTTGTTTGCGGCATATAGGGATTCGTAGCTTTTGCGGCTTGTTAGAATAGTGGGGCTTTCGGGTGTGTCTTTTAGGTTAAATCGCCAGTTGCTTTCGTCGTCTTTGAATTGTTCAAATACTGGTCCGTGTATGGGGTCGGTTTCTTCTTTTAGATGAGTGGTTGTGGTTGGTTCGGCGCTTATGGTTTTAGCTATTGGAGCATCAGCTTTAACTTGTTTTATGTCGGTGTTGAGTGCCTCGAGGGTTTTTGAGTCGGAGCTTTCGGCGATTATTTCACCGCTTGAGTCTTTGAGGTGGTAGAGATAAGTTTGGTTATCCTCATCATAGAGAACCGCATAAATCAGAGTATCTTTAGATCCCTCAGTTGATGATGCTGATGAGGTAGTTTTTGTTGTGGTGGTCGTTGTTGTTGGTTTTGGGGTTGTTGTTTTGGTTTGGGTCTTTTTTATAAGCGGCGCGGCAACTGCAGGGGCAGTAGCAACTGCGGCTACAGCGGCGGGTGCAACTTTGTGTTCTACTGTGGTTGTTGTGGTGGTTGTGGTTGTTGGTTTGGGGGCAACAGGTATGGAATGGAGTGGTGGTTGTTGGGGTTGTTTGTGTGCTGTGTTTGTGTGGGTTTCTAGGTCGTTTTTGTTTAGGAAGCCTTGTCCGCAGGCGGGGCAGGTGAGGTCTAGGTTTGGCATCATGACGGCGTCTATTTCGTGGAGTACTCCGTTGTCGGCGGTGACGTCTTTTCGGTCGGTGATATGTATTCCGTTGATTTTGGGGTTTAGGTGCAGGTGCCATCGGTGCGGGTCAACTTTGGCTATCTGGCCTTGCTGGGTGGTTAGGGTGTCGTTTTTTAGATGTCTTATGTCCTCTATTGTGAGGCTCTCAGAGATGATGTGGTAATTTACAACTGCTTTTAGGCGTGCTTTATTGGCAAATAACTCGTCAAGGTTGCTTTTGGATAGTTTTGCGAAGGCGTCATCGGTGGGTGCAAAAACAGTAAACTGACCTGTTCCTTTGAGAAAATCAACTAATCCAGCTTCGCGTAGGGCTCTTGAGAACGTGTTTAAGTTATAAACATCGCCCATGATTAAATCTGCTAAATCTGCCATATATTTCACCTCCTAAATCAGCTATGGTATGTTTTTAGCAGGGATTTCCCTGGTAGTTTGCCTGATTTTAATAACAAATAATAAGCGAATTATTTGCCTGAGACTTTGCGGGCGCCTCTTTTGGCTTCATCCTCGGCTCTTTGACCTATATTTTTGGCTGTGTTGCCGGCTTTTCTTGTTTCTTCCTCTGTTTTTCGTTTTGCTTTATCTAAAATCGACGACAAACTTTCACCTCCTAAAAGGGGCTCTGCTCTAGTTCAGTTAAATAGAAATTTTGCAGAACAAAAAGCTATGTGACTGTATTGTTTTCACCACAACACACCCCTAACCAATTAAAATTATGCATAGGGTTGTTTTGACAAATTGGTTGCAATAATTCATATATCATCGCTACAACTAAACTGGCAGTTATGAATCGATCTGGAATGGCCAATTTGCCTCTCCATGGCGGCAAAGCACCACTTTGGCTCACAGGCCGCATGCAAAACCTCGCCCGCGAAATCACCAACATCATCATCGAAGAATACGGCCCCGCCAACTTTTTAGCACGCCTAAGCGACCCCTACTGGTTCCAAGCCCTAGGATGCGTTTTAGCCTATGACTGGCACAGCAGCGGCGTAACCACCGTAGTAACAGGCGTACTCAAAACCGCCCTAAACCCAGAACAACACGAAGTAGCCCTATGCGGCGGGAAAGGCAAAACCAGCCGCAAAACCCCAACTGATATCCAAACCATCACAACCAAATGGAACTTCCCCCAACAAACCATCAACGAGTTGCTCTACACAAGCCGCCTCATAGCCAAAGTCGACAACAACGCGATTCAAGCCGGTTACCAACTCTACCACCACGCATTTCTAATAACCAAACAAGGCGACTGGGCCGTTATCCAACAAGGCATGAACACCCAAACCAGCACCGCACGCCGCTACCACTGGCACAGCCAAACCACCCAAACCTTCACAGACGAACCACAAAACAACATAACCTGCAACATAAAACACAACCAAACCCTAAACATGACCGCCAAAGAAAGCCACGCCACCCGCAAAGCCTCCACAGACCTAGCCAAAGAACCACCCAAAAAACTCATAAAACTCCTTCAAGCAACAAACAAAACCCCAAACCAATCATCCCTACATATGTGGCTACCCAAAACCAATGATCCATGGCTACAGACGCAACCGAGTCTTAACATGCCCCGAAACATTAACTGGGACACCCTAAGCCGTCTCTATGAGTTCCAACCCCAAAACTACGAAGAATTGTTAAGCGTCAAAGGCGTCGGCCCTGCCACCGTGCGCGGACTAGCCCTGGTAGCTGAATTAATATATGGTGAAAAACCCAGCTGGGAAGACCCCGTGAAATTTAGTTTCGCCTATGGCGGCAAAGACGGCGTACCCTTCCCAGTGGAACGCAAAGCCATGGACGAATCCATAGAAATCCTCAAAAAAGCCATCCAAGAAGCCAAAATCGGCGAAAAAGAAAAACTACAATCACTCCAAAACCTACGCCAACTAATCCCAAACCAAAAATAAACCCACAAAGTGAACTACTCGCCCCTTCCGGGGCGAGCATCACTGGTTTCGATTTACGCATGTTTAGGTTCGTGCATGTTTAGGTTCGTGCATGTTTAGGTTCGTGCATGTTTAGGTTCGTGCATGTTT
>Ga0123354_10000342_pt1 | contig 43588 bp, 45 predicted proteins | sample TergutLab28metaG_2_FD_97872 | JGI IMG/M metagenome (GOLD analysis project Ga0123354, IMG submission 97872) | Labiotermes labralis P4 segment gut microbial communities from Petit-Saut dam, French Guiana - Lab288 P4 | ecosystem: Host-associated > Arthropoda: Insects > Digestive system > Gut ... | reverse complement strand
TCCCTTTGACCCAACTACCAAGTACACTTTTTTGGGTAACATTATGTCCAGCATTCTAGATCACGCTTCGAGTCTACAATCAGTTAGCGGTGTGCTAACATCGGTTGGTTCTATGGCTACAACTGCTATAGCGAGCATTTCACCGACCACCCATGCTTACGATTTAGCCTCGTATACTAATTATTTGACGACCGATCCAGACACTGGTGGGGCGGTTGATCCGCTTGGTGTACCGGTGATGGGTGCGACTAACCTAAACCTGGATCCAGATACTGTGGTGCAAGATCTAAAAGATAAAGGTGATTTGGACAGTTCTAGCAATATAGTCGAGGGTAGTGACCTGGCTAAATTCCAACAATACTGCGCCACACGCAAAGATCCATATGGTGTCAGTTTTGCCAGTGATTATGCCAAAGCCAGTGCTAGCGACAAGGCTTGGATGAACGGTACGAACTGTGTTGATAGCGGCGTTGCGACAGCGGCGACCAGCGGCGCTGGCGCCAGTAGTTCTGATACAAACCTATATGCGATATATACGATGGATTCACGGATCGAGAGTAATATGGACGGCGACGGGCTATCTGACCCCGGTATGGCTACCGGCGGAATTGGTTCTACCACATCATCATCTTCATCGTCATCATCCAATAATACTTCACCTTCACTCGGTGATCCAAAGGCTATGCAACTAGCAAGTGACATTCTTAACCTATATGCTGCTCATAATATAGACATGAGTACTGAGATATGGAAAGAGCTACAGGAAATGAAGCAATATGGTGGCACTTCCGGAGTCCTGCTGCCCGTTAAAAGTGATGTATTGAACTTTATTAAAACAGTTGCCACCACGGCACAATCTAGGGGCGAAAAACTTACAATTTTGGGGCTTGCCACATCATATAAGGGTCTTATGTGCTTAGCGAACGAGAATAAGCTTGTTAATATAGGTGATTCAGCCGAGATTGCTATTAGTACAACGACTGGTACCGGCACTCAGTGGATCGATTCGTCGACAACCCTTAGTTGGATTGACGACATTGCTGCCCAAAACGGTATGGTAAATAAATGCACACTAGGTTCGACAAGTGGTTGGCACTACCAGACAGGGAGCAAGTGATGCAACGTATGAAGCAGTTTAAGTTCCTGTTTGCTACCCTGCTTTTTGTTTTTTCTTTTGTGATAATTCCAACTTGCCAAGCTGTCATGGATTATAGTAAGTATTCCGCTTATAATATTTCGTATTATAACCCGTGTGGCGGTAGTAGTGGCGGAGGAGGAGGTGGTAGTGGCACTAGTATTCTAGATGGTGTGTCAATACCAGTCACGCACGGTGGTACTGCCTATGAGTCGCAATACGATGAGAGCGGTGGGCCTAAGGGTAATTTTGTAAGTGTAGCGAGCGGCAATACATATTGGATTAATATGCGTTGGGACTATGTAGCGGCTTCATGGACTGCTAGCTTTAGCACCACAAGTAGTAGCGGCAAACAGGCTACTACAAAAGCTTCTTGGTTCAAGAAGCAACCTAGAATAGTGGTAATAACAAACCCGAAAAACAGCAAGAGTGTTCGTGCTATCGTAGGAGACTATGGCCCAGCGCCATGGACTGGTACTAAAGAAGGGAAAGATAGCACTCCATCGTACTGGAATGGTAAATTCTTTGATTCGGAGGTCATACCAAATAATCCTTACGATGGTCGTGTTTCGGGTCTCTCAAAAGCAGCCATGGATGCTTTGGGGGGTACAGACATACAATGGACTCATGGTGGATCTGACAATGGCGGTAGTGGTGTCGACCTACAATATGCATGGTCAAACGATCAAACCAGCCCAGCTGGTCCAACAGATGAAGTGGCAGGGAGTGGCACTGGTAGTAGCACTAATCAAGCTATGGCGAGTGGCGTATCTGTCAAAGACGGATGGGTATCTGGTATTCCTGGGCTTGATTCTACCTCAGAAAGGATTCAATCGGAATACCAAGGTGCTAAGCTAGAAAATGCTCACGCCATTATTCTTCACAGTACCGAAGGCACAAGTGTTGGCAAGGCCGCCTATGGCGCTGACCGAACGCAATTTGCGGCACACTTTATTGTTGATCTGAAAAAGAAGGTTGGGTATCAGAATATATCATTAGATGAGAAGTCTGGTGCTACTAAAGCCGCCGATGATGGTACTGTTCAAATTGAGATTGTTGGCTTTAGTAGCGGCAATAAGGATTACAGCTTAAGCAAGTTTGGTGACGCTGAGTGGGATTATCTTGCACAGTATTTAAACGCCATAAGCTCCATTAAGGGCATACCCCTGACTACTAGCTTGAACTGGCAGAATCCAACCCGGCTTAGTGCATCGGCATTCACGACCTATTCTGGGATAATGGGTCACATGCATGCGCCGTCACCAGATGATCATACAGATCCTGGCAATATATGGGATCAGGTATCAGCCGCTATCAAGCGAAATCCCGGTGGTAGCATATCCAACAATTGCAGCCCCGACGGCTCAAATTTGTCTGGGAGCGTGTTGCAAGCAGCAATGGAAATAGGCAGCTGGGACAATAATAAACAGACATATAGCCAGAGTAGCCCCTGTTTTACAGCCAGTATGATAGATGAGTGTTTAAAGAACCATTTTGAAGGTAAATATACTATCGATTGCTCTGGACTAGTTTCAGCAATACTTTATAAAGCGTCAGGTAAGTACATCCATTACACTACTGCAACACTCAGTAAGCTGCCAGACGGTTTTCAAAAAATTGAGAAGAACGGTGACGTACAACCTGGCGATATATTCTTGTGGTTAGGTGGTAGCCAGGATCATACGGGTGTAGTCACTGCAGTATCTGGTGGCGGTAAATACACCGTGATGGACACAGGTGGCAGCCAAAATGGTGGCAATTTTGGTTTCGAGACTCGAAGTGATAGTATTATAAGTTACTTCCTGAGGTTTGTGGGGTATAGTTCATGATTCGTAAAAGCTATATTCTGATAGGTATCGCTATTATGACAGCAATAATTGTCACCATTGCCGTGGTAAGCATGTTGTCATCTAAGAACAACGAAGACCTATTATCTAATATTCAGGATGGCATTAGTTCTCAGGATAGTGGCTCGGGTGTTAGGGTTGTTCAGGTGATAACCAAAAACGGAGACTGGGTTCTAGTTGATAGCGTATCAACTAACATTAGGACATTTGGTGAAACTGCGCTCTTCGTTATGCGCAAGGACAACGGAGAATATAAAACCGTGATAAAGGGTTCGTCTTTCGGAGAAGCACTAATGACGGATAGGGGAATACCAGAGCCAATTATCAAAGCGGCTCAGAATGTTAATGTTCCAAGTACGCGTGTGCAAGAGATTCTATCACGATATGTAGACCCACGAGAAAAATATCCGATAATTAACTCTTTGCCATTCTTTAGCGGTGCAATCGAAATAAACTGGGCGTTCAGAGACTACAATGATATAAACAGCTTTTATCTAATAATAACCGCCCCTATTGGTTTTCGTTCAGTTGCTATACAACAGATCTATGGTTTGGGTTTCGATCCAGCAAATTACTCTATTGAGTTTAATAACTACACCAATCCGTTTGGAGGCACAAATGCGCATTAGCAAGAAATCTGTTTCCATAATAATTATTGTGTTAATAGTGCTAGCCCTGGTCGGTTTTGGAATAAAATTATTTACTAGCAGACTAGTCTTACGTGATGTAACATTTGATCTATCAAGCGATACTGCAGCGATAACTGTATATGAGAACTATAACTTTATGGGGATGGATCCAACGAAAGTGGCTACTTTAAACAATTCTGGGACAACACAGCTCCAGGACGGCGAGTACGCTGTAGTTCCAACTGGTAAACACATTTCTACTGATGCCATCATTATAAATGTAGGTGTTAATTCTAATAGTTTTGATATCAGACCACCTCTGTCGGATGATTATCTAACAACCATATTAGACAAGGAACTTAGCGCATTACAGGGCTTAATCCGTGAAAGATATCCATCTATAGACAGTGACTTTATTATAAGTAGAGGCAGTTTGTATCTTGATGGTAGTTGGTATGCCACAACAATAAATCATCAGGATGCATTTCTAGGTGGTAGTGATGCGGATATTTATCGAGTGATCCTCCATAAATCTTCAAAAGGCTGGGAAATCGCAGCCCCACCAAGACTAGTGTTCTCTTATGGTGAATTCCCAGGAATACCACAAAAGGTAATCAACGCGATTAACCAATCATCTAACAGCCTATAACGACATATCCTTCCATATCATATTTACGCCAAGTTTATAGCTTCACATCCTCGTTCATCCCAACTGGAGCGGCAGTGCTGGTAAGTGCTTAGATATTCTCTTTCATAATCAACATCCTCAGAAAACAGTCTTTATCCGGCAATAGACGTGTAATACCATTCAGCTAGCCTAGGAGATTAACTGCTTTCGTGTGTTGACTTCTTTAAGACGGAAGTAAACAGTTTCGCAGTTTTATCTACTTCCGGTGCTAGAAGGTAAACAAACCATCGAGAGTCGCAACCCGGATAACTTTTGATAATAACATATAGCTTTCTATTTTCATGCCATATTCGTGCCAACCTTATAGTCTAACGTCCTCTTGCATATTCCTGGGTGCGTCGACGCTAGTGATGATTACTTGGTGGTTTTTGAAGTTATTGACTAGGCGTAGTTGGCGGATGCTGTCTAGTTCAGAAAAAATATCGTCTAGCATAATTATCGGCTCGTGACCCAGGTATTCTTTAACTAAACTAGCTTCGATAAATTTTAGGCTCAATATTATTGAGCGGATTTCACCGCGCGACGCTGTACTGATGGCCGGTTTACCATTAAAAATAAATTCTAGGTCTTCACGGTGTGGTCCAACACTGGTGTAACCTAGGGCGATATCACGTGATAAGCTAGCATCTAAATCTTTTAAATAATCTGTTTCGCTTAAAACTTGACCACTATAGCGTATTCCAACTTGGTCGTTGTTACTGGCGATTGATTTATAAATATCGTTAATTTGGGTATTAATACTGTTTACAATCTGTGCCCGTTTAGTATTGATTTTACTACCTATATCAGCCAAAATCACATTCCAGGCAAAAATATCGTCTGAACGTACACCAGGCAAACCTAGTAGTTTGTTGCGTTGTTTTAGAGCTTTTTCGTACTTAATTAAGTAAGTGTGGTAGGTTTCATCAAGCTGCGAAATTAATGTATCTAAAAATCGCCGCCGACTATTCGGTGACGAATGTACTAAATTTAAATCAGCTGGCTCAAATAAAGTAACCGGGTATTTTAGTTTAGTGGGCAAGCGCAAATACTTTTTATCATCACATTTAAAAGTTTTTTGACCATTAATATACTCTACAGTGCGTTTTTGATGATCCGTAAACACCGTGGTAATTTTATATGAGTTAGTGCCATCTTTCACAATATGACTATCACTAGAGCGAAACGATTTACCACGCAAACTAATATATAGGGCTTCTATTAAAGAGGTTTTTCCACTGCCATTTTCGCCAATTATTAGGGTAGTTGGATTTTTTAATTCTAATAAATACTTACCGTGCGAGCGAAAATTCCGGACTTCAATTTTACTAATAATATTCATGAACACTTAGATCCCTAAAATAAATTTAGGATGACGCCCCTAGCTTTTTAATGGCATAATAATATGCACATAATCATCACTATTTTGATTTTTTAAAACACATGGGTTTAATTTACCAGAAAAACCAAAGCTAATTTGTTTATCTGTTAAACAATTTAGCCCATCAATTAAAAACCGGGAATTTAAAGTTACTTTACCATCTTTATTAACTTTAACGTTAATGTCGGAATTGTTTTCACCAAGTTCTGATGCGACGGATTGAACCGACAACACACCAGCGGCTTTTTTGGTTTCTAACATAATTGATCCACCCGATGAATAGGTGAATAGCCCAGCTAGTTTAGTGTCGCGTATCAATTCATCTTTATCTAACTGCAATGTAATATCGGTTTCTTTGGGTATTAATTGACGATAATCCGGAAAACTGCCATCAATTAATTTAGAAGTCATTTCTATTTCACCTAAAATAAATTTAACCTGGTTTTCGTTAAATAGAATTTCTAATTCTTCATGTTCATCATTTATTGAACGTAGTACTTCTTGTAGTGATTGGGTTGGTACAATCGCAAAAATTTCACTAGAAACTTTATTAATAAACTTTTTTTCACTTAAACGATAGCCATCGGTCGATGCAAGATATAAGGCTTTATTAAAAGTATTAAAATACACACCAGTTAAGGCTGGGCGAGTCATATCGTTACTAGATGTCACAATAGTTTGAGCCACAGCTTGTTTGAAATCATCAATATTAACTTTAAAGATAACAGCCGATTTTTCATCTAAAATTGGCAATTCAGGGAAATCTTCGCCGTTAGTACCATTGATTGTCGATTTATAACTACCAGAACTAATAAATAAGTGATTATTTTTTTCTTCAATTGTTACTAATCCAGCTGGTAGGTTAGTAATAAATTCGGTTAATAATTTAGCTGGAATAGTGATTGACCCGGGCTTTGTAACTTTGGCAGCAATTTTTTCTACAACAGCAATTTCTAAATTTGTAGCAGATAGTATTAAGCTCGAACCTTCGGCTTGAAATAATACGTTATTTAGAACTGGTAGCTCAGTTCGTGTAGATGCCACTCGGCTAACAATATTTAACGCTTTGGCTAATTTTTCTTGATTTATCGTTATTTTCATACATTCTCCTTTTTATTAATTAAATAAGTAATAGTAGTAATAAAGTTATGTGTAAAATGTGAAAAACTCAAAAATAACAGATTAAACTTAGTAGTAACCCATGTGGAAAGTGTGGTGTAAAAGTTATGGATAGATTGAGTAAGAATGAATGGTTTTGCACATTTGGTTGAATGACCCACATTAACGTATAATTGCCCTGTGCAAATATAATCACAAGTTGTAACCAAGTTTTGCGCGTAAAATTCAACAGTTTTTCCACTATATTTAGGCATATAGTTTGTCCCGTATTTCTGCGACCTGTTCGCGGATTAAATAATCTAATTTTATAGCTTTTTCAATTTTATCAACTGAATGCATAGCGGTGGTGTGGTCTTTTCGGCCTAATTCATGGGCAATATTTGGAAAACTCATGCGAGTTTCGCTACGCAGTAAATACATAGCTATCTGACGGGGGGTAACAATATGTTTCGAACGGTCGGAACTCATAATATCGGCTGGTGCTAGCTGGAAATAATTGGCAGTTTTGTTGATGATTTGTTTAGCTGTAATATGGTGAGTCGGGCTATGTGTAGCACCGGCTAGTAGGCCTTCGGCTGTAGCTAAATCGGGCTCAATGCCACGCATTTCGCTGTAGGCCATTAGTTGATTCAGCACACCTTCTAGCTCGCGAATATTGGTTTTAATATTGTTGGCTAAAAACTCAATAGTTTCTTGGTTTAAAGTAACGCCAGAGCTTTCTGATTTGGCCTGCAAAATTGCACAACGAGTTTCGAAATCTGGCATTTGAATATCAATCGCCATACCCCATTCAAAGCGGCTACGTAAGCGATCAGTAAGGGTGGGTATTTCTTTGGGTGGGCGATCGGAAGTGATAATAATCTGTTTGTTTTGTTGGTGTAGTTTATTAATGGTGTGGAAGAATTCATCTTGAGATTTTTCTTTACCGGCGATAAATTGCATATCGTCGACGATTAAAACGTCGGCCTTGCGGTATTTATCGGCAAAACCAGACAATTTGTGCTTCATGGCGTTCACAAAATCACTATAAAAAGCTTCCGACGTAGTGTAATGTACTTTAGTTTTTGGGTTGAGTTTAATAATTTCATTACCAACTGCTTGTGCTAGATGAGTTTTACCTAAACCTACACCGCCGTACAAAAACAACGGATTATACTTTGTACCAGGATGGTTAACAACCGCCTGGCAAGCTGTGTAGGCTAGATCGTTGCTGCCGCCCACAATAAAATTAGCGAAAGTATAACGACTATTCAAACCACCGTTAGCGAGTTTTGGCGTGTTAGTTACAGTGGGCTGGATTGGTGTAGGATTATCAGTGGTCACTTCGCGATTAATAGTTTTCTGTTTATTAGTAGTTTTTACTATGTAATCGATGCTTATTACATCAATATTGTTGTTTATTAAAATTTGTCTAATTTGAGAATCAAATTTAGTCTGGAATTGGCGTTGGGCAAATATATTAGCTACAGCGATCGTAATCTTGCCGTTGTCATTTGCCACCAACTCAGTATCTTTAAACCAAGTCGTAAAAGCGGCGTGCGAGATGGTAGTTTCGATTTCATTCAACACACTCTGCCACAACTCATGCATGCGCACTCCTTATCGTTTTTTGCTCCACTAGATATATTTATTATATCTAAACAGAAAGTTTTCCACAACGATGATGATGAATTATTTTATAATAACCATTTGGTGATTGACCAGGGGTAATACTTTCCACAAAGCCGAAATTAACCTAAACAGCCTGTGGAAAATTATGCAAAATTTGTGGAAATCGTTTAATATCAAACAAGAAAATGCCAGGGCTTAAAAGTAGTAAAGCTTGAAAAGTCTAGGGTAAATAGTTAAAATATTTAGGAACATTGATAGAAAGGTTATTAAGTGCCAAAACGAACATACCAACCACATACTAGACACGCCGCCAAAACTCACGGTTTTAGGGGGAAAAATGCTACTGCATCTGGTAAAAAAACACTAAAAGCTCGCCGTATCCGCGGCCGAGCCAGGTTAACTACTGTTAATTAACCATGTTGGCCTATAAAAACCGTTTTCACAACAGGGGACGGATTAATTATGTCCATGCGCATGGTAATAATATTGGTGGGCAAAAAATAGGCCTGGTGGTGCTTGAAACACCGCACCACAAAACCGACAGCCGCTTTGCGGTCATAGTTAGCAAAAAAGTGCTTAAAAACGCAGTTGGGCGTAATCGTATCCGCCGTCGTATTTATGAAATAATCCGCTTACACTTGCCTAAAATTACAACTAAGGCCGATGTTTTGGTGCGAGTTTATAGCAAAGAAGTGATAGATATGCCCCAAAAAGAGTTGATAGCCGAACTTACCAATTTATTACAAAAAGCTCATATGGTACAATAAGTAGTTGAATAGGAGTTATTTTGTATGGGCTGGTTTGACCTGCTAATTGTACAACCGATTTTTAACCTGCTGCTTGGCATTTATAGCATAGCGCGTGATTTTGGTTTAACAATAATCATCTTTACGATTATTGTGAAGTTCTTGATGTGGCCGCTTATTAAAAAACAGCTGCATCAAGCTAAGGTGATGCGCAAGATTCAGCCAGAATTGGCCGAAATCCGTAAACGCACTAAAGGTAACAAACAGGCCGAGAGTTTACAGATGATGGATCTGTATAAGCGCTACAATGTTAAGCCGTTTGCGTCAATATTAACCCTGGTCATCCAACTGCCGATCTTTATTACCCTGTACCGAGTAATTACTATGGTCATGGGCGATAGCAACGCCATAGACAAATACGCCTATGGCTTTATGAAGAAAATGCCGCTGATTGATCAGCTTATTCATCAACACTCGGCCTTTCATCCCAACCTGTGGTTTATCGACCTGACTCAAAAAGCCACTAACTCGCCAGTTACTGTTAGTTCGGTGATAATTCTGCTGTTAGTATTGGTATCGGTGTTATTGCAGTACAAAATCACACGCCAGCAAATGCCTACCAGTAATCAGCCCAAAAAACGCTTTCGTGACATTCTAAAACAATCCAGCGATGGTAAAGATGTTGACCAAAGTGAAATTAACTCGGCCGTATCTGGGCAAATGACCAAGATTTTGCCGATAATTATGTTTGTCACCTTAATCAATTTCTTTGGCGCGCTAGCTTTGTACTATTTGGTGACAAATATCATCACCTATATTCAGCAATGGTTCATTTTTAGAAAAGACGAAGAAGAGATGGAAACGATTGCCGACAAGAAACTAAAACGTGATGCCAAAAAAGATGTGTCCAAAATTAAAGAAGCCAAAATTGTCAAAGACAAAACAAATATTACCCGTATAACTGCCTCGGACAGTAAAAAAAGGAGGAAAAAATGAATCGTGAAGAATCAATAATCTTTGCGGCCAAATATTTAGAGGATATTTTGTCGTTTTTTGGGGTAAATTTAGCCATAAAATCAACCTACGAAGATGATGTAATTGAACTATCGGTGCCATCAACGGAGTTAAACGCTTCCTTGATTGGTAAAAACGCCGACACCTTGCGTAGCCTGCAGCACTTGGTGGCTGCCGCGCTGCAGAATAAAGAGGCCGAAATGACTCGGGTCAATGTGGATATTGCTAATTACAAACAACAGCGGGCTAGGCGGATTGCCGAAAAAGCCGAAGGTTGGATCAAGCGGGTGCGCGAAACTGGCGAACCATACACGGTGGGACTAAATGCCGCCGATCGCCGGATAGTGCACAAAACCGCGCAAGACTATTCTGATATCGAAACTCATTCCGATGGTGAAGGCCGCGAGCGCAAAATCACAATCGCTAAAAAGCCAGATACAGACGAAAAATAATGTTCGAACAGCTGCTTAAGGGCGTTACCAATACACTGGATGTCCCCAAGAATGAATTTTTGGATAGTATAACCACCCTTTTGGTTAAAAGTGGCTATAAAATTACCGAAGTTAACAGTGACAAGCCTTGGGGCGCGTATTTTTGTGTCGATAAAGCCGATATGAGTAAATTCTTGAAAGAGTTTTTCCCAGATATTAAGCTAAATGGTGAGCTAAGCGCCAAAATTCTGGTAGTCAGCCCGGGGCATAGGCTAAGTTGGCAATACCATAATAAACGCAGTGAACAATGGAAATTCTTGCACGATGGCGCCTACTACAGTAGTGATAGTGACGAATACAATAAACTACAGAAAGCTAAAGTGGGTGATAGGGCACAGTTTGTGTGTGGTCAGCGCCATCGCCTAGTTGGGGCAGATAATGCCTATACGGTTGTAGCTGAAATTTGGCGACATGTAGATGTTCAAAACCCATCAACCGAAGCTGATGTCGTAAGACTAAGTGACGATTATAATCGCCAGACTATACAAGATGAAAGTATGATCACGGTGATTATCGCTGGTGGTTCTGGTACGCGCCTGTGGCCACTTAGCACTCCGAACCACCCCAAACATTTATTGCAATTAACTGGCGAACGATCGATGGTGCAACGGACTTATGATCGAGCCCGGGGTATTTCAAGTAAGATTTATATTGTGACTGAAAGCTCGCACGACAAAGAGCTAAAAGCTCAATTGCCGGATCTAAAGGATGAATCATTTATCGTCGAACCAGGGCGTCGCGGTACGGCCAGCTGTATTGTGGCGGCACTGGCGAAAATTAATCAAGACAAAAGTTACCGGGGGCAGCCGATCATATTTATGCACGCCGATCACCATATTCGAGACGTTGAAGCCTTTGTAAGTACTGCCAAAAAAGCTGGCGGTTTAAGCCGTCAAACTAAACGGTTGGTATTGTTGGGTGTGGTGCCAGATCACCCAGCAACCGGTTTTGGCTACATTGAAAAAGGTAAAAGTTTCGATCACGGTAAGTTAGCGTACGAAGTAAAAAGTTTTACCGAAAAACCCGATTTTGAAACAGCACAGCGCTTTTTTACCAGCGGTCATTATCTGTGGAATATGGGTTATTTTGTCGCTACATTGGCGACTTTTAAGCAAATTATGCAGCGTGACGCTAGCTATTTATACGACAATTTTAGAAAATTAGTTGAATCCAAAAATAACCAAGAATTCAAACAAACTTACTTAAAATTTACAAATGAGCCCATTGACACGGCTTTGATCGAAAAAGTGCCTGATTTGTTAGTTGTGCCGGGTGATTTTGATTGGATGGATGTTGGTAGTTTTAAGGATTTGCACAAAGCTAATCGTCGTGACAAAAATGAAAATTATACTGCAGGCGACGTGGAATTAGTTAATGTCAGCAACACTTACGTGCGTAATGATGGTGACGTGCCGGTAGCGGTAATCGGGCTAGATAACGTGGTAGTGGTTAACACCAAGCACGGTGTGCTAGTGGCTAAAAAAGACGCTAGCCAAAAAGTGGGCGACGTAGCCAAAAAGATCCAAAGCCGCTAAGCGGTGGCTTTGGCAGCGACTAAACGCCAGAATTTAGTTAAAGTACGGCTATTCTTTATAAAGTTGGCAAAAGCTGTGAGAAGATATAAGGTTAGCGGCGTCTTGCTCATTACACTTATAATAATCTCGGTAAAATATTTGTTCTTCCCGATATACTTTGAGCTCCTGGCCACGGTTAATTGCTCTAATTTAATTGCGTGTGACAGTAATGCAAACCTTTGTCTAGCCTTTTTGTTTGATGCACAAACAGCTAATGCGAACGAAAAAAACCAGTAAAACTTTACCCATCCCAGCAAGTCATCGGCACGTTCGTTTGGATTAGACCCGACAAATCCTAAAAGGTGCTGGAAATTCTGTTGCCGATTCTCGTATACTAGGGCAGATTTACCTACGACACTAATATTGGTGCCAAAGTTATAGTAATAGAGCGGTTTATCTACAAAACTAATCTTTTGCGTCCATTTTATATAATCCAGGTTGAAGATTAAATCTTCGCCGAATTTTAAATTCTCATTAAAGCGCAAATGGTTTTGATTAATTATATCAGTACGGAAGATTTTATTACTGGGATGATAAAGCCTGCCGTCCATACCGAGAAGACGAGTTATATAAACCTCTTTAGATTCGTCTTTGTTTTGGGAGGGTATAGGTGCTTTATCAATATCCACGCTAGATACAACTCGGCCATTTTTTAAAGTATTGAAACGAATACGGCATACCACTAAATCGGCTTCATCTTTTTGGATGCGCTCCATCATGGTTGGTATCATGCTCGGCGCAATATCATCGTCGCTGTCTAAGAACATTAAATATTTACCGCGGGCTTTTTTTAGACCAGTATTACGGCCTGCGGATGGAGTGCCGCTATGTTTTTGCCCTAGAACTTTTATCCGTTTATCTTTGGCCTGCCAACCACGCAAAATAGCCAATGAATCATCTGTTGAACCATCATCTACTAAAATTAGTTCAAAATCACACATTGGCTGTTTTAACACGCGTGAAATTATCTGGCCGGCAACTTGGCCGGTGTTATAAACCGGGATAACTATTGATAATAGTGGCTTAACCATACAATAATTATATCAAATACGGTACGCACATGCCCTGTGTCTGGTATAATAGATAAATATGAAAAAGTTTTTAGGAAAATACCGATATTCTCGGATTTTGTTAAAAGAGCTTGTAAAGACAGATTTTAAGTTAAGGTATCAAGGGTCTGTATTGGGTTACCTATGGTCTGTGCTAAAACCATTAATGTTGTTTGCTATCCTATACGTAGTCTTTGTACGCTTTTTGCATTTTGGCGCCGGTATACCACATTACGCCGTATCTTTATTAGCTGCAATTGTGTGCTGGAACTTCTTTGCTGAGGCTACTGGTCAGGGTATGCAATCTGTTGTGGTGCGTGGTGACTTACTGCGTAAAATCAGCTTTCCTAAATATATAGTCGTGGTTTCCGCGACCATCTCGGCTTTAATTAATTTTGTTATCAATCTGGCAGTAGTTACGGTGTTTGCTGCTCTAAATGGTGTCGTCTTCCGCTGGACAGTGTTATTGGTTCCGCTGTTTGTTATTGAACTATATATATTTGCTGTGGCTGTGGCTTTCTTTCTCAGCACGCTTTATGCAAAGTTCCGCGACATTTCCCATATTTGGGAGGTTTTTATGCAGGGAGCTTTTTATGTCACACCGATAATTGTACCTGTATCAATGATAGCCTCAATGAGTGTTGTGGCATCTAAGATAATGTTACTAAGTCCTGTAGCACAAGTTATCCAAGACATTAGGTACAGTTTAATAACTGCCCAAACTGAAACAGTATGGAATTATTTAGGCAACCATATTTTTGCATTTATACCTCTAGTCATTGTGGTAATAGCACTTGTGGTAGGCTCCACTATCTTTAGAAAGAACTCTAAGAAGTTCGCGGAGATGATTTAGATGAAAGATAACATTGCACTTGAAGTGAAAGATCTACATAAGAGTTTTCGTTTACCAAAAGAACACGCGTCGGAAATTAAACGAGCATTCATAAATTTTATACGTGGTATAAGGGGATACCATAAACAGACAGTGCTAGATGGTATTTCATTCACGGTCAAGAAAGGAGATTTTTTTGGTATAGTTGGTAAGAATGGCTCTGGCAAATCGACTATGCTAAAGCTAATCTCTGGTATCTATGAGCCAGATAGTGGCATGATTAATGTCAATGGGTCTCTAGTGTCTTTTATCGAACTTGGCGTAGGGTTTAACGGTGAGCTAACTGGCCATGAAAATGTTTATCTGAACGGCGCGTTAATGGGATTTTCGGTAAAGGAGATTGACGCCATGTATGATAGTATTGTAGATTTCGCCGAATTACGCGATTTTATGGGGCAAAAATTGAAGAACTATTCATCGGGTATGCAGGTACGGCTAGCATTCTCTTGTGCCATCCGTGCTAAGAGTGATATTCTAGTGCTTGACGAAGTATTGGCAGTTGGTGACGAGGCATTTCAGAGGAAATGTAACGATTATTTTGAAGAAATGAAAGATAATAACAATAAAACAATTATTTTAGTTACCCATAATATGGCCGCAGTAAAGCAATACTGCAACAAGGCCTTAATGCTAAAAGATGGTAAGATAATTGCATTGGGGAGCAGTGAAGACGTGGCCGATAAATACAGTTTTGATAATTTGCAAAGTGTGGTTGAAGCTAAGGCATCTGAGCTTGATCTCGGAGTAAGAGATCTTAAAGTAAAGCTGCTTTCACCTAATAGAATTAATCAGACAGACAAGATCAGTCTTCGAATCACTTATAAAACCACAAGAGACGTGAGTGCACGAATTGACTTAAGTATTTTTGACGCTGACCGCAACGTATCATTATTATATGATGAGACAACAGATGCTTTCGCACGTGGAAAAGGAAAGCATACGATTTTGTATGAGTGTGATCTACCACGGTTAATAAATGATAGGCAATTGATCATCTATGTAGCTGTTAATGACTCAGTAGCCGAAGAGCGCATTGCATATACCGCCAAGGCTGATTCACCAGTAATGTTAATGCGCCGGAATGATGTCAAAAAAATAGACAGAAAACAAGAAATACCCGTAGGTGTAGTTAAAATCAGCGGTAAGTGGAGCAAAACGTGAAACAACGGGGTGAACCGCTAGTTTCAGTCATAGTGCCGATTTATAATGTAGAACAGTTTTTGAATAAGTGTTTAGATAGTATCACGCAACAAACCTATAAGAATCTTGAGATAATTTTAGTAGATGATAAAACACCAGATAACTCCGGAAAAATTGCGAATGAATACGCTAAATCAGATAAACGAGTTCGCGCAATACATAAGAAGCAAAATAGGGGGCTAAACCGCGCTCGACAAACTGGGTTTGAGCACTCTAGAGGCGACTATATCACATTTGTAGACAGTGATGATATTTTGCAAGATAATTTTATAGCACGGTTACTTGAAATGATCGAAAAAGAAAGTGCCGATATTGCGGTTAGCGGTTATCAATTCTTTACTAACGAAGACGACTTAAAACATTCACCACACCAGAAAAGCTACGGAACCTATAACCGATATGATTCAATATATTACATGCTGACATATATTACTTATTGGCCCTATAAAAATAGCCCACTAAACAATGTGATTATAAAACTGTTCCGACGCTCGATAGTCGAAAAAATCGATTGGGATTTTTGCGATTACAACATTGGCGAAGATGACTTTATGTCGGCAGAGTTTATCAACCTATCTAGCAAAAATGTGGTTACTGATGAGCAGCTATATTATTATCGCTTCTTTAACCCCGGATCATTAACGGCGGATAGAAAAGCTGTTTTTAAGTATTGTGGCAAACCTATATCCGCTTTTGAGTTATGCAATGACTATCTTACCAAGGCCTCCAAACTATTTGGTGAAGATTTTAGCAACGAGGTCAATTATAGAGCGTATATTCTGTATAAATATTACGTTTGGAATTTAATAGAGCATAAGTTCTCACTAAGTGTCGCGGATATCAAGGTGTTCGACAAATTATTCCCAACTAAAAAATTTTTGAGTATTAATAAGCACCCACTCGATATGCCATTCCTACAAGCAGTTGACGAAGGTGGTCTAATGAATTATGTGGAAAAGAAGATTCAGCTGCTAGTGCAAGACCGCGATAGTCTATATGAACGTGTTAAACTCTTGCAGGATGAACACAATAAGATGATGTCCATAAAAGGGTCACTTAAACGATTTGGCGGCAACATGCTTCGTCGTGTTAGGCGCGATTTTAGCAAGATTAAACGCAGGCTATTGTACCCACTTCAAATGCGTCCGACCATCAACCAGGACAAAGTAGATAAACAGATCCTACACCAATTAAAGCATGTCTATGATAACCAAACGACTAATATACCAAAAGTAGTACATTATTGTTGGATGGGTAAAAACGTAAAATCGCAGGAAGTAAAAGAATATATAAAAACCTGGAAGAAATACTTGCCTGATTACGAGTTTGTAGAATGGAATGAAAATAACTTTAATCTAAACTACAATTATTACGTCAAAGAAGCCTACCAGAACAAAAAATGGGCGTTTGTATCGGATGTAGTACGGCTGCACGCCTTATACTATTATGGCGGTATATATATGGATGTAGATGTCGAGGTGTTGAAACCACTAGAACAATTTCTAGATCATCATGCATTTTCTAGCTTTGAAGCAGGAGACCCGAATAACCCAGAACCATCTATACCAACCGGGTTGATGGCGTCAGAGCGTAAAGGACTGTGGGCCAAAGAGCTACTTGAATACTACCGTTATAGATTCTTCGTTATGCCAGATGGTAGTTTTGATATGACACCGAACCCTGTCCCCATCACTGATCACACTATTGAGAAATATCACTTAATCTGCAATAACAAATTTCAAGATTTAGGTGCTGTGACAATCTATCCCAGTGAGTATTTTTGCCCCAAGAGTTGGAAAACTGGTAAGATCCATCTAACGAAGAATTCGTATGCGATACATCATTTTCAGGGTAGCTGGTTGCCAGAAAATGAGGCCAAGAAATCATGAAGAAATATCTTATTACAAATAAGCATGCTGATGAAATATTTGGCAATAGCCAAGCACAGTACAACCTAGAAGATCTTCATGATGAGATCCTTAAGATATACAAAGAGTTTAAAAGGATTTGCGATAAGAATAATTTAAGATATTTTGCTGAAGGTGCAACTTGGGTTGGAGCAATGTTATGTGAGGCGATCCTGCCTAATGATGACGACTTAGACATAAGAATGCCCCGAAAGGACTTTGAGAAATTATTACAAATTGCACCACAGGAACTACCTAATTATCTGGAACTGTGCAACTATACGTCGTATCCATATTCACGCGCGAATATGGCGAAAATTATGAACAAGAAGACGACTTTCATTGAAAACAGTAAACGAATAACACCTATGGAATGGGGTGGAGTATTTGTGGATATTGTACCTTATGATAATGCACCAGATGATTGGCGAGAACGTGATTATTTACACAATAAAGGGGCTAGGCTATATATATATAATATCCTGCGTAAGAAAAACGAGATTAAACTAAATCTCTTGTATTACAAAACTCGCACTTGGTGGTATTGGCTGGGGGTAGAAAATGATGTTAAGCTACCAAGTAACATTATTACCATGCTGGGACTTTATATATGGATAATGGTACACCCAGTAAACTTTTTTGCCGAGAAGTTAGATAATCTATGGCAGGGGTTTGCAGATGATAAATCAGAATATATCACCTGTCCTGAACGACCATGGGAAAGGTATGGACGTACTTTATATTTAAGGCGTCTATATTATAGGTCGTTTATCCGTCAACCGTTTTATGATACAACAATCCCCATATCAGCTGATTATAGGGAATTAAATATCCAACTATACGGTTATCCACCTCGCTTCGAAGACGATACAAAAAAACTAACTGACGGTTTCTTGGATCTGTATAAACCATATAAAGAGTATCAGAAGCTAGCTAAACGCTAGCGATAATAGCGTCGACGATTCGTTGGCTAGCTGCACCATCACCATATGGATTAGGAGTCTCGCTCATCATCTTATGATATTTCTTATCAGTCAAGAGCTTCTTGGTGGCTGCATAAATACGCTCTGGATTTGTTCCGACTAGTTTTAATGTGCCTGCTTCTATACCCTCTGGACGTTCAGTAGTATCACGTAAAACCAGCACTGGCTTGCCTAATGAAGGAGCTTCTTCCTGAATTCCGCCACTATCCGTTAATATTATGTGAGCCATCTTCATAAAATTATGGAAATCAAGCACATCTAATGGTTCTATTAATTTAATTCTTTTGCTCTTGCCCAAAACCTCTTTTGCTGCTTCTTGCACGGTTGGGTTTAAATGCACCGGATAGACGACTTTAACGTGTTCAAATTCGTCAACAATTTGTTTGATCGCTTTAAATGTGCGTCGCATAGGTTCACCAAAACTTTCACGACGATGAGCAGTCAATAAAATTAAAGTATCCCTACCAACCCAATCCATAACTGGGTGTGAGTAAAAATCAGATACAGTGGTTTTGAGCGCATCGATGGCCGTATTACCGGTTATTATAACTGTCTGATCTTTATTCATGCCAGCTGTCAAGTGTTCGGCGCTCAGTTTTGTGGGGGCGAATAACAAGTCTGCCATACGATCAATAATCTGGCGATTTATCTCTTCGGGGAAAGGGTTGTACTTATCGTATGTTCTTAAACCCGCTTCAACATGTCCGATAGTCACTTGCTGATAGAAGGCTGCTATGCAACCTGCCATAGCCGTAGTGGTGTCACCATGGACTAATACCACATCTGGTTTCTCTTCTATAATAACTTTTTCTAATCCCTCTAGAACCTTCGATGTGATGTGAGACAGTGTCTGGCCAGACTCCATAATGTCTAAATCATAGTCTGGTTTAATTTCGAAGATATTTAGCACTTGATCTAGCATTTGACGGTGCTGAGCAGTTACACAAACGATGGATTTAATTTCTTTTCTGCCTTCTAGTTCTTTCACAACAGGTGCCATTTTTATGGCTTCGGGACGAGTGCCAAAAATACTCATAACTTTGATCATTTTTTACTCCTTTTATTATCATTATTTAGGAATTTGATTATATCTTTGGCACGTTGCTCCCAAGTGTTCAGTTTCGCTTGTTCAAGTAGCGTTTTGCGCGCCGCTGAGTTTTGTTTTTCTTTTATCGCTCTATCTAAATTCTTTTCAAAATTAGCGGCATCCTCAGAAACATGTACGTACTTATACCCCTCTAATTCTCGTAGGTCACGCGTACCGACTGTTGGTAGCCCCATAGCCATATACTCGAAAAGTTTTACGGGCGAGGTAGATTTAGCAATTTCGCCATATTGAAAAGGGACGATAGCACAGTCAAAAAATAGCGCATAATTAGGTAGCTCCTGATAATCTTTAGGACCAAGAAAGTGGGTGTTAGGGTATTTCTGAAACTTTTGTGAACCACCACCATAATCCGGCCCAATATATACAAACGCTAGATCTTTGCGTTCATGGGCTAAATTATTCATTAGCTCCGCGTTAAGCCAGGGAGCCAATGCGCCATAGTATCCGATAATTGGTCTGTTATCTTTTTTGACTCTTGCCAAGTCCAATGGTAGTACTGGCTGTTTTTGGGTATAGTCAAAATCCTCAATATTAACGGCATTTTCTGACAATAATATTTTCTTTTTAGAAAAACCATCACCGACTAGGTCTTGTAGTAACTTTTTAGCTGATGCCAGAATTAGGGCTGGTTCATGTATATGAAGCGTGTCGTAAAAATCTTGCAGCTCGTGCGCCATAGGTGATATATCGCCACTAATCTCATCGATATATTCATATATTAACTGCATCTTTGACCCAAACATGTCTTTAACTTGGCTATAAATAGTTTGGTTGGCATTGGTAGAACTGACAAAAAAGTATAGTTTATTTTTAAAAACTAAATTCTTTAATGTTGCTAACTTTTTAATGGTCACCATGCTAGAGTTAACTACACGGAATGGTTTTTCACCTGTTCTTTCAAGATAAATAATAAAGTATCCAGCTTGTGACAAATGCGCTGCTAAATGTTGTGGACGCTGCTTTAATTCAACTTTCCACGGTATGGAATCATAAATAATAACTGGCTTATCACCGACCATGTTGATAATCGTTTCTTGATATCCTCTAACACGTACGTCCTGGTAGCTTTCATATATACGTAAAGTTGTTTTACCGGTGGATATAACAACTTTTCTACGACTGCTATTAACCGGTAGCAATGCATTAAAAGTATCAGCTAATCTCCAGGCAGCTCGAAATCGTTTTGAGCTAGTTTGCCTTTTTAGCTCACGATTCTCTAACTGAGCCCGAGCTAGCTCTTTCTTTAGCTTGTTTATCTCAGCTGTAGAGTCTTTTACCATATAGATTAATTATACTATAGATAGCAAGTGGTTAGCTATGTATTTGGTACTAGCTCACAAATAAAGTATCAATCCAAGAAGCGTTTATAGTTACCGTTCTTGCCAATAATGTAGCCATTTTCAAAATTTTGTCGATATTGGCCGTTTTCTTGGAATTCTTCACCTGTTGGAAAACCTAATTCACCATGTTCAGCGCCTTGCGTGGCGTAATAAGCACGTATGTTGCCTCGGACTATCCAATATCCGGTTTGATCTCTACCGATGATATAACCATCTACAAACCTCTGGTACGTACCATCTTGGGTTGGTAATTCTGGCTGCAGAGGATATCCAATAACGCCACCTGCGCTACCAGCTGCTTTGTATTGCTCAAAAATCTTGCCACTGACTACCCAGTATTTGGTATCCCAACGTCCGATAACGCTACCATTCTCAAATAATTGTTGATTTCCACCACCACTAGCGGGCGATTCATTACCAATTGGGAATCCTAAGCCACCATTGTCTGCATCCTGTTTATCATATTGGGTACGGATGCTACCACGTATTGCCCAATACCCGGTATCCCATTTGCCAATAATGTAACCATTCTCAAATAGCTGTTTGTTGCCACCGCTAGTAATTGGGTGTTCGTCAGCGATAGGGAAGCCAAGCGCCCCATGTTCTGTGCCAAGCGCTGCGTATTGGGTACGGATGCTACCACGTGTTGCCCAATATCCGGTATCCCATTTGCCAATAATGTAACCATTCTCAAAATGCTGATAATAACCCCAACGTTCGGTGGAGTTCTGATTGGCTACTGGTTGTCCTAGGACTGAGCTTTCGCCACCAACTGAGTAATAATATTGACCAATCGAACCAATAACGATGTAATTAGCACTCCCGAACCAGTCCGTAAAATAATTATAAAAATTGATATTACCAAAGGCGCCGCAGCTTGGGTAGCTGGCGCTGGTGCCGCCGTTTAGAGCGTAGCTGTTGGGCTGGTAGGGGGTGTAATTATAAAGCGCGGCGGTGGCACGGTTTTGAATATTGACTTGCGATGAACCGCACCTGGTGTCGGGGTTGTATTGAATCCAATTTAGCCCAGTCCAGTAAGGCTTATACCAGCCGTTGCTGCTACTTGAATCTGGCGCTGACATGGTGGCGTGGAACAAGGCTGCTGCCCAACGAATTTGATTCTTAAAACCATAATATTTGCTGTCACAGGCGCCAGTATCGGGGCAACCATAACCGGCTGCCGAACGGTATTGTACGTTAACGCAGTACCCAGTTGGGCTGCTGGGGCATTCTTTGGTCGGTGTGCCTAAGTTGGTTTTTGTCCACCACCAACCATCGCGTGGCCAAGTGTCGGTTACTAACCCTTGTTCTTTTTCGAGCAGCACAATTAACACCTGGGGATTAATATTATAATCTTGGGCGGCTTGCCAAATAATTTGCGCCGCCGTTTGGCCGTCTTCGGTGTAATCTTTTAGACAAGGTGCAATCGCCCGGGACTCACTAGTGTAGCCGTGCAAGGTATTAGTGTCGCAGTTTGGATTTTTGGCATTTAAAAAACTCTGAATTTGCGCCGCTGTCATGCTACTTTTATTGGTCATAACATAGTCGCTCATAATATTACCAGCGCTAAAACCAGCTAGACTAGCGTTAGCGTCATCTTGACGCCAAATTGTCAAAAAACCTGCCACTACCAAGACCGCTGCCAGGAACGCAGCGGTAGTGATTTGGATTATAGTTTTGCGTTTTAGACCCATCGTTACCATTATATCAAAGTTGTTATGTTTTGTCAATAGGGGCGGTCACTGGGGTCGAAGTTTGACTACCTACGACGTTGATAACTTTGGCTGACCAGCCATCACCAGTTAAAGTTTGATTGCTTAAATTAAAGGAACATAAATATTGATTTTGCCAAATTACATTAACGGTTAGCACAATATTCTGTGCGCCGGCTTTTGATAGCGTTAACTGGCACTGCCCGGCCGCAGCAGAGTTGAAAATAGCTAATACTTCCTGAGTATTAGCACGAGTGATAAATGGCACTACCACCTTTGTGCTGTCAGTCGGATTGGAAACATAAGTGTTGCTATTGTCGGGGCTAGGGGTCAGGTTAACGTTTTTGTCTTCTGCCGGGTTACTAGCCGGTTCAGAGTTAGATTGGCTGTTGGTTTTGTCTTTTTTGGTGGTCTGATCTTTGCTAGTGTTCGGTTTTTGATACCACGGCCATAAATTGTTTGCCCCAGGTACTACAAAATAGGCCACAATACCAGCTACCAGTAGGGTTATTATGATAATTATTAGCCATTTTTTAGTTCGTTTTTTTTGTCTTTTCATGAGGTGAAGCCTCCTAATTCCAAAATAGCATAAGCGTATTTGTATGTCAACCAGAAAAATGCTATCATATGCCTATGAACAACCAATCAGCAGTACTATTGAAAACTATACAAGCCAAGAAGCCTGAACTTTATCAGGCTATGAGGCAATATGGAGCTAGTAACTTACGTATTTTTGGCTCTGTTGCCAACGGAACGGCTAATATTGATAGCGACATTGATTTTATGGTAGATATTGTTAGCCCCCCACATTCAATATTATTGGCGCGATTGGGGCTACAACGTGAGTTTAGCCACATATTAGGACATGAAGTTGACGTAACCAATAGTGCTAAGATGCTACCAAAGATAGCAAATCCACCATTTAAATCAGGAGTAGTAAGTGTCTAAAAATAATATAAGCATTGAGCTGTTGAAAAATATACTAGTTTTTATACAAGAGGCTAAAGATGAGTACGGGCTCACAAATAGTAGTGATATGTTTACCGCTAATATGGCTTTTAAGGCTGTAGCTATAGATTTAATACAGATTGGTGAGAATGTTAATAAAATCTTTAAGAATGATCAGGAATTATTAAGCACAGAGCCGGATATTCCATGGCGAGATATTGTGGGCATGCGTAATATGGCGGTACATGACTATGATGGCCTTAATAAAGAGGAGATTTCAAGCAGTATCAAAATTGATATCCCTGATCTAGAAAAAGCCATAAAGCGACTGCTAAATAAGACTAAAAATTAATTATAGCCATTTGGGTTTTTCGATTGCCAGCGCCAAGAATCTTGGCAAGCTTGCTCTAAGGTCCGAGCAGTTTTCCAACCTAATTGTTTATTAGCTTTGGCCGCACTAGCGTAACAAGCCGCGACATCGCCATCGCGGCGTTCAATAATCTTGTAAGTTATCTTTTTGCCAGATGCTTGCGTAAAAGCATCAATTATCTCTAATACTGATACACCATGGCCAGTACCCAGATCAAAAATCTGAATGCCGGGTTTCATATGTTGCAGCGCTACCACATGGCCGTTAGCCAAGTCCATCACATGGATATAATCGCGTACGCCGGTGCCGTCGGGTGTGTCGTAATCATCACCAAAAACATTAACGTGATCTAATTTGCCAACCGCCACCTGGGCTACATATGGCAACAGATTATTCGGAATGCCATTCGGGTCTTCGCCAATCGTGCCACTGGGGTGGGCGCCGATTGGGTTAAAATAACGCAGCAAGGTAAACTGCATTTTTGGATTCGCCTTAGCGACATCTATTAAGATTTGTTCGATCATAAATTTTGTCCAGCCGTAGGGGTTGGTAATACCTACGCCGGTTTGGCAATCTTCGGTCAGGGGCAACTTTTCGGGCGTACCATAAACGGTTGCCGACGAGCTAAAAATGAGTTTATAGACTTTATAATGCTTCATAGCATCGAGTAAAACTAGGGTAGAATCAATGTTATTGGCGTAATAATCGAGCGGTTTGGCAACTGATTCGCCGACGGCTTTTAGGCCTGCCAGATGTATCACGGCATCAAATTTTTCCGCCGCAAAAATTTGATAAAGTTTTGCTCGGTTACGAACATCTAATTTATGGAAAGGTATTTTGCAGCCGACAATTTTCTCGACTCGTTTGATAGCTTCGATACTGCTGTTTGATAAGTTATCTACTACCACGGCCGTGTGTCCGGCAGTGTATAGTTCGACTAATATGTGTGAGCCGATATAGCCGGCTCCGCCTGTTACTAATATCTTCATATATCTATTTTAGCATCTGTATGAGGTATGTTATATAATTAAGGTAGTGAAACGAGATACGTTTTTCATTTATAGAGTGTGTTTGGCCATTGGTGACATTGTAGCTGTTATGGCGGCTTTTCTGCTGAGTTATTGGGCTCGGGTAGTATTAGACCCGCGGCCGGTCTTTTTTGCGATTAACCCAGTGGGGGTTTTGGTGTCGGTGGCTTCGCTAATTCCACTGTGGCTGATTATATTATCGGTAGCCGGGCTATATACCCAGCGCATAATATCCAGGCGGTTGCGCGAATATAGCCGGCTGTTAGTAGCGTCGGTAATGGGGCTGATGGCGTTTATAACTTACGCCTATTTTATGCGGGTTGATATTTTCCCGGTGCGCTGGATTGCGCTATATACCCTGGCCTTTAGCTTTTTGTTTTTGGTGTTAATACGCGAAGTTATAAAAACTATTCGGGGACATTTTTTAATACGTGATGTGGGTATGCGTCGGGCGGTGATAACAGGCAATAGCGCTAATACAGCTGTGATATTAAACGATTTTTTGTATGATAAGGGCTTGGGCTATAAAACGGTCGGTATTGTGGCTAATAAATCATATATCCCGGGTAAATTGGCCAAACTGCACTTTGCTTCGGTGGCTAAAGCGATTGCGACGGCCAAACCAGATGTCATAATTCAAACCGATGGCCAGGATACTTCTAGGGTTTACACTCAGGCCGTGAATGCTCACATCGACTATATGTTTGTGCCCAATCAAGCTATGCTGGCTAGTAAAAATGGTGAATTGTTTATAATCGGTTCGCTGCCGATTGTGAAAATCTTGACCACACCATTGGTTGGCGCTGCCAAGTTTGTCAAGCGTGCCTGTGATTTAGTCTTTGGGGTGGTAGCTTTAATATTAGCTTCGCCCATTATGTTAGTGATTGCCGTAGTTATTAAATGTGGTGAACCCCACGGTTCGGTGTTTTATAAAGAAAAACGCCTAACCCGCTTTGGTAAAAAGCGTTATATCTATAAATTCCGCTCGCACAAGCTAGCGTATAATGGGTTAACGCCCGAAAAAGCTTTCGCCAAAATGGGGCAGGCCGAATTAGTAGAAGAATATCGTAATAACGGTGATTATCTAAAAGACGACCCCAGGATTTCTAAAATTGGCCACTTTTTGCGGAAAACTTCGTTAGATGAGCTGCCACAACTGCTAAATGTGATAAAAGGTGATATTAGCCTGGTTGGCCCACGGGCTTTGCAACCGGGCGAGCTAGAACAATATCCCAACAAAAACCTTATTCTATCGGTAAAATCAGGCTTAACTGGCCTGGCGCAAGTTTCGGGTCGGCGCAGCATTAGCTTTGAAGAACGCCGTTTGCTCGATATTTATTACATCCAAAATTGGTCGTTGCTACTAGATTTGCAGATATTGGTTAGAACTATAGGTTCGGTGCTAACTGGTTGGGGCGCCAAATAAATGAAGTTAGAAAAGCTAAAAGTGGCGATAGTTTGTGATTGGCTAACCGAAAGTGCTGGTGGCGCCGAACAAGTGTTGTTGGCGGTGCATGAAGTTTTTCCAAAAGCGCCAATTTATACTTCGCAGTACCGACCCAAGCGTGCCGTTTGGTTTAACAAGTGTGATGTACGAACTGGTTGGGTGAATATTTTCCCGCGCCAAATTCGCAAGTTTATATCACCTTTGCGGGCAGTTTATTTTAGTCATTTAGATCTTTCGGGCTATGATTTAGTAATTTCGGTGGCCAACGCCGAAGCTAAAGGTGTAAAAACGCGCGGTAAGCACGGTCAAGCGTTGCACGTATCATATCTGCAGGGGCCACCGACTCAATATTATTGGGGTATGTACGACGAATATCTTAAAAATCCGGGTTTTGGCAAGTTTAATTGGTTGGCTCGCGTGGGGCTAAAGTTGTTGATAGGCTCACTACGCAAAGTCGACTATAAATTTGCCCAAAAGCCGGATTATTTATTGGCAAATTCTAATTATGTCAAAGATGAAATTCGTAAAACTTATCAACGCGACGCCCAGGTGCTGTTCCCACCAGTGGAGTCTTTGCAGCCGTCGGTTAGTGGTAAACGCCATGGTTTTGTGACGGCCGGACGTCAAGTGTCGTGGAAACGGGTCGATTTAGCGATTAAAGCTTGCCTAAAAACCGGGGATGATTTACTGGTGATTGGCAATGGCCCCGAACATGATAAGTTAGTGGCATTAGCCCGTGGGCACGGTAATATTGAATTTTTGCCGGCTTATAACGGCTCGACCGCCATTGCTAAACATCTATCAGCTGCGGCCGGTTTTATTTTCCCCAGTTTAGAGCCATTTGGTATTGTGCCAGTCGAAGCGTTGAGCACTGGTACGCCGGTAATTGCTTACGGTAAAGGTGGGGCATTGGATTACATTCAAGCTGGCAAAAACGGAATCTTGTTTGACAGCCAAACCGTTGACTCGTTAACACGGGCACTGCAAAAATCACGTAAAATTAAGTTCGACTACAAAGCTATAGCCGCTACTGCTCGGCCATTTGCGACTACCGAATTTAAGCATCACCTGGTAGATTATTTAATGGGATATCTAAAAAATTATGATCAAAAGCGTTAGAACCTTTTTAAAACTAAAAGGTGTGCAGCTGGGCGTGTTTGAGTATTTATTGTTGCTGGCGCCGTTCGCTATGTTGTTTAGCTATCAGCCATTAATTAGTTTTGGCATGCACGCCAATATGCACATTGAACTTGCGGTGGCAGTAATATATCTGCTGGTTTTAGCCTTGGTAGGTTTGCCACGCATCTGGCGGTCAAAATCCACTCTAATAACAAACAAGTCCGTCTTGTTTGTGGCACTTTTTGTGTTATGGTGTGCTTTAAGCCTGTTATGGACACCAAACTTAACCCGCGGAATTTTGACGCTTGGTATTGTTGGACTACTGTATTTGGTATTGTTGGCCGTTTTGGCAACCCAAAACTTTAAAAAGCTATTACCGGCACTAGTTCGTCTAACAGTCATTAGCGGTCTGTTTATATCGGTCGTAGCGTGGTCACAAGTGTTGCTCGCTGCGCTAAGTGTCCCAAACCAAGTCACATTATTGTGCGCCGGCTGCCAGGCCACAATTTTTGGCTTTGCTAGGCCAGATGGTTTTGCCATCGAGCCGCAATTTTTGGGTAGCCTGTTAATAATTCCGATAGTTTTGTTGTTGCAGGCCTGTTTTACACGAAAAACTGCTAGTTACACTAAACTGGCCTTGGTATTTTTAATTACAACCATGATTTTGACTTTGTCACGTGGTGCAATTTACGCCCTGGCTATAAGTGGTTTGCTTTTAACAGCTGTAAACTTTAAGCAAGTTAAAAAATTGACTTTTACGGCTGGGTTAATTTTAGTTGGCATTGTAATCGGGCTAGGCGTTCAGGGTATAGCAGCGCAAGTTAATCCGAAGGTAGCCGATGGTTTTGGCATAACGATCGCTAAGAGCGTGAACCAGTTAACACTCGGTATTGTTGATCTTCGCCCTAAACAAACTAGCATCACGACTTCGGCCAGCGGTTACATTGCAGAATCAACCGACGTTCGGGTCAATTTAAGTAAACTAGCACTCGAAACTTGGACTAAGAGTCCATCAACAGCTATATTTGGAGTCGGCTTGGGTGGAGCGGGGCAAAGTATGCACGACTTTAAGCACCAAACAGCCGCTTACGAAATTGTCCAAAATGAATATGCAGAAATTCTATTAGAACTCGGTTTGGTGGGTATGGCGCTGTTTGTTGCAATATTAATATCGCTAGTCTTTAAGCTACGCGGTCAACCACAGTTGCAAGCTATCTTGGTCGCTTTTATGGTGCAGTGGCTGTTCTTTTCAGGCTATCCGAATGCCCTACACATCTATCTATTTATGATCGTGTCCGCTAGTATTTATAGCAAGGGGGTTATGCATGTTAACCAAAAAACAAACTGAACTGTTAGAATTTATCGCCAGTTTTATAGACGAACACGGTTACAGCCCTAGTTACCGCGAGATCATGACAGCCATGGGCATAAAGTCGGTTTCTACCGTTGCTCAGCATGTGGATAACTTAATCGCCAAAGGTGTTGTTAAAAAAACCGATGGTAGCCAAAGGTCGCTAGAAGTAGTTGGCGCACCAGCACCTACCAGCTTAATCGACCAAAAAATTAAGCAGTTCGAAGAAGCCAATGAACCCGAAAAAGCTGATATCTTGCGCCAAGCGAAAGAGCTGCTTAAGTAAATCAAAAATGAAGATCGGTGTAGATATTGATAATGTGATGACAGACTCTAGTGAGTTGATAATTCAATATGCCAAAAAATACTTTAAATCGAACGATATGGATCTAATTGACAACATTTTGCATGCCAATAAAGTTGATGAAAGGCTGATGGCTTTTTATGAAAAATACCTAACGAAAATGCAGGGTGATTATAAGCTAAAAGCCAATGTCAAAGAGGTCATAGACAGTTTAAGACAAAAAGGCCATGAAATAGTTTTGATTACTGCGCGCGGGAATAGCCAAACCCATAGTTACCTTGATAAACTTGGTCAGGATATTGTTACTAAAGAGTATTTACTCAAACACAAAATAAATTTCGATAAAATTATTTTTGGCACAAGGGATAAAGCTAAAGAATGCGTGGAGAACCACTTGGACATTCTAGTTGACGATTCTACTCGTGTTTTAGGAAACCTCCACGGTACTAATACTAAGCCGATCCTATTTGTATCGATGCACAATAAAAACTGCCAGACCAGTTTTGTCAAGGTGTATAATTGGCTTGAGCTAGAGGAAATTATAGATAGAGAACAATTAACTAGTAGCGGATGAAGAAAAGATATATTTAAGATTTCGACCACCCAGCCATAGTAATGCCAGGCCGCCAACGATTACCTCGGATATTAACGTGCGGTAAATAATCGGTGAGCCACGGAAAATATAGAAAAAAACTATAAAGCCAACAATTAAAAGCGCACCACCGATGGCGGCATCGGCCAATTTGTGGCGGCAAATCGATACCACACACAAAAACATTAGCAGTGAAAAGATCGCAATTGACAACAATTCAAGCGGCAAGTAACCTTTAAGCATCAAACCGTTAGAATTAAAACCAACCCGAATAATGAAATCTTCAAAGATTAATATTAATGCCACACAAACTGCAATCAGCCCAATTAATGTGTACAAATAACGTCGCACCAGAACTTTGGATCCGTCAATCATCGCCGGTATGCTAAGCCGCGTTAGTGGCTCCATGATAGCCAAAATTACTTTAGCAATGGTGGAAATGCCAGCATATTGCCCAACCATGTAGCTAGACAAATTGCTTTTTGCGATAAAAACATCAATGGTGGATATCACGGTGATGGCCGTAATACTAAATAAAGTTGTTAAAATAACGTATTTTCTAGGCAAAATACGCTTGATGTCACTTAGGTAGTGTTTGAAGTAATGGTTTTTGATTTCTAAACGCTGATTTTTAAGCAACGAAACCAAGTAGGCAATTATCAGGCCAATGGTATAGCCGATCATAGCACCAAACGCGCCCCAGCCCATCATCACAAAAATAGTTGCAAAAATGATTCTGCTAAGTGAAGCAATAATGCCAACTACACCTGAAAAGGCAAAGTGATCCTCGCCTTGCAGCCGGCCGATTTCAATTATATAGGGGATGTTAACTAGCAGACTAAGACTTAGGGCGAAAATCGACCAAATTGATTGAATATGAAAAGTATTTTGGCTGATAATTAAAAAAGCTGAGCCAATAACGGCAATCCCTGCCACAATAATGCTTGATAGTTTACCCAACCCAGCCAATTCGGCAGTGTACTTATGCTTGTCTTTACTTTCGGCCGTAATGATTATGGATAGAATATTTAAAACCACAAACCCCACGCCAAATTGGTTAAGCAAAGTAATAAAAAACTGAATTTCACCGAAAGTCGCCACGTTGGCGAATCTGGCCATTATCGGGTAAAAACCATAATTAAGTACGGCGGTTACGCCCGATAAAGCAAAAAATATTAGCGAGCCAGACAGGATCTTTTTGTTCAGTTTAGTCATTGTCATTATTATAACCTACATTTCGACCGCCATAATAGGCGACCTAGCAAATACGGCAACATTATTCTTATAGATTTTTCGATTTCTTTTTGTCGATAACATAGAGCGGGCGGTTCAAAGCTTCGGTATGAATGCTAGAAATATACAAAGCTGTTACAGCCTGTGATACTAAAACGATACCAACCAAAAACAACACCAGCAGCCCTAGCGCCCCAGAACCAGTAATATCTAAATGCATCGGGTCACGTAAAATCAGGGCTTCGATGATCACGAACAGCCCCACAATGCCCGATATTATAGTAATAAAACCGCCCACCCAACCAAATAGATAAAGCGGTGTGGGCCCCGATGCCACAAAACTATGAATAGCTAGACCGGTAAGCTTACGAAAATTGTAGCTTGGTTTGCCAGCAATGCGATTTTTTTGGTTAAAGTAAATGTATTTAGTATCAAAACCCAGCCAATCGATCAACCCGCGAGTTATACGGCGTTTTTCGGTCAGTTTTAAAAACTCATCTTTAACACTGCTATCGATTAAGCGAAAATCTGTCGCACCCGGTACAACTTTGCTAGACGAAATTAGGTGTAGCAGCACGTTAAATAACCACGATCCAGCCCTAGCTATGACGCTGTGATGCTTGTTCTGTTTGCGTACACCAATTACAACTTGACTGCCAGCTTGCCACGCGGCGATAAATTCGGGAATTAGTTCTACCGGGTGTTGACCATCGCTATCTAGCATAATTATAGCGTCACCCTTAGCCTGGGCAAGCCCAGCCGTTAGGGCGGCTTCTTTGCCAAAGTTACGGCTTAAGCTCACAATTTTTACGGTTTCGCTAGTGGTTAGTTGGTACAGTTTGTCTAGCGTACCATCGCGGCTGCCATCGTCTACGTAAATAATTTCGTGACTGCCGATACTCTTAAGCACATCCACCAAACTACGGTGAAACTTCTCGATACTAGCCGCTTCGTTATAGGCGGGTACTACAATTGATAATTTCATATTTATAGTATACAATACCCTTGCGATCCCGGGTAGCTCAATGGTGGAGCAAGAAGCTGTTAACTTCGAGGTTGTCGGTTCGAGCCCGACCCCGGGAGCCAATTTGAAGTTTTTGGTTCTGTGAACAACGTAGAGAAAGGCTCTAACAGATGAAATTGGAGCCTTTTTTGGTTCAATTCTAAGTTCGAAATTAGTAGACGTAAAATCTTGTTCTTTTGGGCAGGTTTCGAATTTTCAAAGATTTTCTTGGCGTTCTGAGCTAGTTTCAACAGATACGTAGCGTCGATATTGAAACTTTTATCATTGTTGGTTAGTTGGACGAGCCTTTCGTCCAACTTTTCCATTTCTGCTGTTAGGTTTGTAGCGTTTTTGTCATAGACATCGGCAGTAATACGTCCGTCGAGGCGGTCTTCGTATAGAAGCTCTTTTCTCTTTTCCAGCCGTTTGTATTGTTCTTTTACTTCTTTGATAGCACTGGCGTAGTAGAGTTGTAGATTGTTGTGTTTGTCATTTAGTTCAGCAATGATTTTTTCGACTAATTGTTCGCCAATCGTCAGTTTGTCCAATACGGCTAATATCTGGGGCATTATGACGTCTTCGGACGTGTGTGCGTTGCCACAATGCCCTTTGGCTTTTGAGCATTGCATATAAACCTTGCCCTTAGCGTAGTATGACGAAATACTACAACCGCATACTGCGCATTTTAGAATACCGTTGAACGTGAAGGTGCTTTTCGTGTCCGTCTTGTTCTTGGAGTTTCCTTGTTCAACATTTATCGTCTGGACGTAGTCGAACACTTGCTTGCTGATGATTGGCTCGTATTTATGCTTGTAAAGACCGCCATCATAACGCATTACGCCGTAATAGAACGGGTTTTTGAGAATATCGCATATCTGACTTTGCCCGACTGGTTTACGGCTTTTCGTATTGCTCGTAAGCCCGTCCTGTCGCATTATCTTGGCAATAGTTCTGAACGATTTGCCTTCAAGTCGCAGATTGAAAACCTTGACGATGTAATCCCTGCGTTCAGGGTCTGGAATTATGGTTTTTACTTTACCGTCCGTGCCAGGCACGTCGATATTCGTGTAACCTATACAAGCCTTGCCTGGGTATTCGCCGTCGTGGAGCTTCTGTTCAATGCGTCGCTTCACGTTGTCGCTGATTGCCGCTGAATAATAGCCGCCGAATACCATACCCATATCTAAGCGTGTTTTATCGCAGGCTGGCGAGTTCCTGTGATATATTAGTCCGTCAGACGGAAAGTGAAGTTCCAGCCTGCCGTCTTTCACTTTCTGTTTCAAACGCCAGACGATTTCCGATGAACAATCACGTGTTAGGCGGTCAATTTTATCAAATACTATTATGCACGGCTCTTTTTCTGCATACTCACACACCTTATCTACAATTTCCAAGAACTTGGCACGGTCTTCGCTATATGCCGACTCGTCAAAACTATGTAGTTCTTTATTGCTTATATTGTTTTGGTCTGAGTAGTTGTTGAGCCTTAGCTCTTGTGCAGGCAGAGCATCTCTTTGACTTGGGTCTGAAACCCTTGCTATAAGAAACGCCTTTGTCTGACTGTAATCTTTTTTAGTTGTTGAAGTTTTCATAATAAACCTTTCTCATTACTTACTATTATATACCAATACTTACTACCAATCAAGAAATGTCGTAATCTTCTAGTTTGGTTGCTTTCATCTCTTTTATGGTGTTGCCCATAAAAATCAGTGATTTTAGTTGTCGGCGTTGGGGCGGAAGTCTAATGTTTCTTATGCGATACCACGCTTGCCTACCGATTGCCTCGTCGAACAATGTCCTAATGTGTCTTGCGTCGTTCGTATGTGCCGATAAATAGGCGTAGCCGAGCCGTGCTAAGGCTTCCTGTGGGCGTTGCGTAGTTTCCGATAAAATATCACGCAATAGTGATATGGGCGTGTCTTGTAGCAAGTGAGCTTTCTGGACTTTACTGAAAATGTTTTCCCAGTGGTGTGTTAGGACACGCTTTGCCACTTCGTCTGTAAATACATCTTTGAAAGTAAGTGGTTCTTCAATTCCGAGTTTTTTGAACTCTTTTTGTATCTTTTGCTTACCATTGAGCCTTACTTCAAAACGCACGACTGCGAAAGGGTGTTTTGCCTTGCGTATTTTTTCCAATTCGTCCAACAGATTGAGCTGGCAATAACCGTCTTTTTCCTGTGTTCGCTTTTCACTAATTTTGGAGCGTTGCAGGTCGGTTATCTTATCGTAAATTGCTATATCGAGTGAGTTTGTGTGAATATGTAGAACTTTGCCGCCATTTTGAAAATCCGTGTTCTGCACGTCATAGACTTTCGAAATGTCAGCAGTATTTAGTCCTGCTATGATAGCTGACGCAAGTGTTCCATCAGTGAATACTACGTTCTTGCAGAAGTCGATTTTGCGAACTTCAAGATTTGCCAGTTGAGGTGAAAAATAGAAACCGATTTGCATTTCCCGTAAAACTTTACGTAGCATAAAAAGCACTTGGTCGAAATCGGCTTCCGATAATTCGTTAAAATTATTGCCATAAACTAGTTTCGGTAGGGACAGCTCGATAGCCAGCTCATAGTCCCTGCCGTGTGGTCGGGGGCGTTCTGTGTAGGTTATACGTGGCTTATACACACCGAGCTTTCTGTCGGTAGCAGTCGGGTTGATAACGCCAGTAATTACGCCCCTCTCATTTTCCCGAAACAGGTCGAACCTTACTTCACTTTGACGAAGTCGGTTATTCAGTTTGGTTACTAGTTTTATGGTATCTATCACAATCACCACTTTCTTCCATCAAAAACAAGCTCACATTCGCGCACAACTGCCGATTCGATGAGGCGGCTTGCTTCTTGTGAGAGTGGTCGATGATAATGCAGTCCCGTCTTCGACGTGGGGAATAGTATTCTATACCCGCCTTTACGTTTCCGATAAACTGCGATAGATGTCAGCAGTAAATCATCGTTCACTAGAACCGTGGCATAGCCAATATGCCCATCTTTAGGCGTAATCGAAGTGATTACGACACCCGAAACTTTTAGTTTGTCCATTGTCCTTTTCCTTTCCTTTATTACGTTTTGCTAAGAAGTCGGCTTCAATCAAAGCGTCAAAGAAATCGACAAGACGCTTGATTTGCTCATCGTATTTCTTCGTTGGTTCGATTTCCTTTGACTTCATACGTCCGTTTTACCAACAAAAAAACGACTTGTCGTCGTTCTAGTATTGTGTTGTAGCAGTCTAGTTATTTTTGCTTTTTATGGCGTATGGTAGTCGTCAAAAACCAACCTCATTCCATTCGTCTTTCGGTAGTTTTCGTAAAGTTCCGTTATATTGGCGTAATGTATCGTCAAGTTCCGACGTGTTTATTTTTTCCCGTTCGATTTCAGGTCGTGAGATGTGTGGTCTAAACTTTATTTCATTTTTTGATACTATCGGAAAGAACATTTTGCGAACTTCGCCTTTGAAGCCCATATCATTCAGAATGCTAGTCAGATGGCGGCGATTGTTTGATAATGAGGGCTTGAACAGCTCGTTGGGGTGCTTGAAAGCCTGGTCTAATAGTTCTGCTGGCGTAGAGTATAGCTTCGTGGTGGTTAGCTCGTAGCCAGAGTTTATGTATAGGCGTCTTCCTTGCTCATATGTCAGTTCATACCAGTCTGATTTATAACCGTCAGTTCCGTTTAGATAGTTACTCACTGCGGTTGCACTGTCGTCGAGTATCTTTTGCGTGTCGGTGTTTAGTTTTGCAGGTTTTTTGCCGTGTATGAGCCAAAGTCTATTTGCTTCCGCAGTATGCTTCTTGAACCTTTCTGACATAGTGAGGCTACCAACTTTATTGGTTCGGTATTCCCACTCTTCACTAATAGTCCTTTCGTTACCGTGCAGTATGTCAAAAACATTGCCGATAGACTCGGGCGTAATTTCTAGTAGTGTGGCATTACCCATATAAAGCTCTTTTAGTTTGTGTGCCAGCAACGTGAAGCAGTCGTTGAGTTCACTAGTGTCAGTATTGGCTTCATCTTGATAATAAGCGTCTGCGATTTCAAACAGAGCGTCATTCAGAAGTTTGGCGACAGCAAAGTCATTCGGGTCTTCATCTGGCGGCACGAATGGAGCGTCTAGTTTTTTTACAAAACTAAGCACTTTTTCGGCTTTGTCTTCATCTAGTGAAGTAACTAATTCAGATAGCTCGGTTTTCACATCTTTACTCATCACGCTCTTTATATCTTTGTTATATTTTATCACGTATTGGTATATAATGGACGTATGAAGGAAGTAAGCATTGATAATCTGCCTGAATACTTGACTATGACGGAAGTAAGCAAGTTGCTCAACGTGCATCAAAACACGCTACGCAACTGGGACGCCTCTGGTGAGCTGAAAGCCGTTAGAATGGGCGTAAAGCGCATTAGACGCTATAAAAAGGCGGATATATTGGCTTTTATAAAACTTTTAGAAACTGATATGGAGCAAAAATGAACAATATAAAACGCATACATTCAAACTTATATTTCGTAAGCGACTTGGAGCGAACGGCGAATTTCTATGTGAAGTTAGGATTTGATACTGCTCGGTCTGATGATGCGGTGCGGATAAAGCTTGGGGATTTTACATTGGTATTTATGGACGAAACAAAAGTTCAGATTGACAAAGAGGTCGGAAAACCATCGAGCGAACCAACTACTTTCCCGTGGGGCAAACGAGAATTTGCCGTCAAGGACCTCGACGGTTTCAAGATTATCTTTTATCAGGGGCTCGGAAAGTAAGATGAAATATGATAAATCACTTTTTGCAAGCACCGCAGACTATTATGTGAAATACCGTCCAAAATACTCGCAGGAAATCTTTGATAAGATTATTGAAATTTTCAAGCCAATCGAGAATGACATTTTATTGGATTTGGGCTGTGGAACAGGTGAGCTTGCTTTGCCTCTTTCAAAGACTTTTGGCAAAGTTATTGCTTGGGACCCTGACGCAGATATGCTGAGGCTGGCAAAACAGAAAGCCGACGAGCAAGACGTAAAGAACGTGGTTTTTGAACAAAAATCTTCTGACGATTTATCGGGATTGACTGAAAAAATCAAACTTTGCACTATGGGACAAAGTTTTCATTGGATGGACGGAACGGATACACTTATCGAAATCAAAAAACACCTAGTAGATAATGGCGGTGTGGCTATTATTGGCTTGAAGCACGGTCTTCATATCTACTCGCCAACTTTTGACGAGCCAAACGAAATAACGGCAGAACGGAACCGAATTGTTAGTGAAGTTGGTGTTAAATATCTTGGTGCGGAACGAAAAGCGGGTCATAGTGTTTTTACGAGAGGCAAAAAGTCATTTGAAGATATGCTGAACGAGGCGGGATTTGCTGATATAGAAGAAACTGTCTTGGACGTTATGGTTAGACGCACAACGGATGATGTGATTGGGTGGCTGTTCTCTTCTTCTTGGGGTAATAGCGACCAACTTGGGGATAAGGCAGAGGCATTTGAGCAGGAGCTGAGGGAAAGACTAAAAGAATTAAAGCCCGACGGTGTTTTCGATGAGAGGATTAGTTTTTGGCTGCTTACTGCAAAATCATTAAGCAATAAGGAGCAAGAATGAGCGAAGTCGTATCGTCAAGACTAGAATATGAAAATGAGCCGAGTTTTACCATTAAGAACTCTACGCCAGAAGACGTTGAAGATATGGAAAGAATGCGACACGAGAGCTGGGTAGATACCTACGTAGATGATGAACGTGGCGTTACGAGAGAAATGATTGACGAGTATTTTACCAGTAGACTATCGCCAGACGGAATAGCCAAAAAGAAGCAACGCACGGCAGAGAATTTGAATAACCCGAATGTTTTAGATATGGTCGCAAAGGATGGTGATGGCAGAGTGGTCGGTTGGCTAGCCGCCATAAAGGATGGCGACAAGAAAGAGCTTGGTGCAATTTATACCGACAAAAAGTTTCACGGTAAGGGTATTGGCTCAGAGTTGATGGCGAGAGGCTTAAAGTTCTTGGGAGATGGTGAAATAGAGCTGCACGTTGTAGCGTATAACGAACGTGCTAAGGCATTTTATAGGAAGTATGGATTTGAGGAAGTTGGCGAACCCGAATATACGAGGTTTAAGGAAATGCCAGAAATTAAGATGGTTAGGAAAGGGGCAATATGATAACTAAATACGCTACTAGGACTGTGCTGCTGGATGATAATGGTCGAGTGACTGTGATAAATGTCCAAAAATATGGATACTACAAAGTCCCTGGTGGTGGGGTGGAAGACGGAGAGGATTTACGGGAGTCAGCCAAGCGAGAAGTCTTAGAAGAGGCAGGTTGTGATTGTGAAATTATTGCTGAACTGGGGCGGACTGAAACTGATATACCTGGCTGGGAGCTACACGATGTGTCTGATGGCTTCGTGGCTAGGGTTGTGGGCGAAAAGAAGCCGCCACACTTTGATGATTATGAAGCAGAGCGTGGATTTAGTTTGGAATGGTACGATAGTTTGGATGCGGCAATTACCAAGATAGAGGCTAATCGCGTATCTGAACCAGATGTGGTTGCTCTACAATTTCGTGATTTGGGATATTTGAAGTTAGCGAAGAAATACCTAGAAGCCCAAGTCTGATACGCGGATATTGACTTTTATGGACATAATTTGCTATAATGAGGTTACAGGGGCTGTATTGCCTCACATTCGAGAGTGTATCTTCGGAGCCGCTCTCTTTTTTGTTGCTATTGAATGCGGTCTTTGAAGTTCAGAATGTTTGTGAGTTGGTAATTTGGAATGGTGCCACGTAATTGTTTTAGGCGACTAGATAGAGCGTTGTATTTCTTGGTTGGAGGCGTGGCAATAACCGTAAGATGCACATTTTTATTCTTCACGGCTGATTTTATCATTTCGGCGTAGTCGCCATCGCAAGACATCAAGATGATATGGGTCGGTTTAGTTGCAAGATGAGCAACTTCTAATAATTCAGTTGCGATATAGACATCGACGTTTGATTTGAGTTTCTTGGACTTTTCTAACGCTTTGACGCGGTTGGGAGTTTTACACTTTTTGCAGATGAACTCTTTGTAGACGGCGGGGTCGGTGTAGGCCTTGCGAGAAAGCGAGTGTATTTCGTAGCCAAGTTTTGCGTAACTTTTGAACTGTTTCTCTCTTGCCTGGTCGTTGTCCGAGATACCCTCAAAATACTTCACGCTTTTTAGGTGTTTGTATTTGCCCTGGAAGTATTTGATGAGCTTGGGAAAGCTTAGACGAATGCCGCAACTACGAAGACAGGCGTAGCGAATGTTACTAACATCTATAAAAACATAGGTGTCGAGGTCGGCGAGGTTTGGTTGGGTTTTATTCATATGTTCCGTATTATACCTTATTCTGTTATTTTCCGAGTGTTTGAGCAGTTAGGCGAACGCTAATACCTGTCTGGTGGCTTCATATTCATCGACGACTTGTTTTACTTGGGGTAGTTTGGCATAATCATAGTGGGTTGCAGAAGTTCGCAATACGTTGACTTCCGCGAGCCAAGTAAAAGCCAGCCCTTGTAGTTGGTTTTTATTTATGACTGGAATATAATTCAGATAGAAAACAAGGAAATAAAAAATGATCGGTAAAGACATAACAACCGTTCGGCAATTTGATAAATCTGATATTGATCGGGTGATCAGTTTATCCAAAAAGCTAGAAAAATATTTACAAACCAAAGGCGAGCTAGATTTATTAAAGGATAAAATCTTGGCTTCACTGTTTTTCGAGCCGTCAACTCGTACCAGGTTTTCGTTCGAAGCTGCTATGGAACGCCTAGGGGGCAAAATCATATCGGCCACCGGTATGTCTGGCGTGTCGATGGGTAAGGGTGAGAGTTTGGGTGATACTGTGCGTACAGTAGAAAGATTTTGCGACATAATTGTCATGCGCCACCCTGATGTTGGCTCGTCAGATATGGCAGCCAAATTGGTCAAAATACCGTTTATCGGTGCAGGCGATGGCAGTGGCGAGCATCCAACCCAGGCACTGGTAGATTTTTACACGATTAAAAAAGCTAAACCAGCGCCAAACTTAAAAATAGCTTTAATCGGTGATCTAAAATACGGCCGTACCGTGCGGTCGCTGCTAGAACTTTTGATTGAATATAACGAAGACGAATTATATTTTGTAGCACCAGATGAATTACAGTTACCAGAAGAATACTACCAAGAAATGACCAAAAAAGGCGTTAAATTCGTCAAAACTAATAGTCTCGAAAAAGCCGTTCATGAATGTGATGTTTTGTATATGACCCGCATTCAAAAAGAACGATTTGAAGATAAAAATCAATACGATCAACTAAAAGGTTATTATGTTTTGAATAACCAAACCATCCGCGATTTAAAACCAGACGCGGTTATTATGCATCCGCTGCCTAGGATTGATGAAATCGCGACCGAAATAGACAGCGACCCGCGAGCCATCTATTTTGACCAAGTCGAAAATGCCGTTTACGTCCGTATGGCGTTTCTACTAATTGTATTTGATCGGGATGGTGAGTTTTTGTCTTTAGAAGAATAGCTTAGTCGAACGCTGCCCGTTATAGATTCGTTTCTTCTGACAACTTTTTTCGTACTTTTGTGCTCATAACATCTGTACTGGCATAACCAAGCGCGTCAATATCTGGATCATATAGCTCAATCATATCTAAATCATTCCGAGGGAACACCCTTGCACCTTTAATTTTCGCACCGTTAATTAGCGATTGTTTAAACTCGTCATATTCTGACTGCTCTAGGTAAAAATCAACATCGCCAACTTGCGGACGGTAAATATCTGGCTTACGAATATACAAATGTGTGTAAGTTGTCTCTGGCACATCGTCTTGTGCTGGTATAACAATCGGTTCATATAATTCAAAATACTTTTGATTAGGATCGTCAGACGGTTTGGTAATTTGTTTTCGTATTTTAATCAATCGAGCACACTCTTCATCGTAGTGGCAAAATATACCTATATTCCCAGCATTTGGCAGGTATTTTCCGAATGATTGCTTACAAAGCTCGCAACAGACAAAGTGGGTATACTTTATTACCTCTGGCAATTCATCCTGGTTTTGTATTGGGGAAAACCTGTACAACTTCATAGCTATATTCTAACAGATTTTCTCACTCTACGAATATAATGTATGTATACCCAGGTGCTATAATTGATGTATTAAAAGGGGATGGTATGACTAATATAAAGCGCCTACATTCAAACTTATATTTTGTAAAAGACCTGGCTAAAACAGCAGAGTTTTATGAAAAGCTGGGGTTCGATGTGGATCAGTCTGATGATACGGTGCGGATAAAACCCGGCGATTTTACGCTGGCGTTCATGGATGAATCGAAAGTCCAAATTGATAAAGAAGCTGGCATGGAACCGAAAGGTTTGGGTATTTTTACTTACGTAGAAGTTGAAAATGTCGATGAACAGCATAAGAGTGTAGTAGCAAATGGCGTACAACCATCCAGTGAGCCGACCAGTTTTCCATGGGGCAAACGCGAGTTTGCCGTTAAAGACCCAGACGGATTTAAAATTATCTTTTATCAAAATATTAAGGACGTGAATGACCGATAAAGAATTTATGGATGTAGCTATAGAGATTTCAAGTAAAGCTAAATATCCGTTTGGGGCAGTTGTCGTTAGATAACAATACAACCTTCATCCCGCCCATGTTATATTAGAACCCATGGATCAAGATTTAGCTTTAGAAATTTTATTTGCCGGTTATAGCGCTTTTTTGACCGGTGCTGCCGGCGCTGGTAAAACCTATACCTTAAATGAGTTCGTGCACCAGTCCAAACGATCTGGCAAAAAAGTGGCCGTCACGGCCACCACTGGCATTGCTGCGGCACACCTTGGCGGTAACACCATTCACGCGTGGTCTGGCCTAGGCGTGTTAGACACTTTGCCGCGCAAATTTTTTGATAACCTAGCCAAAGGTCGGCGTGAACAAATCGAAAAAGCTGATATTTTAATCATCGATGAGATTTCGATGTTGCACGATTTTCGGCTAGACCTTGTCGATGACATCTGCCGCCAGGTTCGTGCCAATGACTCACCGTTTGGCGGCCTGCAAGTGGTTTTAAGCGGTGATTTCTTTCAATTACCACCAGTAGTGCGGCGTGATGAACAGCCAGACTATGATATTAACGAGTTGCCCAAAACCAATTTTGCCTACCACTCAAAATCCTGGCAGAATCTTGATCCAGTTATTTTGTATCTTGATTCCCAGTACCGTCAAACCGACGACGATTTTCTAAATATCTTAAGCAAAATCCGTGCCGGCCAAATCACTCGCGCCGATGCCGAAAAAATCGCTGCGCGCTATCGGGCGAATTTGAACCAGCAAACAGAAATTACTGAACTCCACACTACCAACCGTGATGTTGACGCTATTAATAATCGTCACATGACTGCACTGCCAGGTGAATTTGTTGATTTTACGATGACTCATACCGGCAGCCAGAACCACGTTGATCGGCTTAAAAGATCTTGCTTGGCTCCAGAACTATTGCAGCTAAAAAAGGGTGCGTTAGTGATGGCGCTTAAAAATGACCCTGAACGCAGTTTTGCGAATGGTTCGATTGGCATCGTGGTTGGCTTTGTTGATGACTATCCGTTGGTGCAGTTTCGTAATGGTCGTAAGATTGTGGTGCACGAAGCATCTTGGGAACTACGCGATGGCGATAAAAAGCAGGCTAGCTTGACCCAAGTGCCATTGCGTCCGGCCTATGCGATTACTGTTCACAAATCGCAAGGCATGACACTCGATGCTGCCAAAATCAACCTGGCTAATGTGTTTGAACCGGGCATGGGTTATGTGGCGCTTAGCCGGGTTAAGTCGCTAGATGATCTATCAATCTTGGGATTGACCAGCAACGCATTTAAAATCCATCCAGAAGTTTTAGCTCAAGACGCTAAGTTTCAGCGGGCTGCCAAAGAAGCCAAAACCAAATACGAACCGTTGCGTGCTAACAAACAAGCTCGAATTCAAAAATTTAAAAAATCCAAAACCAGCCAAGGTTCAACCGCTTGGGCTGAAAAACTAGCTAAAATGCGTCTGACCTATCCGAATGCTTATACGCCTTGGGCTCAGGCAGATGACGAGAAATTAACCAAGGCGTTCAAAAATGGTGCAAAAGTTAAAGATCTAACGGCACAATTTGGCCGCCACCCTGGCGCTATCCGTTCCCGGCTACACAAAATCTTTGGTGACGATATAGAAATATAAAAACTCTTGACAACGAATACTTAAGTAACTAAACTATTTAGTAGGTAAAGTATTTTATGAAGAAACAAGATTACACAACTCGTTTAAATACCGTGCTAATGTCGCTGCGGCGTAGTGCCATGCGTGAGAGTTTAAATCATCACCATGCTATGAGCCCAGCGATTATGCTACTATTTAAATTGATCATCGACCATTATGCCGAAAATACCGCACCGATTACGGTGTCGAATTTGGCCGAAAAAATGGATATTAGTTTATCAGCTCTAAGCCAATCGTTGGATATTTTAGAAAAAAAGGGTATGATAGAACGTGTTAAATCGCCGGATGATAAACGGGTGACTAATGTATTACTGACTCGTCGGGGGCAAACTGTCAGCCGTCATCATCATCATCACGCTAATCACCACCAATTCTTTAATGATCTGTTTGATTATCTGGGTGATGATGACAGCGCCGAATTAGTGCGCTTAATGGAAAAAATTGCCGATTTCACTAAAAATCGCAACCAAGGAGAAAAAGACCTGAATGCAAAAACTCGCTAGATTTTTTAAGCCGTACATTGG
>Ga0123354_10000340_pt1 | contig 43653 bp, 37 predicted proteins | sample TergutLab28metaG_2_FD_97872 | JGI IMG/M metagenome (GOLD analysis project Ga0123354, IMG submission 97872) | Labiotermes labralis P4 segment gut microbial communities from Petit-Saut dam, French Guiana - Lab288 P4 | ecosystem: Host-associated > Arthropoda: Insects > Digestive system > Gut ... | reverse complement strand
TTTTTTCTAATCATTCCGCTCTGTTTTTTTTTTTTTGGCCACTGTCACATTTTGGGGGTTTTGAAATATATCGGGGAGGGGGTTTCCGTTCCCCCCCCCCCCCCCCAAATTTTAGATCTAGTGTTTGTAAGTAACTAACTAGATGCATGAACAAACTTTGTCTGTTGTGCAGTAAACTATTTATTGTCCAGTAGGTACTGTAGCCTTTTAATTGGTGTTTTTATGTTATGTATCTCTATTGAAAGAAGGTTATAATATAAATATCCTTAACTTCGACATAACTTTTTGGCACACATTATATGTCCATCCACAAATATATTCCACTGCGTACGTATTCCATGTTTACCTGATGTAGAACTCATACGCATGAAGACGATGTCATCTTCCGGGGCAGTGTTTAGATCATGTAATACTTGTTCGGCAACTGGTGGCTTTGGTCTTGGCGGAATATTATGCTTTTTCTTAAACATCACAAATTACCGCAACACCGTCCTTAACGGCACCTTTCGCAGATCGCTCCTTTCTTGTCACCTTTCCTTTTACCAGTTGTGCCATCTGGTGATCAGAATAAATTGAGCGCGGGATGTCGGGATTAAGCCAACACGATGTTGTTGATGAAGATTATCTCTTTGAAGCATATCTTGACAGCGTCAAACACATTTCTGTTCTTCTGAGAGCTGTGAATTTCAAAGATGTATGAATTACAGAAATACTGTAAAGCGTTGCAGTATATTATTGATATATCAATATATGTGAGGTTATGTCGTGTACACTGGGCACAAACTAGCGACAATGTTTGTCTTCTTTCAGAATGCTACGTGTTTTGCAACCGATAAGGGCCTGAAAGTGACTGTAGAAGATTCTAAATGTGTCCAAGCCAGTGCCTTTATTCAAAGAGAGGTTTTTCAAGTATGTTGAATCTTGCATGTGTTAGAGGTTTGAGTAGGTTAGGGACGTTCATTGTTAATGTGGATACGTTGTGAAGGCTGATACAGGATTTCCCATCCGTTGTATATTCGGCCTACATCTGTGCCGTCTTATTATCCAGAAGCTGCAATATCTCACTAAGTACTAGGTCCATAGCTCAGATACTTTAGCGTCGAGTAGAAAGTTATTCGGTAGATGATGAAAAGTGTATGGCCGTGAGCCAAGTTGAGAATTACTTAGGGTAACAGGTATCTCTGGCGACATTCGAACCGGGGACCTTCCGAATACGGAGCAAGAGTGCTAACCACGGGATTATTGTGGTTGACAATAGTACTGTTTAATTTTACTGTGTTGTGAATTGAGTTTGCATGTTTAATTTTTGGTACTTGTGTAATTTGAGTCGCTTAAGGTATGGTTTTTAACGACCATGCAGTGACGCTTGCATACGCGTGATGCAGCACGCTGAAGTCAAAGTACTAGTTTTAAAGGAGTATGGTTTTTGAAGGCAACGCTCATGAGCACATCATCTAGTATACTCATGAGTGTCGCGCCGGGACGCTGCGCAAGTGCCGCTGCATCGTGCGACTGCGGCATCTGAACTAACTTCTGCGAAACGATGCAGAAGTATTGTCACAAGAGTTGGTGTTTGTATTTTTTGTATACTATGAGCTGTAAGCAGGAATTTGATGAAAAATTAATAGACTGTGTACGTAGCTTCCCCGTGATATACGACCCAAGCAAGAAGGCGTGTAAGGATAGGATTGCCAAGGATAATGTTTGGAAAAGCATCGCAGCAGCTTTGGAACATAATGGTAAGTTCATAGTTTTTTCCTGTTCTACGTTTATTCAATGTAAAATATTTTTCTAGTTATATTGTTTTAATATTAAAAAAGATTATATACTCATAAAAGCAAATTATAGTTCACACTATGTATTAACAGTTTTTACATTTCTGTTTTTCAATTAACCCTTTCTACTTGTCAAACTGCCAAGCTATTTACCTTTCCTGACTACAGAAATACTTTTGAAATTGGCCCCTGACATTATATGCTTCAAAGTCAGCATTTCCTTTTCTTCTGAGCATTGGCAGTTTGTTTTGTGGAAGGCCTATTACACCAGATGCTTCTTCATCACAAGATGGAGAGCATTTTTCCATTAGGAAATTCTAAATTATGCAAGGCGCCAAACCAGTGAGTACAGTAATATCAATATCTACTGCTATGGGTGGAAAAAAGATTCTGAAGTACTGGCACAGAATAACGAAGGCATTTTTGCATGTTCTCCTAGTAAGACAGTGCTGATAGTTGTAGACAGCCTTTTCTGTATCTGCTTTTGCTTGCTCATGAGGATACGGTCTCATCAATGTAATTGTCAGCTTGAAAGCCTTGTCTCCCAACACATTGTAAGATACAACTGTCTGGTTGCTGGAAGAGGTCCTGGTAGTGGGAATTTCATAGCACTTGAAAGATTTTTCCCAAGAGGTGACTTGGCAAATATCCCAGCATTTCCTTCTTCGCCATAAGAACCGACATCAGCTGCCTAGAACCTGCAGTTATGATCAACCAGTGCGAGCATAACGATAGAATGGAAGTCCTTGTAGTTGAAATAGTTTCCCAGAGTTGCTTCGGCTAATTATTCCGTCACTTGATCCATAGCAATGAGGGAAGTGCCACCTATGATATCCATCAGCCGTTTGCTTAAGTGTTTCCTCATTAGGTTACAGAATAGCCACTTCTTCTAGTGTGTCACAGATTGTATTGAGAGTCTGTTGAACAATAACACTTGTCCAGCTGTGTTGGATTTGAAACTGAAAGGCTAAAGATCTATACAACTCCCCAGCAGCCAGGATTGGTAAAAAATATTAGCAATAACAACACTGATAATCCCACTGAAAACAGAAGACCCTTCAGCATTTAAGAAAGTTGACAAGTGCAAAACATGTTGGCAGATTATACAGAATACATTTTAAAAAATCAATAAGAAGAAAATGACAGGATCTGCTGCACCAGTGGCATCAAAGTATGGCAGAGATAATTTAAAATTTTTGGATAGCTGCTTGCAGGACTGATGGTAATTTTTTAAACGAAAGTTATGTTGATAGCCATATTTGGTGACAATGTGCATTATTCCAATGAATTATTTTGTTTCAGGTCATGATGTACTATATATGAAGATGCGACACAGCTGTCCACAAGCAATGACAATGTTGGTCATGGTTCAATAAATGAAGAGGTACAGAGAAACACTAATGAAGAGGGTACAAAAGCGGTGGTTGAAAATGAAGGTGTAAGTGCATCACTTAGAGAACATGAGTCCCCTGACCATTGCAGTTTGAGGCTGAATCTACAAAGCGAAAGCAATGGAAATGAAGGATCAGAAAAGAAAAGACTTAAAGTCATCAGCCAGAAAGGAAAAGACTTAAAGTCATCGGCCAGAAAGGAAAACTTCTGGCAGAAATTTCTTGAGGACGTGAGGAACGATAGCAAATTCTTAAAAGAATGGCAAAAAAAAATTGAAGCAGTGAATTCTCATAATCCTGTTTTTACATGTTTTAGAAGTATGGCACAAACTGTAATGCAGTTCCCTCCCAATATTATTTCCAAAACAAGAGTTAAAGTTTGCCAGTTAGTTGGGGAAATGGAAGCAAAACCTCTGTATGAGCAAAACAGACCAACAGCTTTGGGGTGCCCTTATCACAATTTTTCTTTGTCATTTCATTACCAAGTACTTGTTACTCCAGTTGTGGTCATGTCCCACCAGCATCCTGTCAGTTGTCTACTGAAGTGTTGTCATCTCCAAGCCCAACAACTGATTCTTGTAGTCATGTGTCACCATCAGAACCAACACCAATGCCAACACCACCTCAAAATGGAAATGAAGGAAGAAACATTGCATGTGATGAATTTGATACTGACACCTCCAGCTTTGCTGAAATATTGAAGTCTGGCAGAGAACTGCTGTCTAAGTTAGTAAGAGATTAAAGGTCTGTTTATAAAATACAGGTTTTGAATGAATACAAACAAGCTGATGAGAGTATTTACTTTTTTGGGGTATGGTTATTACTGCTTGTGTAAGTATAGTTAATAAAACTCTGTCAAATAAGATCACTTACTTATTTACTTACCTTAGTTAAAGACACAGCTTTTGTTCAGCTGAAATCAATGCCTGCCATTGATTGCAGCTTGGAGTTGTTATGTCTTCCTTTATTTCTTTCAAGATGTGTGTCCATCAAAACTCTGAAAAATTCCCTGAATTTCATCTCACTGCCCGTCAAATACCTTCCTATCAAACTGGAGTAGTATCCTTCATCTTTTCTTTTCTTGAATATGTCTGTTGCACTGTCACTCATACAGTAAACCAGTAAATCGTTATCATACTCTTCTTGAAGTATTATGGCAGCTATGAGTTCCTCCAAGTTCGCTCTTTAAAAACTACACAATGGTGTCCTACTACCAGTTCTTAAAAACCATCATCTGTGCATCATGCATGTGTCATTTTTGTTGTAATGCACCACACTTATGCACGTGTAATAGCCTGGTTGTTAAAAACCATATCTTTAGACACCCATCCCAACTCACAAGTTTATATTTCCTTTGTTTTCTCCTCACTTAACGGTGTGGCACAATATTAATTTCCTTGTGATGTAGAATGCTGATAAAAGTTTGTGAATAGTTTCTGCTCTTGAAGATACTGCATTTAATGAATTCTCCTATCTCCAGAAAGTTTAATTAGATGTCATGGATGAAACTTACACATACACACATATATGTTTCATTGATCCAACATTCGTCCATCAACAGATGAATATGATACATGTCAGGTGCTATAGGTTGCTCGGTGCACCTTAACGCAACCTTAAAATTGTTTCCCTTTCCTTTCATATTTGTAGCCCAACTAAGAACTGTGGGAGATGGACATTAATCAGACATCAAGATGGGGCGGAGGGGAAATGAATGAGTGCCATGAAAGTATTTATGCTATGTTGTGTAATAGAACTTCAAATTGTTCAGTAAATGCTGTCATAGGGCAATTTAGGTTAAACAGCACATTTCATATTACATTTCTCAACATGTTTTGATCAAAAAATTTATTATTGTTGACTGGATATGTTGTTTGTTCTCAGATATGTTCCTGCTCTGAACTAAGAGTATATATTGCAATTGCCTTACATTCTATTACATTATAGATTAATCAGTTCACACTATAGTTCTCTGGCTCTGGATGTGCAACCATTCATGATTGACAAGCACTCATGTCATAGCACCACAGAACATGCTCATTAGACAATAAAACATAGAATAGGATACATCTATCAAGTAACCTCAACACCATGTGCAGAATATGATGCATTCTTCATAACACAACCATAACGTGATGCACTGGAATTTGAAAATTCGTTAATGGAATAAAAAGATTGTTCAGTCAAAAGGCTTCTAATGATTGTACAAATTATTTCTTATCTCCCACTAAGTCTGCATTACATTTAGGTAAAATGTGAAAGAGTCTTTGTACTTTAATAGTACACACCTTTCTGATATGATGCAAGGTTTCTCGCTGGTCTATGGAGCTGTAACCTTCTCCCTGTTTGTGTGCTATGTATTGAATTATTAAAAGTAAAATGTTCAAAATGATGTGCCCACAAGGTCATTAAGGACTATATGTATTGAGCAGCTACTGTCATTATTTGTAATGCTTTGAAAGTTGGTTGATGTGAACTTTGGAATTAACCCCCATCATAATCCTCATAGTGTTCTCTTGCAGTTGAAAGACCCTTTTTATGTCTGTAGAGTATCCACAAAATACTATGCCATACTTAATTATTGAATGAAAGTATGCATAATAAATCATTTTGATTGTTACAATATTACTAAAATTATACACAGACATAGTTGCATAGCAAACACTGTTTAATTTTGGCACTGTGTGCACAATACATTCTACCAATTTATGTGTTTTTTTATTTGCAAGCCAAGGAATTTTCTATTTATTACTTCCTTGATTAATTCATCTGTATAGAAAAACTAGAATGACTCATTTTGTAAGTATTTTAAATCAGATTTCATTATTGTTGTTTCATCTGCATTCAGTGACAACCCATTCACTGTAAATGATTTGCTAATGTAATTTTATTTAAAGATTAGGTTGTCTGTTTCTGGTGGCTCCTGTTTTAGTCTGTATTTATCCCATGTGGAAGATCATTGATATACGGGAAAAACAACAAAGGACCCACAATTGATCCTTGGGGAATGCAACATTTTATTATCCCACAATTAGAAGAAAATTGGCCTATTTGTACAATATTTTAACTTTTTGTTTCCTGTCTGTTCAGTAAGATCTAAACGAATGACAAACTCCTACATGTTTCAGCACTGGAGTGCCAACCTTAGGGAGTATACTAGAACAAAGGAACGCAAGTCCAACATGTCAATCAAGGTACTGATTGCATGTGAATTACAGTATATCGTGTGGGGATGACATGATATATTGTACTGCACATGCCCTATGTAGATGAGATTTCTCTGGGAGTCAAGTCAGGTGTTCACATACATGCCACAGACAAATCTAAACAGCTGCAAGCTTCTACATGGAGAGGCTCACTATTACATAGATTTAGTATATTAATATTACAACATTGTAAATTTATGCCTGTGAACTTGGTTAATTCTAGAATTTAATCTGTTAATGACATCAGTGTGGACATTCATTACCTGGATTGGTGTGTTGGACTTGTATTCCTTTGTTCTTTTAGACTGCCTGAGGAAGGCATTCCAGGGCTGAAACATGTAGAAGTTTGATACTTGTCATGAATTGTATTTCATGATCTGTTTTAATTGTATTTTATTGAGTGCTTTCACTGGTTGATATAGTGACCTAAGTATCTAGGAATGTGTATTATGATTTATATATTTTATACATATGATGAAGATCATTGCAATAGCTGGAGTTAGGGGGATGAAAAATACGTACAGGTTTTGTTGGCGAAATGTTTCAGAAAATGATAAGTTGGAAGGCTGATAAAAAAGTGTGATACTACTGTTACTCTGAGTCATATGAAAATGTGATAGAGGGTTTGACTTGAATTGCATTTTCCAAAAATTCACATGCTTTTTATGGTATTAGTGATGTTTGAACTTGATTGTTTATGGTATTAGTGGTGTTTGAACTTTGACCCTAATAAATTAGTGACCAAAGTATGTGTAGATGGTTTGATTTCTGTGTCTACGTAGAAGTTCTGACTTTATGTTGTTTGCTTTATCTACAGCATTATAAATTGAATGATGAGCAAGTGGCATTCAAAATAAATATTTCAATTCTGGTAGAATGTCTGAATATATTTGGAGGATCATCCACTGCCCTTAAAATGTGTTACCAAGGATATGGGTTCCCACTTACAATGTTGTAAGTACATGAGATATCACTAAGGTTCAGCTTGATTTTAAAAAATAGGCTGACTGTACAGGATGAAATTGAAGTAAAGAGCAGATGAGTGAAATCATGAAATGATTACTTTATATGACACACAAACTAAAGTGGAAGCATTGTGTGGTTGTCTTGTTCACTCTAATGGTATACTAATTTTCCATCTACAACCTTTTTTTATCTGGTGTAACTACTTAAATGTTGTAGCAGAAGTTGTGTGCCACCAAACGAATATATAAAATGAAGACAGAGATTTGTTGCCTTATACATGTGTGTAAATTACAGCACTGAGTCTTCTAAATTTGTAATTATTCACAATTTAATTTAAAATACTCTTGTATAAAATGACATTTTTGTTGTTAGGTGACACTGATGAAATTGTTATGAAATACCATGCCATTAATTTGTTCTGATATCAACGTAGGTACTTATACTTAGCTTGTGTGTTTCACTTGGTATGTGACAGCAGAACTGGAAGCCACTGTGTGGGCTTTTTACTTCCCAGGGGTCATGACAGTCATCATAATCTATTTATTTATTGTTCATTTAATGATGCACTTCTCAATTAAATCTATATTGTATTGAATGAAAGGATGATCATGAAACTCCAATCCGAAAAGTGTGGCAGAAACTAGTTTTGGCCTAGTTTGAGGTACTATCCAAGCATTTGCTGGAATTCTGAGGAAGGCTGTAGAAAACCTCAGTAAATTTTCTTGGCTGAGATTTGAACTGATTGTCTCCAGAATACAAGCTGGAAACATTACCACGTAACCCAACTTATTTGGGGGCATTTGTGATCTTTTTTTGGTGTATTTTGGAAGATTGATGTTAATAATACATGTGTGAACTTCCAAGTAGTTACAGAAGGAAGTAACAGAAAAACATGGTTATGATTCAGTGATCTCTGTAAAATATATTTGGCCTGGTTACATAATAATAATAATAACTAAGATTTGTATTGTCAACACCTGAAATTAATTCAGATTATGTTACTGCCAATATTCTGCCCTGTGTATAGTGTGTTAAAGTATTCTTTTGCAGGCTTATAGTGTGTGTGTGGAATGTGAAGCCATATGTATTTATCAGAACAAATATTGCAGGTTAGAAGAAGGTGGAGTCATTACAGACTGCAGTATTAGGACATTAGAAGCAGAGGAGATACTTGATTTTAACTTCTGTGCAGCTAATGTTCTCAATAAGATAATTCTACGATCTGAATGTCTGAAAGAAGTGTTTGCAGAGTTAGATTCCTCCAGTGATCTCATAGAAATTTTAATTTCACCTGATCCACCTTACTTTCGAATCAGTACTGTTGGAACTGCAGGAGATACCAAGGTGACCAGCTGCTTTGTATTATTTACAATTGCATATTAATGTTGTGAAAATGAATAGAAAAATTTTTAATTAATATAGTGAATGTTGTAGTATTGGACACCTCTGGGACCAAACGGTTGCTGGATATTACAGCTTGTACTGCAATAAGGATTTAATGGCCAAAATTATGTCTTCTTCATTTTCTGATACAGAATTTATGGTATTACTAGAATATTTTGACTTTTTTTTTTTTTTAATTTCAGATTGATATTCCAAAGAACAGTGACATGATTGAGACATTCCAATGTACAACACTTGCAACCTCAAGGTATGTGGTTCTGGGACCATTTGCTGACAGCCACTTCATGCCAGATTTGACATTTTCACAGTAGTGAAGGTTTAGTTTGTGATGTTCTGTGTTGTGACACCACATTTTCAAGAAACAATGATTTCTCTCTAAAGGAACTTTCTGCCTACATCTGCCGGGTAAAAGTGTCACATTTGACTTGAAGATCTTACTCCACAATACCAGTAATCCATAACCAGAATACAGTGTTATGACACAGAACATCACAAGCTAAACAACTTTACAGATTCTCCTTTTTACAAATACCCAGCTCACTGATTCATGCAGTTAGTATGTGATGGGCAATGAGTTATTTGTTGGATATTTACTAATGCTGTATCAACTGGTGAAGTTAAGTACAGGTGTCTTGGATAGTGGTATGAACAAATAAAAGAAAATAGTGAGCAAACTTTCGGTTTTATTGCAATACGGGTAACGTACTAAAATGAAACAACTCTTCAAGTTTACAGAGATGTTTAGTACAGTTCATTATGTGCACATGTAGTTACTCAGCCAATACTGAATTGATCAAAAGAGTAAGGCTCTCATGGCACTTAATCTGATATATTTGAATGTAAGTCTGACAGTTTACTGAAGAAGAGATTGAGATGTTGATAATTTGTGAACATAGGTTTATTTGCTTGCTTAAATTCAGTGCTTTTACCCAAGTTTTGTACTTCAGGAGAGGAGGAAGAAACATGTATGCAGTTACTTGGTTGTAATATTGGAAGGCTGAAATATTTATGTTTTTTTTTAAGTATTGGTCATTGACTTTATTAACTCATTCACTTACCAGGATGTTCCTGATAAGTTAGGAACTGCTCAAATAATCAAGTAAACTTGATGGCTTAAGTAATTATAATTCTGAATGTAGAACTTCTTATATGTACCATTTGCTCTTCAAGGCCAATTTGATTCATGTTTTTGGGTCATGAACAGACGGGTTTAAGAACAAACGGTTTGTGTACTTTGATGGCTATCAAAGCATTACAGTCTCCTACACCTGTCTTGCATTATCCTAGTTCCATTGTGTTGCACCTTATCCACTGTGTGGGTCATCTCCAGTTAATTTACAGTTGATCTTGGATATCTCATACCACTCAGACATGTTGCTAGGATGGGGGCACTGTTTGCTTGCTATACATATGCCAAAGCAATTGCATCATTTCTATTGCCAGTTTTCCAAAGTGATAGCAAAATTCAATGTTGGGTCATTTTGATGTTGTGCATCCTCTTGTGTATGAAGTTCAGTGGTTGAAATCATTAGTTCATTGCTCAAGTGGGCCAGTGACCACACTTTCATAGTTCTCCTTCCACTGCTCTTTCTTGTGGATCCTATTGTGCCTGCTATTATAATGACAACTGAGCAGTTGTGCTGTGTTTAGGGGACACTGATGTCTCTGTATGCTCAAGCAGGTTCCATCGTACCTGCTGTAATGTTGTTTTATTTGGTTTATTCCCAGAACTGTTGAGATTAATGGAATATGGAAATAAACTTATTTCTAGCTTTGTGTTTGTTTAGGTACAAACTGTCACATGTGAAACCGTCCGCTAAATCCCTTGCCATTTCTCAGAAAGTGTCTATTCGCACTGATGACAGGGGCCTCCTCTGCTTTCAATATATGATTCCAGCAGATAACCACACATGTTTTATTGAATACTGTGTAAGTATATACTACTATAAGCTTTTAGAAACTGTTGTATTTTTCATAAATTGTATGTAAGGGAGCTGAAAATAAAGCATTTATTACTTTGGAAATTTTCTGTGAAAGGAGAGATTGTCTGGTGGTCCATCAGGCTCTTGCACTGTGTAATGTAAGTTCGCTGTGACATTGTAGAGGTGTGTGCTGCATACATCTTCTTAATTGGCACTTAGCAGAAAATTTTCTGGTGAACAGTTATATATGAAAGTGTTTTATATTAAGATTACATCCCCTATATAGTAAGTTTTTTTTTTCATAAGTTGGGGCAGATTTAAGGTTTAGGTGCATACTTGCCTAAAGTGCCCTTTATCTTATGTTTATGTTCATAATCACTGAAGCTTTAACCAGTGGTAATAGGTATATGGCTATAAGTAATGTCTATGATGATTTAATCTTATGACTTGTTCCATGTGTAATGTTTAGAATGATATATGCTTTGGACATGTTCTATATCCATTGGTTGTATTACCAGCAGTGGATTCTTGAATTTTCGATAAATACTGACACTAATACTCTCTGTATTTGCAGAACATATACTGTGTGGATTATTTTGTACATTTGTTTCAAGATGTAATTAGTTTAGGTAGATGCTTTTAGTAGCATTATATTTGTGAAAGCATGGAGATGGTGGAGGTATTGGAACAAGTTCTCTTAAGTGGTATGCTTTTGAATCCAGACATTTACAAAGAAATGTTAGTTTATATGCAACTTTTTCATGATGTAGTGCCATTTTGAAACTGATACAAATCTATTTCATATAAAAAACCGACTAATGCACACATATTATTCATGCAACCTTATTAGCACTGTGTTATTCCAGCATGTTTCAACCCTTGAAGGACCATCCTTAGGGAGTATGACTGACACATTTTCACAGCTGAATCAACACATTGTGTACCAGATGTAAAATTCTAGAAGTCAAAACAAATTTACAAGTTACAATAAACATTAAAATGTAAAAGACATAAAATTATAAAATCCTTATAAATTATTAAGGTATGATGAAAGTTGTTAATATATACCAGTTTATTGAGCAGCATATATTTTGTTGTGTGGCAGCTACATGTCTGAAGCATCAGCTGAATCAAAAGCCAGTTCAGGCTGTAGTGTGACAGAATTGTGTGTCATGACATAGATTAAACAAAGAGTTGTTTTTGCCTGGTGTCTGTTCCTGAATCGGTTTATGTTCATGATTATATTTCTCAATAAAAAATTGTTCAAAAATGTCCACAAGGTGTCCCTTAGAGGCTCAGTGTGTTAATGTCATTGTGTTTGTATGAGTCCAATTTCATGTACATGTTGTAGAATATGACTGGAATACAGATTGTGAACTGTGGTATTGATTATATCGTACATGTTAGGAATGGCGTTGTTTCAGGCTTCAGCCAGAATAATAAATTCTCATGAAAAGTGGATAAAGTCATATATTTTAGTCCATAAATACAAACAGTTACAAACTTATTTAAACACACTAATCTGTTTATCACATTCCATACTACAAAAAAAATATGTAAGTTTTTTAAAATAGAAATTTCAACAAATACTAACGTGTATGACACTAGTGGGATATACGGCCTTACTTGTGCCATGTGCCATCTAAATTATATGGGCCAAATTAGCCAAAGCCTGAAACAATGGTATTCTGAACATTTATGGAATATTCAGTGCAGCAATCCACAATCGGCGTATGCAAATCATATTCTACAACATGCACCTAAATTTGGACTCATACAAAATACAATGACATTAATACACCAAGCCTCTAAGGAATGTGTTATGGACATTTTTGAACGATTTTTTATTCATAAATATAATCATGAACATAAACTAATTTAGGAACAGACACCAGGTGAAAACAACCCTTTGTTTACTCTTCGTTATGATACATAGTTCCATCCCACTACAGCCTGAACTGGATGCTTCAGTCACGTAACTGTCACATAATATAATACGCGCTGCTCAATAAACTGGTATGTATTAACAACTATTGTCATACCTTAATAATTTGTAAGGATTTTATAATTTTATGTCTTTTACATTTTAGGGTTTATTGTAACTTGTAAATAGGTTTTGACTTCCAGAATTTTACATCTGATACACATTTTATTGATCCAGCTGTGAAACTGTGTCAGTCGTACTCCCTCAGGGTGGCCTCCTGAGAACCGAAACGTGTAGAAGTAACACAGTGCTAATAAGGTGGCATGACTAAAAAATATGTGCATTGGTTGGTTTTTTGATATGAAACAGTGATGTCAGTGCATGGAAATGAATGAGATAAAGTGATACAAATCTCTGTTCCGTAAACAAGACAGATAACTTCCAATAAAGAAATGTAATGAAACCTCACTCTACATTGAATAATTGGTAGGGATTGTTGCATTTTTTGTGAGAGAAAGGCTGACCATGGAAAGAGTTCTCATCATCCAATTGCATCATTTGTGGGGACATGCAGATGGAATAAAAAGCTGAAAAGTTGTACATGCCATAGCTGTGAATCCCATTGCCTTCATTTGTTGTACATTTTTATTCATGCTGTAGGTCATGGGATTAAGTTGGAGAAAAAGTGGTGAATGACAAACATTTTCTTTCTAGAAATCTGTATTTTGTTGAATTTTTAAAATTACTATTAGGGCACAAAAAAAATATGATAGTTCTTAGTTGGTAACTGAAACATATTTCATGACAGTATGACATGCAGTTTTAAATATGATTATTTGTCAGTTACTTATCAAGTATGGTATTCAGTCAGGTGAATCCAGTGTACAATATCACAACCGTATCTGTAATAGATATTTTAATATTATATTTCCATTTACTCTTAGGTCTGGACTCAGGTTTTTATGGCTAATTTTGTGTGATTTGCCATCGATTCCATTTATGTTACATTCTCTGCGTACAGCTTCATTTTTCATTTGTTAATCCTAACAATATTTGATGAAGAGTATGTAAAAATTATGAAGAACCTCTTTATGCAGTTTTCTCCATAACTTGTTACTTCATTTCTGATGCTAATATTCTTTTAAACACCCTACTATCAGAAAAAGTTTCATCCTCATACAAAACGACTGGTGGATAAGGGTTTCTCATGGACCTCTAATTTTATTAAAGTAATACTTTATGTAACTGTTGTACCTGATGCTTCAGTTACATAATACACAATAATGTGAGCAGGATATGTAAATACTAATAATAATAATGTCATTTTCAGTGTACTCCAGTAGCAGACATTGATGGTGATTATGATGATTGAGGGACAGTGACTGTCCTTACTGAAGCTTGGACAGCATGACCTATGTATGGTATAAAGTTCATGCATGAAATTCTGATATTCATGTGCCTTGTGTCAGGTTAATCCAATATTGTATTTTGAATAGAGTTTATGATGACAACTTTGAACATGTTGAGCTTCCATGCCTCTAGTAATTCATTTTTTGAAGTTTAGCTCCATTTCTAAAGAATTATTGATTGTGATAGATGACATGGTGATATTCTTATGAAGATAAAAGCAGGAGGTCAGTGATATGTTCTACTTTTTGTTCGGACACTTGTCAGCATCACCTAACCATTCGGCTATGAAAGGCCATTGTACAGCATTATGAATACTTGTTCTACACTAGTACTGCAAGAGTGACCTCTCTTTGTAACATATATTTATCAAATAAAGGATGTGTTATGAACAGCAGTGTCATTGTTACACATTTTGTAACTGAACCCTGCAACCAACCAGGGTGTGACATTGGCCACCCACCCCATTCAGCACCGAATAGAGCTATACCTCTACTCCACCTCTTGGCCTTCACGGCCTATTATAGAGTTAACTTTACCTTTTTACCTTTTACCCTGTAACCAAACTGAGACTTCCCTGTGCTTTTGACCTATCCTGTTGATGTGTCTACTTTTGTCCTTCTTTTCAAGCATTTAGACTGTCAGATATGCTATTCCTTTATATAACTATGTAGTATATACTTGTATACAAGATGTTTTGGCATGTGAGATGACCCAATATTTTCAATTAAGAATTCAAATTTTTGAGCTATATGCTCTTCTGTGTGTTGTATCGTGACTTGCTAAGTGAGGATGCATGTCATTCTGCACATCCTGCTTACCTCCTCCCATGCTTCTCCACCCTTGCACTTAAAATGCTGTTAGAGTTTCTGAAAAACATATAAAATTTTGTCTGGATATATTTCTAATATCAGTTTGGCTGTGCAATATGTTCCCCCACTCAGGGTAATGGGCTGATCCAGTATCATTTAGTACTGGTAAATCATTGTGTAGAGCAGAGAGTTTCTCTTCTTGTCAATGGTTTGGACAATGCCCAGTCAAATAGGGACATATTTTTACTTAGGCAGCTGCATATATTTTGGTCTCTGCTGGTATATAATCAACTTCCACATTCTGTTTCTTCATTATTGGTTATTGTTTGTATAATGGCATTATATTGAATTTTGTTAAGAATACATTTATTTTGTTTACACCAATCTGAGACTTTATTTTTGTGTGTCATTTGTGCTGTATCTTTCTTTCGATCGATGGGTGTTCTAGTTTAAAGCAGTGGCACACTAAACTAGATAAGATGACTGTAATAAAACGTTTCTTTAAAACTAAAATTATTGAAATCCTGGCTGACATGTATAATAATAACACCCATAATGGTAGTTTTCTGGATTTCTTCTTGGCTGTAATTTTTGTTTATGCAGCATCACCTGTTGCATATGACCTTGTGTTGAGTTCATCCTGATGTTTACTGTTATAGTAATTGTGGCGGTCTTGATGTCCCACCTCACATTATTTCATTATACTGTCTGCATTAATCACATGTAATAAATATGTTACAGTAACACTCACACACACGTGGTTGCCTCCATTATTGCTTGGCTTTTATGTGTGTTCATAACTGTTGCATTTGATGTGTGGCATAAAGTTCATCCTTACAGTTTTGCAGTTATAATAGATACAGTGATGTTGTCCCAGCTCACATTATTTTATTAAAATCTCTTTGCAATTTATGTATGCCATACATGAGAGTCAATTTTAAGATTTCAAGCTTTTACCACCCTTCAGGATATTATATGGCATATCATTTCAGATGAGCAAAAGTAACAAGTTTCAATTAGCAATAATTTTGATAAGTGACACACAGTGCTTCTTAAATGTCAGCATTAAAATACTTAGGGTTCATAATATTAACTTCATGTATAGGTCAGGAAAACAACCAAATGTAGGGAAACAATAACCAGAGATAATTTAATACATAATATGGCATCACCCGTGTTAGATTAACACTAAATAATTTCATCGTTGAAGAAAAGAACATTTCGTACTGTATCACTGTAAAGTACTTCTGTTATAGATGTTTTGTATTTAAAATATTTTCCTCCCTACATTGTCATCGTGAACCTAATATTTTGTCACGTATGTTATCACCTTTAGTTTTATAAAAAAAAGTGCAGGTTAGTTAAGTAATTCTCAGATGGCTGTTGTTATTCCTTGTTGAATTTTGTTGCGTGTGTTTACTTGGTACTTCTAATTGCCTACTCTGGTATGGTTGGTAATTGGATTCAAACGCGCGGCATGAGTTAAATTTTCACGTCTGCCACGAGATGGCAGAGTGATGTTAGAATTTCTAGTACTCTGTGGGCGTGACCTATTAATAGAGTTCTATATACCGAGAGACACAAAAACTCGGAAGAGGTGGTGTTTTCATTGAACGAAAATGTTGTAAACCTGAAACGTTGTAACCATTTCAGTTTTATTTAGGTCTGTTTTTTTAGATGGAAAATGAAATGCTGTGTATATTGTGGTTGTGGTTGGTATATCTTGTATTTTTGATAAAATTCTTGATATGAAAATTGCGACGTACATTGCCTAATATGGCGTTGTGACGATATTTCCGTTTCAAGGTAAGGACACTTTCCATGAATTCGATAGGACCGATACTTGTCTTACTATCTTCGGTTGTGTTGGGTGTATAAAATATTTGTATAATAAATGTTAGTTAAGAGCATTGTAACATAGTGAAGGAATTGTGTGTAGACGGCGTTAAAAGTAAGTTGTAACTGCCAAAACCCTCAGTTTGACTACCAAATTGTACGTTTAATGCTTAATGCAGTATGAGAATAATTCAAGTGGCCTAACCTCATATTTTCGAATTCATGATTCTAGGTTAGGTTAGGTTTGGGTTGACGTATATTGTTTGTAGTACATCTGTAATTTATCTACAGTAAGATGTTCTGATTCTTGCGTTTCAGATGTCATTTAGAGTGGTTCGGAGCAGTAAATTCAGACACGTATATGGGTCTGCATTGAAGCGTGAACAGTGTTATGACAACATAAGGGTGTCCAAGTCGTCGTGGGATTCAACATTCTGTGCAGTGAATCCAAAATTTCTAGCCATCATTGTTGAGTCTGCAGGTGGTGGAGCATTTATTGTACTACCTTTGAATAAGGTAGATGTTAATGCTGAGCAGTATTTGAAAGGAAGTAGTTATGAAACGGAAGAACCTGACCACATTTCCCCTGCCTGTATCCATCTCACTTCCCCTAGTGTTGCAGTACTAGTCACCAAGATAAGGTACTTCCTGCTCTCGTGATAATTAATTTCACTGGGTCTTTGTGTTAAATTAATATTTAGTATGTTGTAATTAACACCCAGATTTGAAATTAATTGTATTGAGCGATAAAGTCACCTTCCCAAAATGTGTGCTTTTGTAACCTGCTTCTTTATCTTTCTACTGAATTTTTAACAATTGAATTGAATACATCGTATATACTTATTATTTTTGTCATATCACTGGAGCTCCCTGTAGGCAAATTGAAGTGGTAATAACAGGAAGAAGAATTTAATTTAGTAGTAATATTCTGTAAAGGATAAAAATAAGCACTTGTGGTCTTTCAACAGGTGCCATATAATGAATTGTTCTTGTGTTCTTACTCTTCTGTTTGATTAGCTGTGTATGTGAGTAGGTTGTGGAATAAGCGTCAAGTTCCTCATGTTTATGTACATTCAGTTCATGAAGTGAGAATGTTTGACAATTCACAGTGGCAGTCAGAAAGTTTTATCTTAGTTTGTTTGTTCTGTTACTTCACTGTTGGCATGAGCTATTTTTAAATTTGTCCTCAAAGTATACACAGAATAACTGAATGAATTGCCCCTCTTCTTTACTGCTGCTTTCCAGGACAGCAGATTTATTTATAAAACTGTGGAGTGACTGTGACTCTTGACATTGTCGTTGTTAGTGTATTGTGTATGTTTTTTGAGTGACAGATTGTACTTATCATTTATTCTTATACAGTAAAAAGTAACTGCTGTGGTTGACATAAAAATTCCTTCAGATTTTCAGTTTTAATTTGATTATTAATTTGATACAAAAATACTAAAATATACGGTGCAGATTTGCTAGACGGTATTAGTTGAACAGTGCATGCAGGATGATTCAGGTATCATTTTCATCAGTTAGGAGCCAGCATTTTAAAAATCATGTATATATAATTTAATACTTAGTGTTTACACACACATTCACTGGTATCTGTATCAGATTATTGTTAGACCTGCAGTGCAGCTATGATTACATTGGTCTTCCTCATAGTACATAAGAATTTCAGTATGTGGGTCAGATGACAAAAGCAACACAACTTTTGTTCTTGTTTCAGTTCATAATATCCCATCCCTTCTCTGAGTACATTGTGTCACCTTCATCAGTAGAATGAGGAAATTTTCTAGCGTAGATGTGCCTTTTATTCTTATTGCTGTTACTGGTTTGTTTCTAGGTAGGACGAATTGCTGCAGATCACCCTCTGGTTGGTGGGCACAAGGGACCTGTACTGGATATAGCTTGGTGTCCACATAATGACAATGTAATTGCTAGTGGGTCTGAGGATTGTGTTGTCAAAGTCTGGCAAATTCCTGACAGCGGTACCAGCAGGCATGTAATCTCTATGAATAAAATTTTGGGGCCTTTGTTTTATGAGACTTCTTCATTTTGCAGGATATCAGAATGCTCTTACAGTGAATTTTGTTGGTACTGGTAAATTACACCAATCATTGTAGGACTGCCTTAATCCAATTCACAATATACATGAGGACTGTCAGAGTCCAGTACACATGTTGTGCCAATTGATGTTTCATGCGAGCTGAAATGTAGCCTTACCAGATAAGATGTTTGGAAGGATGACAGGATCTCTACCAATCTGATGCAGCATGCAGGTGTTTCTGTCATTGTGGTTATTGTTCAGTTGGATGAATTGCACTTGTATGCAAACAGTTGCAGCTGTTTGTGGAGAACTACATGCAGTGTCATTCATGATACCTGTACTTCTCTGGATGTTTGGCAGATTTAGTCTGGCTCATCTGGACCACATTGGAGATTTATTTTATCGTCTTGTTGGACACACACTCATGTGCACCTCCAGATTGTGAAAACCCTCTCACCAAAGTTGTCATGCCAGACGTTCATGTTTTTCTTGTCTAGTGCTTCAGCTTCGTGAACTTGCCAGACTTAGTTTCTTGACACTGTAATAGAGGACTTAAGCATTTTGTACCACAAAAGAGGTCATATATTGTGGTGAGGTGATGTTTTGTATTTAGTGACTGAAATTGTAGCATCCTGAAGTCATGCAGTTTTTTTTTCTGATGCTGCAAATTTTATTCTTTTAGTTACTACCTTTCCCACAGTGATAGCCTGCAATAGGTAATATATGTTTGACCTATGTACAAAATTGAAAACCAATAAAAAGGATAATTGTAGGCAGAAGCATTTACCAGCCTGTGCTAGTACGAAGAATATGTTGTTTGATACTGGGCAGGATCTTCAAACATGGATGAAGACTACTTAGAAGACCCATGCAGAAACTATTAGATGAGGACAAAACAGGTCTATCAGGGCCTAACTCATGATCAGTGATGATTATGATAATGATGATTATGATTATCTTCAAACACAGTCCACCTCCAGATTTGTTCTCCTAGGCTGTGGCACTGTTTAGTGTTATCAGTGGATGTGAGTCTTTTGTAGAAATATGCTGCCTCCATCTTCTTGGTTGAAATGAGTAGGGTGAGGATGTGGTCGGATAATATTGGATGGTTCCACAAAAGGTGCACACTCAAATTCATGAGAGGTGGGGAGGAGATAGAACCTTAGCCCAGGACAGTAGGGGTGATAGCAAGGGAACTGTGAGGGATTTACCCTTTCCAGGGCTACTGCAAAGAGGGAAATTGATTGTGAGTAGATGGCCCAGTTTAAGGGCATAGAATAGTTTTGTCAAATGAGGAATGTGGAATTGTGAGAAAACAAACCTTTTCAGGACCAGTGTGGACAGGAAGGTTGGAAGGGAGGATACATTCCATTCTGGTGTCACTGCAGGCTTGAAGTGGAAGGCTGAGGAGGCATATTTTGAGGCTTCAACCAAAGTTTTGTTTCGGGAGAACGTCAGCATGTTAACTGACTCCATTTTTCAAACTATACTCTGGTTCACTGTGGTTTGTCTATGATGCCATGCCTGTTCTTGGAAAGAACCTTCTTTCATTCAGTGAGTGGGTGAGCAGCTTCTATGATCTGTGCAGTATGAAATCTTTTCTTCTGGTTATGTTGTTGATGGTATATCTTGATTGCTGCCATTCCCCATTTTATTTGGTCCCTGTGTTTGAAAATCTTAGCCAGAATGTTGGTATTACTTGGCAGGATCCAGTACCTTAGGTCACTGCGGTATTCTTCCACGGCTGTCTTCTTCCAGGTGCTGTAGTTAGAAGTTACAGTGGTGTGCAAAACACTGGTTTTGATGTAGTGAACAGTTCTTCCAGTTTACACTTCCCCACGCTCACACATGATGTCATGTACACCCAGTGTGTTCAGAACCAAGTTATCCTTCACTGGAAAGAGAAGGCTGGAGGCTCCAATATGTTGATATTCACTTATAAGGCTAAGTGTTGTCATATCTCATAGTTCCATATCTGAAGAACGTAGTGCAGGACCGTGTTATGTTTTTGGCCTGATAATGGCTCATTGTAGCTGAGACATGTTGCCAAGATTTTAACTTTTAGAAGTTGCTAATTAATAAATGTTGTGTTGTTGACGTAATAAATTGTTACAATATTGCAACACAATGGTATGGCTCCCATTAAAACTATAATTTTAAGCTTGTCTTGTTTATTTGTAATAAAAACTGTAAGTGAATCCTTGTCTGGTGGTACTTAATTTCACAGTTGTCTGATATACTATATTTACTTGAATGCAAGACGAGGTTTATTCCTTGCATTCGGCAGTTAAATATTTGAGGTCATCATAAATTCATGTGTGAAGTGCCAAACTGGTTGCTCTGAGCCGAATCGTGTGGAGTCAAACCAGGGCCTGCATTGCCAAATTGTCATGTGACATCTGCACTGTTCTGACGTATTACATAGCATATAGTAGTAATTCCATACCAATGTTTGGGGACATTGTGTCAATCACATTGTTAAGAATCAAGAAATCCTAAAGAGAGAACAGAGCATGACTGAATTTAACTAACATAGTTTCATGTTTGTCCATTGTGTAAGTTTTTAAAGAAAGAAACAACATTTCAGAAATTGGCTGTGTTTCTGTTCTCAGGCATAGAAGCATGTAAGGTGAAGGACCTCTTATTGAATTATTGTCACTCAGTGGGCACCATAGACACAGTGCCTTGTTCAGGTATGTACCTGAGAACAGATCTAGTCCGAGGTTCATAACAGGACAGTGACTGTTGACGAATTAACTGCAAGGCTTAAAAAATAAAACCTGAACCAATCCACAAATTAAAAACCATAAAAAGAGCCCTGAACTCAGACTGATCAGACTACAGACATGAGATGAAAATCCAGAATACATGTATTTAAATTCTTAACACCACTGACACCATCTGTGGAGAAATTTATGAATCTTCATTTTTTTCAAGTACGTTTATATGCCAAAAATTATATATGTATTATTTAGTCATTGTGGGTAATAATGGAATGGCAGCACATCTCGCCTGAAGTGACAGTGAAGGGTCCAGTGTAATGGATAGGACTGATGATGTGTTGTGGAATGAAAGTGAAGTGGTTGGAGATGTTAGGAGTGAGTATGAGGCAGATGAAGACAGACTGTGAAGCTGGAGATGGTGACACTGATTGGTAAAGGTAGATAGAATCTGACATGCTTTGTGTATGAAATTAATAGTGAAATATTTTTTCTTAGCAGATGTTTTATATTTGGGAGGTTGCTTGGATTTGGATAAATATGTTTTCCTTTGGCAGATGTGTTTTTTTGGGGGGTCATCTTGGATTACAGTCATCTTGCATTCGGGTAAACACAGTATATATAAGACTATAACTTTCTTACTGGTTTATTTTTTTCCACTACATACCCATTGATAAAATGAAATTTACTTTATGATGTCCTAAATGTAAGATAGACAGTGGTTTGATCCTGATACAGAGGCAGGTCTGGCAGAATGGTGCAATGCCACATAGTGTTCCCTTCTGCAAGCTGATCTCCATATCAGGATTCGCCACTTATGACAGGCACTGTTGTTAAAGTGATGTGCAGATATAGCTGTATATTTCATTTTTAGTCATTTCAAATCCAAATTCCCTGTATTTTTAATTTCATTTCTTAATTTGAATATTATTCCTTAAAAGTTCTAAGTGCTGTGTATTGTGACATTGACAAAGACAGCAACCATATCTTGGACAAATAGTGATTCGTGCTACGTGTGAGACACACACTGTTCTTTAAAGTCACAGAGGGTCTTACCAGTCATGTTAAATTGGAATTTACCACCTTCCACAGTTGGCTTCTTTTGCTGCAGGGATGACTTTAATTAAGAGAACAGAACAGTGATGGACAGACCAAGAGCTTATTGGGATTCATAGCAACTCTGGCAACCTAAGTAGCTGATTGACATTGTATCCCAACAGTAGGATTCCTGACCTGTTTTCCTGGACTTATATAGGTTAATTAAGATTACTTCTTAACTAAAAAGCATACATCCTTGTGGAACTTTGCAGTAATAAAAGCTGAAACCAATGAGCCAGTGAATGTGTTACATATAGACTGTGTGATTTGAGCATTGAATGTTTTGTTCCATTGCAGAAATAAGGAATATTCAAGGGCATTCTGTAATACAGACAACATTCTGTTACACAAAACTTTGTAGAAATTAGAGCAACTGCAATGAAAGTCATGTCCAAAATCCATTACAATACCTTATGTACCCAAATGCAAGATGACTCTACTCTGAGGTGACCCACCAGTTAAAACATGCCTGCTAAGGGATTTTTTTTTTTTCCTTTCAAATCTAAGACAGCCCCCTCAAAACTAAAATGTCTGCTAAGAGACAATATGTAATATTAATTTCATCCACTTAATATCAAATTTTCTGTACCTTTACCAATCAGTGTCACTGTCTCCATCTTCACAGTCAGTGCCTTCATCTCCTTTCCAATCACTTCTAACATTCCCATTTTATTCGTTGCCATTCCACAACAAATCTTCATCATTCCCGTCCACTGCACCGGATATACAGCACTTCTTAAAACCCCTCTCACTCACTTTTGGTGAGATGCCATTCTGATCCACATGACTAAATAATAAATTTATTTTTCTTGGTTTATAAATTTACATAACACCCATGAAGATTCACAATTTTATCTGTAGATGGTGTTAGTGATGTTAAGAATTTTAAATACATGTGTTTTGGATTTTGTTGTGTCTGTGGGCTGATGTGTCAGAATTCAAGGCTCTTTTTATGGTTTTTAGGGCGTTTGCAAAATTGCAAGTGACTGTTAGCTTCACAATGTGTGTGTGTCTGTTTCTCCGTCCAGATGGTACAACTCAGCTTCCATTGGACAAATCTTTGTGAAATTTCATATTTGAGTATTTTTCAAAAATCTATCAGGAAAATTCAAATTTCATTACACTCTGACAAGAATAACTGGTGCATTACATGAAGACCTATGGACATTTATGAAATTTCACTTAATTCTTGTTAGAATGAATAATGTATCTGATAAAAGTTGTAGAGAAAATCAAAACACACATTTATGTTTAGTAAATATTTTTTTGAAAATCGTGCCTTTTATGAGACATGTGGAAAAATATGGTATAGCCAGACAGGCTACAGATGACAATATAAAATGGCACATGCACTTTGCATGCTGGATATCTAAGGCTACAGACACAAACTCAGAATGTGGAATACTTACTGCTTACTGAGGGTACAGACACAAACTCAGAATGTGAAATACTTAATGCTTATCCACTGCAACTGTGGTTGCACGAATACACTTCAGTGTTGCGTTTATATGAACGTTGCCTCTCTTGTTAATTTGTGGTTGGTCCAGGTTTAGTCTTGTAGCTAATTTTTAATTTTTCACTAGCCATTTTCCTGCTACTACCCTTGGACTAGATCTGTTCTTAGGTGCATGTGTTAATACGCATACTGTTTCTATGGTACCCAGTGATAAAATAGCCCGATCTAAGGGGCCACCAGTTAGGTGCTTTTTTGCCTGAAGACAGAAACCAAGCCAGCTTCCGAAACATCACGCTTCTTTAAAAAATTAGGTGATGTCCAAATAAAATAAGATTATGTCAGTTAACTTTAGTCATGCTGTGTTCTTTCGTTTGTCTATACATGATGATTTGCCAGTGCAGAGCGATCTGGTTTGGCACAGTATGATGACACTCCATACATGAATTTACAATGACCCGCGTATTTAAGCACCAAATTTAAGAGAAAAAAAACCTCATCTTGCATTCAAGAAAATGTGGTATTCTAACAAAATTTTGCGAAAGTAGCAGTAGTACAGAACAGTTCTCATGACTGGAGCTACTTGTAAACATTGTGTAATGTAACTTAGAAAATTTTGTGTTTATCTCATGAAGCAAATTTAGAGGAACTGTGTTAAATTTAGTGAAGTTGAAATTATCGTGATAATTTGGGTGTCACCATCTTGTGAGCAAACATACTGTCTTAATTGTTGGAGAGTATGTTCACTGTCACCCCATGCTTGGACAATGTAAGTGGTTTCAATTTTTTTTTTTAAGCAAAACTTTAGCTCTGGCCTTGAATAGTCGTGTCACTATGATGTACCAAATAAACATTGTTTTATGCTTTCTTGTGGCTGATTCCCCGACATTTGAATTTTATATGCTGATGTTTCAGAACACTGTGTCTGTTCCATCTTCATAGGCAGATAGGTATGAAGAATGACTAGGTTTGAGTATGTTGGAGTATTTATATGAGGAAAGGTTTCGCTCAGAAATAGCCTGACCCAATAGGAAGGAGGGTGACAGAGTAGGGCCGGGTGACATGATGACATTACTATTATTGTGATAGTACAGTTCTGTTCATCAAGGAATACCAGATATAAAAACAAAATTGGTAGGTTATGCGTTAGATGAAGTTTCATTGTCTGTGGCAGTGCTGTCATTTTTAAAACTTTTAATAAAGAAAAACACTGTGTGTACAAAATCAGTGTTAACTTGTGATGATAACTATTACATGAATGTATTGGAATTGTTTTTGTAACGTAAAAAATACATAACACACATTAACAATTTATGTAATTAATAATTGCTCTCAAGCATGCACATTTCTCTACATCGCTATAATGGTAGTATTCTTAAATTATTGTGTTATGGTTACAGGACTTTGACAGAGCCTGTGGTTGATCTATTATATCACCAGAGGCGTGTAGGTCTGGTTCTCTGGCATCCTGCTGCACAAAATGTGCTTCTCACAGCTGGTGAGCACTCTGTCTTGTACTAATATTACTGTTAGGAGCTGGGTTAGCATAGTCAGAATAATGAGTAGGCTGGAGGCTGGACAGGAAATGAATTGTAGTTTGACTTCCAATAGGTGCAAGAGATCTACCTCTTTTCTAAACCATCTGAACTGGTTCTGGGTCCCACCAAGCCTTCTGTACATTGGGCTCTTGGGGGTGAAGTGGCAGGGCATGATGCTAATCTGTCTAGTACGAAGATTAAACATCCACTTCTCCATACACCTTCATGGCATGCATGGGGACAAATTTACCTTTACCTTCTGGGTTGTGACACCATGTTTCTTGTAGGTGGGATTTCAAGAAACATACTGTCTCCATTTTCTATAATGAAAACGAAGGCAGTATTCTCATTATAGAAAACGGAGACAGTATGCTCATCTGAAATTGTCGGGGTCTATATATGACTATAATATGGATTATCTCTACCATTAAAACCTAAAACTGTAACAGTAAAGTCATACATATTTGTCAGGATGCACTTTGTGCAATGAAATTGAAAATTCCAAGCTGTTTATTATTTACACTGATTTTTAGTGTCCTGAATTGTGTTTACTCTCAGCCCAGAGAGTAATAAGGTTAAGCATAAGTTTGTGTTTTGGCTCTTCATGTGTGTGCCTTCACCTTCAGATTCATACAGTAATATGCATAATTTTTACTTTAAAAAATCTGTATGGTGTACAATAAGCATAACAGTACAAGAAAAAAATTGTTTTTATGGTTAGGATCAGTCTGACCCAGAGTTAAATTTTCTATACAGTTTTTACTGTACCAAAATGTATTATAAAGAATCCACCATTTACTTTTAAAAATAGCCAGGTAGATGTAACCGTCACATAACACACTTCATCTTTTTCAGATGCCCACAGAATGACAAATAATAGGTCTTCATTGTAGTAGCATTTTCCTGAGCTGGCAAAATGCTACTATAAAAGTGTTTCATGTATAGAGGTGATCTGCTGCAGCTTCAGACTCAGTATATCATACAGGCCACTAACATACCACCATATGTTAAAAGATAAAGTATGCAACATTCTACACATAATGCTTCAGCTGTAAGATATGATGGATATGCTCAAAGATAAAAAAGTATATTTTGCCGCACTGTGGTGTGCGGGGTCTTTCTTTTGTTGTTCTTCTGAGCATGGTAGCTTTTTTGCATAGGATTCCTGCAACTGCTGGGACCTCCTGTGACTGCTGTGATGTTCAGGAGAGCAATAAAAGAAATACACTGTAATATGAACCACCCCTTGGGACTGTCAGCAGATGAAAACTAAGGATACTCATAATGAACACAGCAATATGATGTGATCAGGCAGGATGTACAAGTTCAATCACACAGTAAATGAGGTGTGTTTTAACATTATTCATTCCGTGCATTGTGACTGAACTCATTCGTAAAACCAACATATGCACATAAAATATATATAAAACAATAGAGTTACCAGGTTATTCCTACATGTTTTGGCAGAACTCTTACCAGTTTCAGGGAGTCCGTACACCAATACTAAAACACACTACAATAGTGGTTTTTGCAGTTAAATTAAAAAATGTAAAATCACAAAATTTTGTTAAAATATAATATGCCTTTTATCTCATTGAGGGCTTCATCATTGCAGACAAAAATCTAATTGTGTTCTTGATCCATGATGGATCTTGTCCTGTGAATATATCACATTTAGTAGTTAAAATCATAAAATATATACAGCGTTCTCATAAAATATAATGTGTAGTGTAAGCTGGAAGCAGAGACGCTGTATTGTGTGTCATTGTACACTGTGTAAGAGGTACCTTATTACTGGTTCTGTTCTGTAGGTATGTATGGGTATCTGTGAATATATGAAACTTATTAGTGAAAAACATAAAATATATACAGGGTTGTCATAAAACATAATATATATAATAAGTTGGAAGCAGAAATGTACCTGTATTGTGTGTTGGTGTGAGCAGTAACACCCATACATACCTATACAACAGAAACAGTAATAAGTACCACCTACACAGCACATGATGACACAGTACAGGTCATTCTCTGCATGTAGCTTATATGGTATATTATGTTTCTTGAGAAAATTGTATATACCTTACGATTTTTAACTAATGGATATATTGCTAAGACAAGATCCAAGAAGGATGAAGAATAAGATCAGTTGTTTATACATAATAACAAAACCTATAATGAGATACCAAGCATATTAAATTTTAACCACATTGTATCAGATTTTACATTTTTCAATTTAAGTGCAGGAATCACTACAATCTAATATGTATTAGGTCTGCTATTGTTATGTATTACATCAGACATATAGATTTTTAACATTTTATGAGATCCTACATGAGTGATTTTAGCTGCAGAAGTCACAATACAATATTTATTGATGTTGTTGTTGTAATATGTTACATTTTAGTAATTTAAAAATAGTGGTGTATAGACTTCCTGAAGATGGCAGAGATCTGCTGAAACAAGTAGAAGTAAACCAAGAACTCTGTTGTTATATATATATATTAGATGTGCATACGGTGGTTTTATTAGTGATAAATTAGGTGTAATTAAATGTTTGCATTTCTGCACCTGCAATGTAATTCCACGAACATCATAATCAACTCTTTGACATCTATGTCAGGTGTACCCATTGTGCAGTGTTTTACTCAGAATGTGGTAAGTCAGGTATAGGCAATGACCATTTTATGGTTTTACTTGTGCAGCTGTCATTTAAATTGTGGACTTGTGCACATCACACTGGGCATTTAATTTTGGTGCCCAAGGGTTAAAAGCATTTTGAGACATCCTGGCTTAACTTAATTTTATGCCACATGGCAACAGCTAATCTGCTCATGTTATCAAATATTTGTTTCTAGGTTCTGACAACCAGGTGGTTGTGTGGAATGTTGGAATAGGAGAAGTTCTAGTGCACATTGCTTGCCATCCAGATATTGTGTATAGTGCTTCATGGAATTGGGATGGTTCTCAGCTTCTTACAACTTGTAAAGATAAGAAGATGAGGATAATTGATCCACGCACAGGGGAGATTCAGGAGGCAAGTATACCTGTTAAAAATAACTGCATCTTCAGATGGGATGTAAAATAGCAGAACAGAAGGGAAATTTCCAAAGTTAGGTATCTTGTGTCACCAAACAACTGTTACTGTGTGCTTCACTTTGTTTCACATTGATCCATTATTCTCATCTTTATCTTATACACTCACACACACTCTCATGGTATGATGACTGTGATGATTGGTCATGGTTTATTAGACTTGCTAAATTCTTGTGTTGATATCCATTCATTCCTAACATGTTTCTTGTTTAGTAAAAGACAATTATTTGATTTAAAGAAAGTGTGCATTGGTGTTTTTTTTATAAAAAGTCTTTAATGGAACGGCATTTGTGTGACATTTAATTACAAAATGGGGAAAGCTTCTAAGGAACTTAGAGTTCGTTACAAGTGACATTCAGTGATGAGGCATGTAGTTGTTCAACATCATTTAAATGATGCAGATGGTTTGAAAGTGCTTGAGAATCGTGGGAAGATTGCCATCATTCTGGCTGTGTGTCCAGGTTGCTCGCTGATGAAAAAAATCAAAGCAGTGGATGTGTGCCCTTTTGTATTCAGTCAATCTTCGACAATTTCAGAAATGACAGAAGACACAAGTATGTCTGTTGGATCATGTTGCACAATTTTGACTGAAAATTTGGGCATGTGCTGTGCCTCTGCTGCTAAACATTTGCACAGACCTACTGAAACAAACTGGACTGAGAGAAAATGTTATGAAATTAAGTATTATGGGTGATGAGATGAGGGTCTGTGGGTATGATGTCGAATCACATCTGCTAGCTTCACAGGAAGTCATCTATAAAATAAAAAAGTCTGTGCAGATAAAATTTGTAGCTTGTGATCATTGTTTTCTTCAAGTGTCAAAATTTGGTTCATTACACATTTCTTCCTAGAGGTCAAACTGTGAATTTTGAATTCTGCTTGACCATTTTACAGCATATGTGAGAAGCAGCACAAAAGAAACAACTGGATCTTTGATAGGAACACATCTGGTATAGCCCTGGCCTCTTTCAAGCAGTTTTTCCCCTTTTTCCCAAAACTGAAAGTTAATTTTAAAGGATGTCAGTTTGAATCAGTAGGAGAAATAGAAGAAGAAAATGGTACAGCACCTGCTTCAAATATCTTCAAATGTTATTGGAATGCTGGGATAAATGGAAAATTGTTGAAATATTTGTGCTAATGTGGGAGGGGACTATTTCAAATGGAATACTGTTTAATAAAATGACTCTAGTACCTTTTTGAATACACCTTGTGTATGTAATACTCATATCATATTTTGAAGTTCCTGTGGAATTGGAATCTTCAATGGAATTTAAACTTTCTGTGGTAGGTGTAAGAATAATAATCTATGTTTGTTGTATTTTGGTTGGAAGCTAGTTTCTTTTACCAGAAGAGTACTGTCTTGTTGGGATGCAACTCTGTGTAGTGTAGTAGCAATTTATGGACATTTTGGAAGTACATGTTGCTGCCATCTTCATCGTAAAGGGAGGCAGTAGATTCTCATACAGTAGGCCTATGGGTAAATCCCTACAAGACTGCATAGCATCACATATTGGAAGACAATACTTTCCATAGTCACCATGAGAATTTAAAAAGTCTCCTATATTGAGGAAAATTGGGAAGTGTATCTCTTCTCTTTTACAGACTCTGCAGAAAATCCCTATAGAATTTGTTCTGTGTGATACTGTTTCTATATTTTAACATCAGCCTTTCTCTGTTTTTATGCAGGATGTGTCTGCATTTGATTTGAAAGAGCAGTCATTTATAAATATATTTTTTTTTTACATGACACTGAAAATGACTATTGCCTTTTTATTCCAATGCATCTTGTAGGAAGCAGTGTGCCATGAGGGATCAAAAGCAACAAGAGCAATCTTCCTTAAAAGTGGTCTCATATTTACTACTGGTTTTAGCAAAATGTCTGAAAGGCAGTATTCCCTCCGAGCACCAGAACACCTTGCAGAACCTATAGTTATGGTTGAGTTGGACACAAGTAATGGAGTTATGTTTCCACTGTATGACCCTGACACAAACCTTGTCTACTTATGTGGTAAGGTAAGTTGATGCACAGACAGTATTTGAAATGTTTAAGTATACTTCCATTGCATAGCATATCTGCATTGTAGCAGTTGTGACATTTCCTTTTAATTTAGGAGACTTTTGTAACAGTAGATACATACATAATTCTTTTGTGAGTCAAACATGAAACAAATTGCTGTTGAATGCAGTAAAAAACCCAGATTCATGTTGTAGTTTTATTCTCCCCCTCCTACCAGACTGTAAGGAGTGTATTAGTCTTGCACCTGCAAAAAATGTTTACATAGGGCTTTGCATACTGCATTTAATTTACAAATTTACAAGGAAGGAAGCAGAATGTGTGAAAACAGAATATATTGTAATGGTAATGTATAAAGTAATGTAATTGTATTGATATTTGTCTTCTCTCTTGTGTGAATTCAAACTTTGTCCTTCCACCCATCTCATTATCGAGGGTGACACCTTCAACCCTTTTTTGACTCCTGTGATTGGTTGGGCAACAAAAGAGGGTCTATTTTCATTGGCTGACCAACTTTCGGAAGCCTTTACCTAATGCTGTTGGTTCAAATTTAATTATGCTTTCCATGGGAACAAAACGCCTGCACAGAATATAGCCAAGTCACATATGCCTTGTTCAGAGAGGTTAAAACTGTAACTTTGTCAATGTAAGATGTGAATGGCAAATGAAGCATCCAAAGATCAGGTTATTGTAATGAATTCCAAAGCTGTCATGACCAGAGGGTTGTGGATGAAATTTGAGAAGGTTGGAGGGGCAGGAAGTCCTCCTCCAAGTAGGGTGTGGACACAAATGAAACTGTAACTGTTTCCCTTCCTCATGCTGATGGGTGGTCTGACTTGGACTCACACTCAATGAAGAGTCTGGCTACCTTGTTGTCCAGTTACGAACAGGTGTCAGAAATGCTTGTTAACACTTCATCAGTATCAAATTTTTTAAAATCTTTTCAGAATTTCTCAAATTGTTACATGCAGACAGATATAGACAGGCATGAAAGCTAACTGTGGTGCATTTTTTAAACATTTCATCGCAAAGCAGAATCAGCATAAATGAATGCTGCTATCTTTTGAACACAATATTTTTAAAATACATATATTTTCATTGTCTGTCATAAACTAAGAAAGCATAATGTGTTGTAATACAGAAAGTCTAATAACCATATTTCTGTTTATATGTATTGTATTACTTACCAGCTTTTCCATCTTCCCTTATAAAGGATTGTATGTTTGGGTATTAAGGATGTGTCCTGTATTGTTTTAATGTCAGAATTCAGTGTTAAAAATTGTATGCAGTTAGGCTGCTTTACAACACAATTCCTGGGACCAAGTAAACATTATTACTTGCAAACAATGGGATGTTTGAGAAAATATGGTGCATTTTATTCATGAAGCAAAAATGAGAAAGTCCAATGTTCAGGTTTGCTCTGCATACATTGTAGGGCAGTTGGTCAGTGAATCATGCTGTGTTTTTTAAATAGCTTCTTTATCTCTTACCCACTCTAATTTTAGAGTTATAACATGCCTTTGGAACACACAAGGTCTTTTATTTTTAAGTTTGCTGCAGAATTTTACATTTGTGGCAGTACTGTATGGGGGTTGATGGAAGTATGACTGGAATTATTTCAAGAAGTGGGGACCTTTGTGAGGTTTCTGCTGCTGGCCAAAGCACTGTTCAGTTTAAATGCCCACTGCAGGACAGTGTGTTCCCTTTTGGATGGAAAAGGTGTACATTTAATGGGAAAACATTACCCTTATTGTCTGTTAAATGTCAATATCTTTAAGTGGGGGCTGAACATCAGTGTGTGTAGTACTGCTTTAAATTCAGGAGGTCCTGGGTTCAGCTCTTGCCCTGGAGACCAGTTATTTTGATGGGAATTCTCATGGTATTCCTCAGTTTCTCCAGGCATATGACAAGAAGGTATCTGAGATTAGGTGACATTCTCTCTCTTCACATCCTTACCAATTCATTATCCATTAATCATCTCTCATTCAGCACTGTATTGATTGAGCTGCTAATGGAATTGTAAAATAAACTACACAACAAATATGAGCAAGGAAGTGCTTTCTTGGAACCAGAGTTTGGAAAGGCTGTTCTATGGCTCATGTGAGTTGAAGTCTGGTTTCCAGCAAGATATACTGTAATACATTTACATATGCTTCTTTAATCTCTATATAATTTCAGTGAGAAGTTGGAGGTCTTCAGGTATTCACAGTATGGAGGATCTTTTATATGCATAGTGGAACTAGCACTTAATTTTATCAAGAATGACAGCTTTATTTGTCTGTAGACTGGTAACTGCAAGATATTTTGAGTCCTTGTTATCTGTTTCAGGGTGACAGTGTAATTCGTTATTTTGAAATAACAGCAGAGCCACCTTTTGTGCACTATATCAATACGTTTCAAACACCAGATCCTCAGAGGGGCATTGGTATGATGCCCAAGAGGGGTTGTGATGTGAACAGTTGCGAAATCACACGCTTCTATAGACTCAACAACTCTGGTTTTTGTCAAGTTATTACTATGACAGTGCCACGGAAGGTATGTAATGTGATAAACAGGATGTGGCAGATTCTTAGATCCCATTTTTTCTAGGACTGCATTTTTCCTTTATTCCTTTGAAGCTGAACCCCAAATACAGTCAGTGTTCACTGTGGTGCTTAGAATGTGCCACGGAAGGTATGTAACGTGATAAACAGGATGTGGCAGATTCTTAGATCCCATTTTTTTCAGGACTGCATTTTTCCTTTATTCCTTTGAAGCTGAACCCCATATATAGTCATTGTTCACTGTGTTGCTGAGAATGTGTAAAAACCTGAAGAAAATCTCAGAGAAATATTAAAACAATAGATACTGGTGCATTATTTACAATTTTGATTAGTAGGTGTTTATTTTGTATAGGTTTCTCCATGTATTTTGTAGCATGTTCACTTCAAAGCTTCTACCCTAAATATGAACTGTCTTATAATTTGCAGTCAGAGTTGTTTCAAGAGGATTTATATCCTGACACAGCTGGGGACCAGCCAGCTCTGTCTGCAGAAGACTGGTTTGCAGGGAAAGATGCAGAACCAATCCTCATATCTTTACGTGATGGCTATGCCCCATCCACATTAAAGTCTGATCTAAAAGTGAGTAGGCGTTCAAATGTCCTAGACAAGATGCCTCCCAAAGGATCAAGGAGTGGTTCAGGGAGCACTGGACTGTCAGGAGGGCCTATAGCTGGACCTGCAGCTGCACCTGCAACAGTACAGTTACCTGTGAGTTCACTTTTTTGTTGTTCACATGCTTTCTTTTTCTGTATGACAACTTAAATTATGTGTATAGGTCTGCTATAAGTAATTTTAAATTTTTTCCCCCATTACTTAACCCCCATTTAAACAATTATTCTAAAATTACACCCTCATTGCCCTAGCAGCTACATTCCAACAGCAGCAAGTCACTACTGTTGAAGTGTTATCTTAATCTTAGATCTTCTTTGGTATATACTGATAATGAAATGGATTCAGTGGTCAAAGAAGGGCCACACAAGCGTAAATGGCTGCCATCCATCGATGGCACTCTGCAGGAACCTTAAAACTATAAATCTGTAAAAATATCTTGGTAACATTGGTACTCTGTGTGCAGACCATTGTGGATTAAAATTAAAAACTCCTTTATGCTGCACACAAACTGAGAAATGCAAGCTGAGAAAATTGTTTCATATATTTTTTTTTTCTTAGTAGGCATGTTTCTTACTGTGAGAAAGCTGTGTATAAACAGCATCATTCTCTCATAAGCACACTTTTTTTTTCCATTACAGGAAGGACAGTAGACTAGAATTGAAGCAGAGTAATTGACAAAAATAATGGTCATAATACAAAATAGAACTCCCTGTTTAACATTCACTCAGCTCATTTTAAACTTCAGTAGTTTGATGGTTGGCTTTAATTCTGATTTTTATGTTAATGTTATTTTTTAGGTGCATTTGTAGAACTGCGAAAAGTGACTGTTAGCTTTGTCATGTGTGTCAGTGTGTCCGCATGGAACAGCTTGGCTTCCACTGGATGAATTTTCATTACATTTGATATCTGGGAATATTTAAAAAAATCTGTCAAGAAAATTCAAGTTCCATTAAAATATGACAATAATAATGGGTACTTTACATGAAGACCTGTGGGTATTTTTGATAATATGTCACTGAGTTCTTCTTAGAATGAGAAATGTTTCAGACAAAAATTGTAGAGAAAATTGAAACACACATGTATGCTCAATAAACATTTTCTGAAAATTGTGCTATTAATGGGATAATGTGGAAAAATGTGGTACAGTCAGACAGGCCACATGTGACAGTGTAGTATGGTGCATGCTGTATAACTAAAGCAAAATAACAGTCACACACACTCAAAATATTTAATACTTATTGCTTTTCCATGGCAGCAGTGGTTATGCAAATGCACCTGAAAGTTACATTTTACATACAGTGCCTGTCTTGTTGAAAATTTAAAACATATGAAATTAAGCAGTTATTTTCATTGAAAAAATGTCATTTTTATTGTTAAATATTCATATGATTGCAGGATAAATTCCTGGAAGAGTTCCATGAAGAAATCAGGAGACTTAAAGCTGTAATTGTGAAACATGAAACACGGATCAGGGCCCTTGAGGCTCGCTTGAGTGCGGTGCCAGTCCCAGGCATTGGTGGAGGAGAGGAAGAAGGACGAGTGGGTGATGGCCTTGGAGTAAGCCAGCCACCTAGGGGAATGTCAGAATCCATCAATAACACCCACACTTCTCCACCTGTGGCCCTGTCCCAAGAAATGGCACCTGACGAAGTTTAATGTTGGCCATTCTTAAACACAAGTCAGAAATCAGGTAATTTGACTGAGTCTGACCTGTTATGACAATATCCAGGAAATGTGGGTGAGAATCATGATACCTGAATGTCCAAGAACTCATGAGTTCTTAGTTCATTTATTATATGACATTCATATATCATTTTCTTGTGAAACCTCAGTTCCTGATACTTTTACAGTGTGGCTGTGCCAAGGAGGACATTTCCTTTGTGTAGTTTTACATTGGAGGGAACTGTCCTTATGTCTGAGACAACCCGTAGGTGCTAAGCAGCATCTTTCTTTTGCTCACTTCCGTGTTTCTAAACCCGGAAATTATTTAGTGCTGCTCACGTGTTATTTGGTGTTCACATCAACTGAGACAGAGGGCTTCCTGGTATGACTATTACTGTGTTGTGCTATTAAATCGTCTATGGGATACCTCATAGTAAGTCTTTTCTGTCCATACATTTGTCATGAATACAGCATATGAGGTGATGGCACTGCATTTAAATTTTCATTTACAAAAGAGATATATGTCATAATTTTTATTCTTGGATATTAGGATTTGATATGCTGTCAGTAAGACCGTGAAATGCGATATGGTTATTCCTTTCACTGTTGCAACATTTTATATATTTGGTTTTTATATGAAACTTATCTTGTGGCATTTTGGCAGAAGCCATTTTTAAATGTTCTTTGAAATACCTCTGTTTTGTGGCTCTTAAGAAGTGCCTTATTTTCATAACTTCTGTACTTTGCATTGGCCAGTAATTCTTACAGCAGATGCTGTTGGTTAAGTTACAGTATTATCTTATCACATTGTTATACAGTAGTTTAGTTCACAAGACCATGCACATTTAAATATAATATTTTAATTATTAAAGTTAACATCATATATATATTATATAAATTTTGACTGTTAAAATGCAGGTGGTTAAGATACTGTCATCACTTCTTATTCAAAGCACAGGCACAAGGGGCCCAAAATGGTTGATATGACCAACTCAGCAGCAGCATAAATCAAAAGCTGTAATATTTCATAATAGTTGTTCTCAAGGTTCTCAAGGAAAATTCTTAAGGTAGTATTTTGACAGATGACCTTGCAGGAATGGAATGGTTGATATGTAGAGTAAGGTCATACTCCTCCAATTAAGTATGCAGTGGACTCCAGAAAGCATGATTTGTATGTATAATTTAAGTTACTGAATTGAGTTACTTATTCTTGCTATACGAATATCTTAAATTTTGTTAACCAAAATGCTTAGGAAGATATTCCAAATGAGCTTTATGTTTCATCCTATTGTGTGTGATCACCAAAAACCAGTGGCAATCCCCATAATTTATTTTCTTTATACAATTAGAAAATTCATGTGTCATTCATTGGGAGAAACCTGAAGTTATACGTCCATTTCTCATGCTTCCAAGGGCCATATCAGAGAAGAATTTTCCCTTCATGTATTTAATTATTGTCAATAACCAGTTGCTAATGTTATTTTTATACACAAGATGCCTTAATTGTTATATTATAACCTGTTTGAAAGATACTACTATGTTGTATGGATTCCTTTTGAAGGAATAATTGTATCCATTATTGTGGCTGCATCAGCACTGTTATCTTGTATATATTAGAGCAATACTACCATGTTATTATTATTATTATTATTATTTAGTGCACCATTAAATAAGAAGTTTAATTGAATTTAACAAGGCAAGAATTTATGTTGATCCTTTCAGTAATATTTGTGGAAATTTTTTGTAATTGACTGTCCTTATCAGGTATATACCATAACAGGTGCAGTTTCAGACTTCAGCAGCATTTATTATAAACAGATACTTTTGTGGGTCGTCTGACAGATTGTGCACAAAGTTTGTATGTTTCTGAGAAGCCAGCAGCACCATATGGAACACACTGAAGCTACTTTTTGGGTACAATAATGATGCATGTTGCATTGGCAGGCATAATTGTGTACAAAGTTCCATTTTTTACTTGCTGCTGAAGGGGTTAAATCTGTTGTGTCAAAGACACACAATGACATGAGTGTTTTGTGATGTTATTTAAGATCTCGTTTTTAATACACAAACTCACTGGTAGCTTCATTTTGTGTGTGCATTTTACATACAATAAAAATAAATGTTACTTTCTGATATAATGAATAATTAACAGGGTGGATTTCACCCAGTTTTATCATCAATTGCCAGGCATAGTAGTAAAATATAAAAGCCACAAGGTGACATGACGAAATACCACATTGCCAGTCATCCTAACTTTACTGTCATTTCCAACATTAGTTAACAAGGACATTTTCTTACTGTATATATACTCAAAAAGTAGCATTAAAATTTAATTATTTAGAAGCATAATTGCTTATGGAAGATTTCAGGCCCTTATGGTAGGTAAATGTTAATGTGGCTTCTCTTTCTGGCCAAGTGGGCTATACACTGATATCTCCATCTTCCAAGTATAGCCAACTATCCAGAAGCCCCTGCCAAAATAGTACAGGTGCACAAAAATGAACCCAACAGACTGTACTCATTCCACAGGAAGGTAGATGTGTCTAATGTAGGGTTTGACTGGAAATTTGCTCTGAAAGTGCAGCTAGGTGGGAAGTGGAATAGGAGAGAAATGTGGGGGTGGAGGGAGATTATTTTCAGATGGCCATAGAAAGGGGTGGATAAATATTTGACAGAACTCCCTCTCTCCTCTTCCATTGCTGCTTCCTCCTCGGCTGCACCATTCCAAAAATACTATTCATTTACCTCCAGGTAATGGAATGACATGAACCTTATATATTACCACAGTAACTGTACGAATGAAGTGCAGCAGTTTACAGAAGCCTGTGAAACTGTACTGTCAGAAGAGCAAGGGCTAATGGTACTCATCACTTTGAAGGTGAAGATCTTAAAAATGACTACTGATATTTCAATATAGTGCAATCACTCAGAATCAGGATCCACACTGATATCTTCGTTTTCATATGGATGTTGTGTTACACAATATAGTACTAAGGCACAAGTTATAAAGAAGTACTACAGGTCTTGAACTGGTTCATGGTCCACCATGTATCTCAGTTGCAGTACTGTAAATAGAAACCATCTAAGTACAAAGATGTGTGGGTTTTAGTGGTACTGCCATTTTTTATTCTGGTATGTTTTTGTACTTCTGGACCCTCAGTGGGGAATAATTTACCACACTTCCATGGAACCAAACATATATGTAGTTCTTTTAGGGAGTTCTGACATACAAAACATGAAACAGTGATTTATAGTATATTATCATACACTTATTACTGCCACACAAACTTGAACAGTAATAAGAATGGGGTACTATTAACACCCATACACTTGTACTTTGACAGCTTTTATTTACAAAATTGAGTTACTACAGACTCAAAACTGTGGGTCTAATAAAATCACATTTACCATCACTGTGTTATACACTATATTCTTTCAAATACTGGTATACAGTGCTGTTGAGATACATTATTTTAGGTTTGGAAGGCATAATCATGATGTGATTCTGTATGCCTCATGTAGACAAGGCATCATCTGCATGATTACGAACAGCTAAGTGTGGGAAGCTAGTCACTTAGTAAAGCTATTGATGCAAAGGTAAGTTGTATTACTGTTCAGGTGCTCAGTGCTGCATTATGATTTTTAGTATTTTGTTGAATTAATTAGTAATGATGTTCCCATACATGTTGTATAACATATATGCTTGAAAATCAACCAGTCTTAGGTCTGTGATTATACATTATCTTACTGCATGAACAAAACAGTTTGGTTACATGCACAAGAGATTGAGTTACAATGTTTGTTTATAAACATTTAAATGTCTTGTATAAACTGTAAGCAATAACTCTGTCATGTTATTTTCTACGTGTAATTGTGTGAAAGTTACTAAGCTGCCTATACCAAAATAATCTGGTCAACTCTAATGGAGTCCATGACATACACTGTCACCCGCTGAACAGTCTTATGAGACAATGAGATATGTTCATTGCAAGTTTATACAGATTTTGTGAAACATATATGCTTGTAATTTAATTAATTTATAAATGTCTTAGTTTTTGTCTTTTTATTATATGGATCAAAAGTAATTATTACATGTTTAAAAACTAACTTTTTTTAACTGTTTTCCCGCATTTGTTTACATTGATATTTTGTCATGAATATCAACCTCACAGGAAACAAAGAAATATGTTAAACAGACCTCACTGTATTTTATTCTTAATTATGCACCTTCTTCATAATTTGGTCTTCATCAAAATATTCTCTGTAACTGTATGAAACATTGCCACTACAAAATGGCAATGCTGTATTTTAATGAAAGGTGCCTTTAATTAGGGTAACATATTCCTGGGACATAATGTTTTATACAATTTACACTAAAATTCAGTTTTAATTTAAATTAATTGTACTTAAATATTGTCCTTCCTGTGTGATTTGGTACACCCAGCTAATATACATTGTGTATTTTTCCATGCATCTAAACAAATAAACCCAAGACGCTGTACATATATATATATATATATGTGTGTGGCTTAAATTTGTAGTCCCGCTATAAAATCCCAAATCAAGTCTTGTTTTTTGGATCTGTAAGTTTCGCAGATGGCCGTTTTGATTTTGCCCTGGAATCTGTTCGTGACGTTCTTTCCTTCCCATGGCGATTGCAGATATCCTTTAGCAAGGCATGCACAGAATTTGGATGAATATTCATCCCCAGCAGTTCTATCAAAATACTGAAACATTTAAAACATCTTTCTTTACTATAATTTGTGAATGTACACAATTTTTATGTCGCTATCTCTAGTGTTTTACATTGCTTCTTGCAAAAGGTTTTTAATGCGACAGTGAACAAGAGCATTTTAAAGGGGAATACTTCTTATAAGGGAAATGTAAAAACTAGGCTTCTTGTTGGTTCCACTACTGTGTTTGATCCATAGCAGTTATGTTATAATATTTCAATTGGAACTCTCAGTAGTGTTTACTATCAGGGCAGCCTGGCTGTACAGTTATATGATTGCTAAAGAAAAATTCATTCAACACAGGCCATAATGAACCACCTACAACACAAGAGTCCAAAGATATTCTTTGCTGACACAAGTCCGCATTCATTTACCTTACTTGTATCCTGTACCTCAGGGCTCTCAAGCCACAGGTCTTCAATGCTCATTATATCACAATGCATTATCTTCTACTAGAAAATAATTTTCAAATGTACATCTGACATTCAAAATCTCTTAAGACTTGAGGTTCTAAAAACTGAATAAAAACCTACTGAACCAGAAACAAGCAGTCAACATGTTACATACAACCAATAAAGTGGGCTGCAATTGTTAATTGAATATGGTACAGTTTGACCATCAAAAATTAATAATGGTTGTCTGATTCTGTCCAGTCTCCCACTAGAGCAACAGTCAGTGAATCTAGTATCAACTGTGGTATACTATGAAAAATCAACAGTGAAACAGAAAAAAACTTGTTCCAGTGTCAAAAAGCACACTTCACCAAATGACATGGTGTAATACATGGTATTCTTGCTTCTGTATTCCATGTCATGATATTTGTGTCATTTGATACCAAATTACCGAAGTCAATGACAGATTTCTTAACAGAATCAAGATACGCATACAGTACAATTCACATAAATGACTGCCTGCATGATCACAGGGACTCCACTATAGGAAATCTTAAGAGTCCTAGCAACATGACAAGCTGTTATCAGTGGTTTCACATTACCCATGCACCTTGCAGGTTGCAAATTTTTTAGTTTAAACTAAATGTTATGTGAAATGAAAATTCTCAACCCAACATATGTTCATATTCACCAATATCAGTAAAGTAAACCTAACATCTTGCACTTTGAAGGTTTATAAGCATGTTAAATATAATCAGGACAAGAGCACAAATGGATGTATAGTGTTGGCTATGATATTATTAACCAACAATATTCGGAACAGATCAAATTGTGTGCCAAAATTCCCTGCGAAGTATGCCAACACCGACCTCCCCATCAAAAGATACACTGTCACAATGAGGGACTTACTGAAAGTGCATTCACTTCATTATGTCAATTGATAAATGTACAGATTTTACACCACCACCAACTACCTTGTATTTACAAATCCCCTACATCGCAATAACTGGCGTATTATTAGTAATGTTGCGGAATGTTTCGAGAGGTGCTAACGTTCCACCTGTTATGTGCAGTTGGTTTGAAGGTAAGAAAGGTACAGTTCTTCCTCTCGCTTAAAAACTGCTACATGATCTAATATATCGGAAATTCCAGAATCTCATCAGACACCTGTGGACATAACCTGCAAGGCCTAACGAGGCTGAAGGTTTTCTAATTCTGATGATGCAAGTCACTGTGACTACAATTATCAGCTCTTCTGTAATTACGTAAGTACTATGACACAAGCCACGTTGCAGCAAAGGAATTTATATCCTTAACTCTTTGTACTTACAGTTACATATTCCAAACAAAGCGACTGGGTACCAACCTTAGAATTTGTGGCTTTACCGAAATACCAGTCAGATCGGCAAGTTTAAGTAAATCCATTCGATGTGATTCCCGGGCAGAACTACCGCTACATTTTGAGTACTGCATCTCGGTTAACAATGACTAAAATCAATATACTGTACGTACAACATTAACAATCCATCTGTACCGGTTCACAAGAATCTTCCTAAGTACTCCGGTTATTCTACAGTGGTTATGGCAGCTCAGATCCGTGCATATCACAGATCATCTAGTATAGGTGCATATCGTGCTTCACACGGATCAGAACACAGATTACTACATCATAGTTTGAACCACCTTCCTCCAATTCTTCTAGTAGTCTAGCACAGCACATATCTCTGACAGAAGCAGACTGTAGGTATCCTTCGAAACACTGAAAAGTAATTACCAAATCACATGACTTCACATTCTAGAACGCTGTAGTGATCACAAATATCTCCGTGAAAACCTCAAATTACGCAAATTTTAATGTCCATTGGACTCCGGCTTCTATTTTTAAAAAGAAACTCAAAGTAGAGAGCAAAATCAATTATAAATGCAGTTACAAATAAATGTAATTGTAACAGCTGGTACGAAGTGCTTTCCTTCGTGCAACAGTGAGTAATATCTTAGACTGTTTATTTGAATTAAGACGCCTGCAACCATCAGTACTTGAGGTCTTAACTTTTTTTTAACATGTTCTGCAGCATAGATCAGTCACCGACCATCCGCGATATCTTGTCGATCCCATCCAGAGATTAATATCCCTTTTTGGACCCTCGTACAGCTTAGATACATGCATCACACAAATTCAAAATATACAATATGGACTTCTTGAGTAACGATATTTTGGTTTCTTACTGAATATGTTTCGCGAACCTGTATAAGGCACAGCATCTGTCATTACCACATGTCCCCTGCCGCCCTTGGCATTCGCGTCAGGCGACGGGGGCAACCCTCGGTCAGCTTAAGTATCTACTGAGTTGGGGTTCCCTACATCAGCTAACTTTGATTCGAAGCTCTCTTCTGATGTGGTTGGATCAGATCAGATACTTACGTACCAAGGGGCACCAGCAATGGAGCGAAGACACTTGGGTTTAACACCTGTAACTTCCGGACATTGGAGCGGACAGCGGACCTCCACGCGGTGTACGCATAGTCCATCAGGGGCCGGGCGAGCTGCTTATAGAACAGGACTCCGGATACATCACTCTTCCTATTCAGGAGGGGGCTTCGCCTACCTGATTGATGTGAGACGATCAGGTGAGTCGTGTATCTAGGGTCACCCCCTGATAACGACTTGTTTCGATTGGTTCCCCGAAAAGCGTTACTGGTCGGGGCTGGATGAAGCGCCGTCTGGCACTAATGACGATTCTCCATTCACTCAACAACCGTTGAAGGTTGTTGAGGTTGACTACCAGGTAGCTGCCAAGGATCGTCGGCTTGCGAGACGTGGTTATGATCGCCGTGTCGTCCGCGTGGAAATTTTTGTTGCTTATATATTCACCAATGGAAGAACTTTTCGTCTGCGGGTAGCAATAAAATTCGTATCGATGTTACCGTTTCCTTTAAATAATCCTGCATGCCGTACTCCTTATTTTGACGGCAATAATTTTTCCTGCCTTACTTACTTACTTACTCCATGGTGCAGAGTCCTTCTTGAGAAGCTAACTGGTTTGCAGCTAGTCAAGAAATTCCTCGCATTTCACGGAACCCGAAGGTTCATTACCGTACTCACAAGCGTCC
>Ga0123354_10000339_pt1 | contig 43682 bp, 35 predicted proteins | sample TergutLab28metaG_2_FD_97872 | JGI IMG/M metagenome (GOLD analysis project Ga0123354, IMG submission 97872) | Labiotermes labralis P4 segment gut microbial communities from Petit-Saut dam, French Guiana - Lab288 P4 | ecosystem: Host-associated > Arthropoda: Insects > Digestive system > Gut ... | reverse complement strand
TCCGGTATTCCCGTTCCCGTTATAAGCCACCGTATAAGTAATCGGCGTCCATTTCGCAAAAAGCGTGATATCGTTTGCCGTGTTATACACAGTAGCAGAAGTATATTGCGTACCGCCTCCGTTAGCAGCTGTCCACCAGCCGCCGAAAGTATATCCGGTGTGTGCAGGCGTTGGCAGCGCACCAACTGCCGATCCGCTTGTTACGGTTTGGGTAGAAGGATTTACCGAACCGCCTTGCGCATCGAAAGTGATGGTATAGGTAGCAGTTTGGCATTTAGTTGTAAATGTGTATGTTGCACTTTGTACCCTATCGCCGCAATCGTTTAACGCCATAATGAAAAATTCATAAGTATTGCATGGAGAATACCAATCAGAATAATCAACTGTAAAAGTCGTATTTGATGTTGTAAAATAATTAAAGCTGCCGTCTCCGTTAGGATGACAGAACCAATATTGTGTCGCATTCGTACAGGCTTTCCAACTGAACGTAGCTCCATTATTCGTAGGGTTTGAAACAACTATATTGGTCGGCGCATCGGGTAAAGTGCTTAACTTGTCACTGTAAAAAGCAATTACGTGTTTCATTTCTCTCAAACTGCGAGCTGCATCAGCATACGTGGCATCACCGGTTAGCGCTCCCATATAACTAACCGAAGGGTTTGAAAAATAGGGCGTATATTGAGGAATTATACCATCTCCATAATAATCTCCCGCATAAGACATTACAGTTGCATAGTAATAATTGCCATACCAATTTTGTACATTACCTTGCCAGCGCCATCCTTGAGAATATGGGAAAATCCCTTGTGAAGTAACACTCGTTTGTTGATATCCGTGTCCCAATCCCATATTATGCCCCATTTCATGAACGGAGCAGGGATAATCATCGCCGACTTGTGTAACCCATACAACCGAAAATGCTGCAGAATAGTTTCCTCCGTCGGGATAATAATTGAGCAAATCTCCTAAACCGCCGCTGTTATTATCAGTAGAAATCAGTTGTACTAAATCAGCATTATACTCTTTCCGTAAAGCATGAACATTGTCCATTTTACCATCTGCCGGATTCTCCAGATCTGAAAGCGAGACATACATATCGCCCGTTTCGACATAATCTACCGCTTCCGAATGATTAAGGTGCAATGTTATTCCTGTTAAGCTGTTGCTCATACATGTATTTCCCAAAGCAATCATTGTAGCAATAATATTATCTATCCCTCCATGGGTGGTTGTATAATCTGAAGATGCAGCCGCAGGGGTATAGACAATAAGAAGGTCGATTTGTGCGGGGGCAGAAGTATTTTCGCCATGGTTCGGACCACTGCAACTCGCCGCTGTTGCGCTTTTTAATTGCGATGCAAGATTATTTCCTTTCTTATTTTTAGAATTATCTATCGCATCATTTACAAGAGGAGGGCGTTCTACTTTACTCTTATCTATTTCAATCAGGTAATTTCCGGTAGAACTGAGGCTGTATCTGCTGCCATAACTCAAACCGAGTTCAGGAATAGCTAATGTAAAAAGCGACTTCCCTGTTTTGCTTGTGGTAATTATCCCGTAAGCCAACGAATATTCAGGTAATTTTAATGAAATAGTAAAATTACCGTTCACGTCGGTAACAGTCTTGTCGACAATTGCCTTGTAATTGTTGTTTTCAAAGAGTTGTAAATTAATAATATCGCTGACTTTTAAGTTCCCCGCGCGCTGCAAAGCAGAATTGATGGTAAAAGCCCGTCCCGTTTTTGCCTCTTTCATTAATTCTTGAGGTAGATATTGGCTTGCTCTCAAATTCGTAGCCTGTGCGTTGGCATTTAGATTATAGACGTTTTGCGCCCGAACCGAAATGCTGAAAAACATACTTGTAGCTAACAGAAAGCAGAAAATTTTACCGTAAGATAGTAATCTTTTCATAATAGCCTCCAATTTTTATAACGGTTTCTCCTACTCCTTATATCCGGGTCTTTCAGACTAACCCCGTTTTTTTGAATGGTCTCCGGCTCCATTACTTGCGTTTGTTTGGTGATTTTAGACATACTTTATTCGATTTAATGGTAAATACTTAAAGAAAGAATTATCATTCACGCCACAATTTTTGCTCGTGACGCTTAAAGAGCGGCATCCATTTTCACATCTTTTGTATAACATGCACAAAAATACACATATTTTTGTAATAAAAAAAATATTTTATATAAAATTATCAATATTAGAGATGAATTATCCCGGAAAAAGTTATGATTTTGTTTTTTCTAAATAAATGATATACTTTTGTAAAGTAAAATCAAAAAAATAACAGTATGTATCAGGCAACAACATTAGATTCTCGCACTTTACTTATAAAAGCTGAGTTTGAAAGTGATATGACAGAGCTGCTTTCATATATCAATAAAAAAACAAAGATAAAAAAGCAGGATTTGGTAAATCAATTTTTGGATTTTGCCAAAAACAATTACGAAACCGACAAAAATTTCAAGTTCAATCGTGACGAATGCTATGAAAGATAAAATTTTTGTTGATAGCAATGTATGGATTTATCTTTTCACGAGTGGCGATGTTTCAAAAAACGAACTTGCTCGTAATTTTATTAGCGAAAAAACCGCCAAAGGGAATATTCTTGTAATTTCCTATCAAGTAATCAACGAAGTGGGGGCGGTGTTAAAACGGAAAAAGAAATTTAGCGAGGATAAAATTCAATTTGTTGTTGACAAGATGTTGGACTTGTGTGTTATTCAAGATTTTTCACGCGAAATAGTTATCACAGCATCTATATTACGTGATAAAATGTTAATTTCGTATTGGGACAGCCTCATAATAGCTGCAGCAATTGAATCTGGGTGTCAATCTCTTACAAGCGAAGATTTGCAAAATGGGCAGAAAGTGCAAGGAATTACCATTGTTAATATTTTTGGGTAGCATATTTTGTATAGTTCGACAAATGTACTCATTTTATTTGTAATAAAAAAGCAATTTTATAAGAATTTATCAATATTAGAGAGATATCATTACAAAATTTATCAAAGAAAGTAATTTTCTTCGGCTGCATAAAAAAGCCTTGTCCGGTTTTCGTTATACTCTAATATCTTCCCTCTTTTCGATTTTGACAAAATGTCAAAATTCCAATATGGCAATACGCAGTACCGAGACCGTACCAAGTCCGTACCAAGTCCGTATCTGATGTTTTTTCAATGAAGAAAGCAAATCCCGCTATTTTTTAAAAATATGATTATATTTCTATTGATTTTGTTCCTTTTTGATTATCCGACCGAAGCTACCGTTGGTAGCGCCGGCAGCCGAAGGCGACCGGAAAGTTATTAACCGCAAATAAAAGTTTTCAACAAGCCGGTACTGTTTTATGAGAAAAAAACCACTACATTCAAAAAAAATTGTACTTTTGCGTTGTAATTCGGAAAATGTTCTATGGGAAAAATTATTGCAGTAGCTAATCAAAAGGGAGGAGTAGGAAAAACTACCACCGTTATTAATTTAGCAGCGTCGTTGGCTGCGCTCGATAAAAAAGTTTTGGTAGTGGACGCCGATCCGCAAGCAAACGCTTCTTCCGGTTTAAGCATCAATGTAAGAGATTTGAAAAAAACAATTTACGAATGTATTATTAACGGAGTTGATCCGAAAGATACCGTTGTCTCGACGGAAATTCCCAATTTATGGATCCTTCCTTCCCACATTGATTTGGTGGGAGCGGAAATTGAAATGTTAAGATTCAAGGATAGGGAAAAAATATTGAAAGGCTTGCTGGAAACTATAAAAGACCAATATGATTATATTTTAATTGATTGTTCTCCCTCCTTAGGTATAATTACCGTTAATTCGTTGACGGCTGCCAATGCGGTGATCATTCCGGTGCAATGCGAATATTTTGCTTTGGAAGGTATTGCCAAATTGTTGAATACCATTAAAATAATCAAATCAAAATTAAATCCTGATTTGGAAATCGAAGGATTTCTGCTCACCATGTATGATTCGCGTTTACGTTTGGCGAATCAGGTCTATGAAGAGGTGAAAAAACATTTCGGAAACATGGTCTTTACTACTGTTATCCAACGTAATATCCGATTAAGCGAGGCGCCGAGTTACGGACAACCGGTTTTATTGTATGACCCGGAATCTAAGGGTTCATATCATCATTTTCAGTTGGCTAAGGAACTAATCGAAAAAAACAAAGTATAAAACATGGGCAAACAAACAAAATCGCCATTGGGAAGAGGCATCGGAGCCTTAATTACAATGGATGATCTAAATACGGGGGGGTCTTCTTCCATCAACGAAGTGGAATTATCGAAAATAGAAACGAATCCCGAACAACCCCGCTCGGTTTTCGACGCGGAAACTTTAGAGGAATTAGCCGCTTCAATCAAAGCTTTCGGAATAATTCAACCGATTACTCTTCGGGAAATACAACCCGACAAATACCAAATTATTTCCGGAGAAAGAAGATACAGGGCTTCAATATCAGCCGGTTTGATGTCGATTCCCGCTTATATCAAAAAAGCCGACGATGAAAACATGGTGGAAATGGCGTTGATCGAAAACATTCAAAGGGAAGACTTGAATGCGATTGAAATCGCTTTGGCTTTTCAAACGTTGATCGATAAACACAATTTAACGCAAGAAAAATTAAGCGAACGCGTGGGGAAAAAACGGGCAACCATTGCCAACTTTTTACGAATCTTGAAATTACCTGCCGAAATACAAATCGGATTGAAAGATAAGAAAATCGATATGGGACATGCCAAATCGCTGCTTTCTTTGGACGATCCTTCTACTCAATTAATGGTTTATGAGCAAATTTTAGAATACGGATTCTCGGTGCGAAAAACAGAAGAAATTGTAAAAGAGCTTAATAGAACTGAACCCACTGAATTGCCGGAAGCGCTCCCGACGGCTGCAAAACCCAAACGGAAAGCTTCTCATGAATACGATGAATTGAAAGATCAATTATCCTCTTTTTTCGGCGTTAAAGTCTCTCTTTCATGCAATGACAAAGGAGCCGGAAAAATCAGTATCGCTTTCGATGATGAAATAGAACTGCAAAGAATACTCCAGGTTTTTGATTCTCTGAAAAATATTTCGTAACTTTACCGATTCAAGATTAATAAAATTGAAAAGGTATATTACCCTTATTGTGGTCTTAATTAACTTTTGTTCTGTTTGGAGTGTAGCCCAAACGGGAGATTTTTCCGGAAAGGACAGTACTTCTTTTCAGGAAAAGACTTTTATGCATACGGATACGGTGCGTAGTGATTCGCTTGTATCTCGGAAAAACCGGATTCCGCCGGAAAAATTCAAGCCCAATTCGAACAAAGCAATACTTTGTGCAGCAATTTTTCCCGGTTTAGGGCAGATTTATAATCGAAAATATTGGAAATTACCGTTAGTTTACGCAAGCTTTGTGGGATGCGCCTATGCAATTAATTGGAACGGAAATCAATACAACGGCTACAGAAAAGCCTATATTGATTTTATAGATGATGACCCGACCACCAATTCCTGGGATGAATACCGATACGGCTCCTATCGAAAGCTGGATTATGACAATTGGACTCCGGACATGAAGAGCAGCTTTGCAAATGCCTTAAAATCGGCAAGAGACTTTTACCGACGCGACCGTGATTTAAGTTATATCGTGACGGTGGGTGTTTATGCCATTTGGATTATTGATGCGTATGTAGATGCTCAGTTATTTGATTTTGATATCAATCCCGATTTGAGTATGCGCGTAGAGCCCGTATTACTCGATCGCACGCCGAATAACAGTCGGTCAGTCGGGATGCAATTATGTTTCACTTTTTAAACTTTTATTATGAACAAATTTAGAATGACAATTTTTTTAGCGCTGGTATTTTCCCCCGTCTGTTTATTAGCCCAAAGTACGGTCTGGCGCGAAATAAGAGAAAAATTGAAAAACACGCGCGGGGAGATTGAACATTATGAAGAAAAACCGGCGAAGGAAAACAGGGAAATCGAACATTATGAAGAAAGTCCGGCAAAGGAAAACCGGGAAATTAAACAGTATGAAGAAAATCCGGCAAAGGAGAACGGAGACAGCGATAATTATGACGGAATTCCAATAACCGCTGAAGATCAAGTGGATACGACGCTTGAATCAGACTCTGGCATTGTTGCTCCGGATACATGGGATAATAATTACGACTCCATTCAATCAGATACATCGGCGTATGACGAAAATACTCCGGTTAGCGACGAGGTGTATATGGACAGATTATCCAAATTGCCGAATATTATTGAATTGCCTTATAACCCTACTGTCCGGCGATGTATCGAATTATATGTCGAACGGAGGCGAGAGTTGGTTGAAAACATGTTAGGTTTGGAAGAGGTTTATTTCCCGATGATAGAACAAACCTTGGATAAATACGGCCTGCCCTTGGAATTAAAATACTTGGTTATTGTTGAATCGGCACTGAATCCGACAGCATTTTCGAGAGCCGGCGCTTCCGGTCTTTGGCAGTTTATTTTGTCAACCGGAAGACTCTATGGATTGGAAGTTAACAGTTTGATTGACGAGCGGCGCGATCCTGTCAAATCAACCGATGCCGCTTGCCGTCACTTGAGAGACTTGTATGATATGTATGGCGATTGGAATTTGGCTATAGCCGCATACAATTGCGGAGCCGGGAATGTGAGCAAAGCAATCCGACGATCCGGCGGACAAAGAGACTATTGGGCGATTTATCCCTATCTGCCGCGAGAAACCCGGTCGTATCTTCCTTTCTTTATTGCAGCCAATTACATAATGAACTATTATTCATATCATCAATTAAGTCCGGTTCAGACTTCGCTGCCGCTTTCCACCGATACGGTAATGGTTAATCGAGCGATTCATTTTGACCAGATTGCCGATGTTTTGAATATCGATAAAGAGACGATTCGCGCATTGAATCCGCAATACAAGAAAGATATTATTCCGGGAAATTTCAAACCGCAAATTCTTAAACTACCGACGTCTGAGGCTTACGCTTTTGTAGAAAAAGAAGATGAAATTGCTTCCTACCGAACCGACGAATTGTTCCCCAATCGGGCATTTGTCGAAAGCAGCCAACCGGTTTACCGCAACGAAAAGATTATGCATAAAGTGGCTCGCGGAGAAACGGTAATAACAATTGCACGCAAATACGGAGTAAGCATAAGGAATGTTTTAAGATGGAATAAATTGAAATATAACATGGTACCTGTCGGAAGAACTTTGGTTTTGTATGTGGATAACGGCGGATATTCGGAAAACAACTCGCGGCCGCGTCGTGTTACGAAGCCCGTGTCTTCCGATTCTTATGCCGAATTGCAAAAAAGCTCCTCTTCATCAGGCGGTTCTTCTTCAATTGAGGCTGAGCGATACAAGGTAAAAGCGGGTGATACGTTTTATACGATTTCTCGAAAATATCCGGGTTTCAGTCCTTCGGATTTGATGAAATTAAACAATCGATCCAATTCCGACTTAAAAGAAGGACAATATATTAGGGTACCTAAAAATTAGCAAACTTTTGATTCTACCGGTATGGATGATTATGGATGATATTGAAAAAATAAAATTGACCGACGATGAGATGATCGGGGAGGCGTTCGATCGCCTGCTTACAAGTTATTCCCATTCAAATCACCGGCAAAAATTTGATATTATTAAAAAGGCATTTCATTTTGCCAATAAAGCCCATAAAGGTGTTAAACGACGTTCCGGAGTGCCTTATATTCTGCATCCGATTGCCGTAGCACAAATCGTATGTGAAGAGATGGGTTTGGGATCGACTTCCATCAGTTCGGCTTTATTGCACGATGTTGTGGAAGATACGGACTACACGGTAGAAGACATTAAAAAACTTTTCGGCGGGAAAATTGCGCAAATTGTCGAAGGATTAACGAAAATATCGGGAGGAATTTTTGCGAACGCTGCTTCCGCTCAAGCCGAAAATATGCGTAAATTGCTAATTACCATGTCGGACGATATTCGAGTTATTTTGATAAAAATCGCCGATCGCTTACACAACATGCGAACGCTTGGCTCGCTTCCAATCGCTAAACAGTATAAAATTGCCGGCGAAACCATGTTTTTATATGCCCCCATGGCGCATCGCTTGGGTTTATTTGCCATAAAGTCGGAGTTGGAAGATTTAAGTTTCAAATACGAACATCCCGATGAATATAATCAGATAAACAGAAAATTAGAAGCAACCGCGCCAAACCGGGAAAAAATTTACACGCATTTTGCCGCCCCGCTTTATCCAAAGTTGGATGGATTGGGAATTACTTACCGAATTCAGGAACGAGTCAAATCCATTTATTCCATCTGGAACAAGATGCAAATAAAAAAGGTTGATTTCGATGGGGTTTATGATTTATTTGCCATTCGGATTGTGTTCGAACCGAAACCGAACATAGACGCAAAAAAGCAATGCTGGGATATTTATTCCATAATTACCGATATATATAAGATACATCCCAATCGAATCCGCGATTGGGTGAGCCGTCCGAAAGCCAATGGATATCAAGCGCTTCATTTAACGGTTATGGGACCTGACGGACGTTGGATAGAAGTCCAAATCAGAAGCGAACAAATGGACGATATTGCCGAAAAAGGATTCGCCGCTCATTGGAAATACAAAGAACACGGCGAACAGTTTGCGATTGACGAACAGACCGAATTGGACCGTTGGCTGGAGCGGATACATGACATTTTGGAAGCTCCCAGTCCAAGCGCCATGGATTTTCTGGATACGATTAAGTTGAATTTATATGCTTCCGAAATTTTCGTCTTTACTCCCAAAGGAGAAATTAAAATTTTACCACAGGGAGCTACCGCTTTGGATTTTGCTTATGAAATCCATACAAACTTGGGCGATAAGTGTATCGGAGCGAAAGTTAATCATCAATTAGTCCCTTTGAGTTACAAATTATCTTCGGGGGATCAGGTTGAAATTTTAACATCCCGTTCGCGATCCCCTCAGCAGGAATGGTTGAATTATGTTACTACCGCGAAAGCAAAAACGAAAATCGAGCTTACCCTGAAAAGACAAAAAAGAGAAAAAGTCAAAAAAGGAGAAGAAATGCTGGGAGAGTGGTTGAAAAAAGCGCAAATTGAATATAGCGTGCCTGTTTTAGATAAGCTTCTTGTATTCTACGGTTATGATAAGAAAGAAACTTTCTTTTGCGCAATTGCCGAAAAGCAGTTGGAATTACCCGAAAACCCGCACAAAATATTCAAAGATAGATCGGATAATTTTTTCATGCGATACATGAAACAAGCTTTCAGCGCGGTTACCCCCGGTTCGGGGAAAGATGGCGGAGAGGTGAAAAATACCGATAAACTTCCGGAACTCGAAGCAATCGATCTTAAAAAGACCTATATTCTCGATGAAGCCGATTATCAAAACAAATACATCGCCGCTTCTTGCTGTAATCCGATTCCGGGAGATGAAGTGTTAGGTTTTATTCGAGATGATGATCGATTGGAAATCCATAAACGTTCATGCAATCAAGCTCTTACTATCAAAACCCGTTTTGGCAACCGCATCGTTTCTTGCAGTTGGGCAGGTCATAAGTCGTTCTCTTTCCCCGGCACGATCGAAATAAAAGGTATTGACCGAATGGGTATTCTGAACGATATCACGAAAGTGATTACCAATGATTTATCCCTGAATATTCGAAAATTGGCTTTAGATGCGGGAGGAGGCGTATTCAAGGGAAAAATCGAAGCAATCGTCCATGACTTAGATGATATAAATAGTTTATCAAGCCATTTACAAAAAATCAAGGGCGTGGAAAGCGTGATGCGGGTGAATGAATAATACCCTCACGGATAAAAAATTGATAGTAACCCTTTTTTATTCCGCCATAATTTTGTACCTTTGCATCCCGAATTATTCCGTGAAATAAAAAAACAATAAAATAAACAACAATGAAACAAGGACTTCACCCGACAAATTACCGACCGGTCGTATTCAAAGACATGTCGAACGACAATACGTTTATTACACGTTCAACGATTAATGCAAGAGAAACCATCGAAATTGACGGAGTTACTTATCCTTTAATCAAGGTCGAAATCTCGAATACGTCGCATCCATTCTATACGGGTAAACAAAAATTGGTGGATACAGCGGGACGCGTGGATAAATATATGAGCCGCTACGGCAATCGCAAGAAATAAGTATTTCAGCAAAAAAGCAATATCAACAACTGCGCCGCCAATACTCTCAGAAACATCGTCAGCGGATAAACGGTTGCATAACTTACGGCAGGCGCATCGTTTCCGGCTATCGTGTTGGAGTAAGCCAAAGCGGGAGGATCGGTGGTGCTTCCCGCTAACAGACCGATTAAAGTGTAATAGTTGATTTTGAAAACCCGGCGACCGATAATTCCAACGATCAAAAGCGGAATGAGGGTGATCAAAACACCGTATCCTACCCAACTCAAGCCTCCGCCATGCACAAGGGTTGTAACAAAATTCTTTCCGGCATCGATTCCTACGCAAGCAAGAAAAAGGCAAATACCTATTTCTCTGAGCATCAGATTAGCGCTCATGGTAGTGTAGGTTACCAAATGATATTTCGGTCCGAAAATACTGATTAAAATAGCGATAATCAAAGGACCGCCGGCTAATCCCAACTTGACCGGTTGAGGTATGCCGGGAAAAGCGAAAGGAATGCTGCCCAATATAATACCCAGAAAGATACCGATGAAAACAGGCACCAAATTAGGTTCATTCAATCGTTTCATCTGATTACCCAATACTTGCTCGACGTTCTTTATTGCATTTTCATCACCGACTACGGTCGCACGGTCTCCCACCTGCAGTTTTAAATCGGAATCGGCAATTAAATCCACTCCCGAACGGTTGATGCGGGTAATGTTTACGCCGAAATTGTGACGCAGATTCAGTTGCCGAATAGCTTTACCGTTGATGTTCGAACGGGTAATCAATATTCGCCGGCTAACCAAATGCGAATCCAGCAAATCCCAATCTTCCTGTTTCCGGTTAATCTCTTTACCGAGAAAAGCAATAATCGCTTCTTTGTTTTTCGGAAGGGTCGCTACATAGATTTGATCTTCTTTATTCAGAATCGTTTTTGAAGAAGGTATTTCGATTTGTTTGGCTTGTTTATGCAAAACACGAGAAACAATAAAACGCCTGTCGATTAGTTGCTTAATTTCAGCAATATTGCGTCCGAAAATTGCGGGATTATTCACTTCCACAGAAACTAATTCGATCTGCTCGTCAAGATTAGAGGATATCTTTTTCAATTCTTCCGTTTCTTTTTCGGCGCTTATCCGGAAAATATATCGCAATAACACAATCGACAAGATAATACCCACTACTCCGAGAGGATAGGCGGCGGCATATCCCATAGCGATGGTCGAATCGTTGGCGCCTGTCAAATCGATATAAGCTTGTTGGGCAGCCCCTAAACCCGGAGTATTGGTGATGGCTCCCGACATGATTCCCACCATGGTTTGCATAGGTATTCCGCCGGCAATATGAATAATCAACGTGATTGCAACGCCAAACAAAACAATCCCCGCTGCCAATATATTCAAGGTAATACCGCCTTTTTTGAAAGAAGAAAAAAATCCGGGACCTACTTGCAAGCCAACCGAATATACAAAAAGAATCAGACCAAATTCTCTCACAAAATGCAGAATTTCAGTATTGGCAGTGAATCCGAAATGACTGACAAAAATACCTGCAAAAAGAACAAAAGTAATTCCCGGCGAGATGCCGAAAATCTTTATCTTACCCAAACTTATGCCTGCTGCAATAACGAAGGCAAACAATAAAATCGTGTGTGCTATCCCTTCTCCTCTGAATAGTTCCAACAGTTGATCCATGTTAAATGAGAATTATGAATTATAAATTTACCCCTAAATCCCTTAAAGGGAACTTTACTCCCTCTTTAGGGAACGGGGGAATGTAATAAAATGGTCAGGTTACTTACAAATAATTTAACCGAGATTGCCAATAAAATGATGCCGAATAATTTACGTAAAACGTAAATACCCCCTGCGCCGATTAACTTTTCTATCCGATACACATTATGAAGAACAAAAAACACAATGATCATATTAAGCATCAGAGCTGTTATAATCACAACGGAACTGAATTCGGCTTTCAAAGCTATCAAAGCTGTGAATGCGCCGGGACCTGCCAACAGCGGGAAAATAATCGGAATAAGGGTTGCCGATCCGCTCGGATTATCTATCTTAAACAGTTCCCATCCGAAAGTCATTTCGCAGGCAATTACAAAAATAACCAATGAACCGGCTATGGCAAAGGAAGAAACATCTACATTGAACAAACGTAAAATTATTTCACCGGCGAAAAAGAATGCAAGCAATAAGATAAAAGAAAAGAAAGATGCTTTTATCGGGCTGAACGACCGATTTTTGTTTTTCAAATCAACAAAAATCGGCAAAGAGCCGGTTGCATCAATTATTGCAAACAATACGATAAAAGCGCTTGCTAAATCTTTGAAATTGAAAGAACTCATGATAATTAATTATTTTTCAAACAGAGCGCATCGTTCAACGCTTTAACAGCGTCTCTGTATTGCTCTCTTTTAATAACAAATTGCATGTTCACTTGTTTTAAAGACTGACCGAAACATTCGATATTGATTTTTTTATCGCTTAATGCTTTGGCGCTTCGATAAAGAAAACCGGGATGGGCAATGTTTGTTCCCATGGCGCATACGATGGCTGCCGGTTTTATTGTTAATTGATATACTTTTTCTTTCAAATCCTCCAAAAATGTCCGGGTATCGGGTCTGTCCCAAACCACCATGGTAATACTGTTCGCATTGGTTGATTTAAGTATATAGCTTATGTTATGCGATTTCATTATTTCCATGATTTTCAGGTCATAGCCGACTTCGCCAACCATCAGTGGATCATGCACTTCAAACGCAATGACTTTATCGGTTCCCGATACTATTTCGATCTTAGGCTCGGGCGATTCATAATCGTTGGAGATAATTGTTCCGGGATGATTCGGTTCAAACGTATTCTTGATTCGAATTTTAACCCCTGCCAGCTCCAAAGGTTTGGCTGCCTTCGGATGTATCGCTTCCATTCCCACATCAGCTAATTGGTCGGCAATTACAAAATTGGTTTTGCCAACCGGAATCGATTTTTCGATACCCACTATGTTCGGATCGGCGCTCGACAGATGAAATTCTTTATGAATAACGGCTTCTTCAGCATGTACATCGACCGCGATTTTACTGAAAGTCACTTCGGAATAGCCTCGATCGAAAGCACGCATAATTCCTTCCGTTCCTTTGGTATAACCGGTTGCTATACATAAGGTTTTGGAGAAATCGATTCCTTGAAACGCCTTATGGATGCGTTCATCAATGGTCAATGTTTCGTTATCGTTGAATCCGCAAAGGTCGATAAAGGTGGCATTGATTCGATTGTTATTCAAAATATTCACCGTATTCCACGCAGAATGAGCCTCTCCCAGAGACGCCAGTATTTCGCGGGCTGCCAGATAAAGATTGCTTTTTTCCACATATCCCGATGCCAGTACTTTATGCATGGAAGAAAGGTAAGTTTTCGCCTGTTCGATTCGGTACTTGATGAACCGGGCGGCTTCTTGTAAATTTAATCCGATAGATTCAAATGATTGATTGATTTCAAGCAATTTGCCATACAAATCATCCAGTGCGATTTCGTATTCTTCGTTGTGACGAAATTTGGCGTAAATACCCGGTTCTCCCGTTTTTTTATGCTCAAGCAGCCAATTAGTCACATGGTTGTAAGCCGATACCACAAAAATACGATTGTACATATTCTCTTCCGTCCGATTATTTTTAATAATATTGTTCAAACAATCGCCGAACTGAGACATGGAGGTTCCTCCGATTTTTTCTACTGTTAGCATTTATGTTATTGGGTTGATGATTGCATAAGAATTGTTTTCAGACGTCCGGCAAAAGCATCCACCTCCGGCTTGGTGGTGTCCCAGGAACAAACCAATCGAATCTCGTTGGTATTTTCATTCCACATATAGAAAAAATAGTGTTCCAGCATTTTCTTGATAACATTTTGAGGTAGAATTAAATAAAGCGAGTTTACTTCTACTTTTTGAGTCAAGTGCACTTCTGGCAGGTTCCGGAGTTGATCGGCAAGATATTCAGCCATCGCATTAGAATGTTTTGCATTCCGTAACCACAAATCATCCTGAAAATAAGCGATATATTGAGCCGATAAGTAACGCATTTTGGAATACAGCTGAGCCGATTGTTTCCGAAGATACACCAAACTTTCGTTCAGGTCGGGGCGAAAAGAAACAACGGCTTCTCCCATCATCATTCCGTTTTTGGTTCCTCCGAGACTTAATATGTCCACTCCGCAATCGTGCGATAATTCGCGTAATCCAACGCCCAAATGAGCGCAGGCATTCGCCAGACGGGAACCGTCCATGTGTACATATAAATTTCGGGAATGCGCAAAATCGCAAAGTGCTTTCAGTTCTTCAACCGTATAAACTGTCCCCATTTCTGTTGATTGGGCAATAGAAATCACTTGAGGCTGTGAATGATGCTGAACGCCTAATCCGTGTAATTCTCCTTCAATCAATTCGGGAGTTAATTTTCCGTTGGGAGTGGAAACCGGGTTCAATACGGCTCCTGTCGCTTTTGCCGGAGCGCCGCACTCGTCGGTATAAATGTGAGCAGTATTCGCACAAATAATACTTTGGTAGGACCGCGTCAATGCTTGAAGCGCTATTGCATTCGAACCGGTTCCATTGAAAACGTAACAGACCTGCACATCTTCGCCAAACACTTGACGGAAAATCGAATCGGCCTTAATTGTCATTTCATCTTCGCCATATCCTATGGCATGCTCTTGATTGGCATCAATAAGGGCTTGTAATATAAGAGGATGTACCCCTGAATTATTATCGCTTGCAAAACTTTTCATATAGCTTTATTTTCCGGCCCGTTTATCGCATCCCGAATTCTCTTTTGAGTTTGTCCGTGGCAAAACTGTTTAATTCTAATTTTCTTTCCAGAGGAAAGGTAATATAATTAATCATAAAATAGTATTCACCCACCGGATTATCAACATTCTCTTTGATAAAAGCAACTAATCGGTCTGTATTTGATATTAATAATTGAGTTCTTCTCTGCCGGAGGTCATCGCTTTTCTTCTGATACTCTCCTTTCGCATGATGAGTCGTATCAGCTTGAAGTGATTCATATTCTTGATCTAACTGTTTGAATAATAAAGAAACGGAATCGTTCCCCAAGTAAAAAGCCTGTAAACGATCATTAAGCGGGGTACCGCCCATACGCGATGTAACGCCATCGATGTCTAATTGGATTTTTCCTTCTTCACTTGCCATCATGATTTCTTTCAAATTGGATTCCGGTATGGAAACGTTTATCAAACCGGGACCTTTGTACGGAATATCCAACAGGAAATGATCTTTTTTGATTTTTGTTGTGTCGGTATAAACAACCCTCCCGTCAATCCTTTGACAGACTACGAATTTCTTTTTCATAAGCGAACTGTTGTTCTGAATGTTTACTTCCAATTCAACTTTGGGCTTGGAAGAACAAGATGCCAAAAGAGCTGCAATTGAAACAAATAATAGGATCTTTTTCATATATATCTTTGCTTTTAAAGTATGTAAAAACGTGCAAAGATACTGACATTTACCGACACCGGCAAATCACCCCTTGCAGCGCTCAAATTTTTTCTTGATCTTATTCGGTAGTCTGTTCGCTTGTTAACTTGCTTTCAAGATATTGCAAACGTTGAGACGACTTTTCCTTTTCTTTTTTCAACTTATCGATATCCGATAAAACGGCTGCAAAATCGACCGTTTTAACTAAAACATTTTTATCGGCGTCGGAAATGGTAAAGGCATATTTCCCTTTTCCCGAAAATTCCGCTTTAAGAACGGATGCTTTATTATTATAAATGAATTGAATCACTCCGTTGTCTTTTCCGTTTGAATAAGTGATGACTTCGGTTGTCATTCCAGCATCGACAAATGAATAATTTGCTCCTCCGTCGTAGGGAATATTCAAGGTTTCGACATATTCTCCGTTCGGCTTTGAAACTTTCAAACGAGTTTGTTGAATGGGCCGGCTGCCATAATACACAGCGGATAACTGTATTTGTCCTGATTCATCCACAGTTGTCCGAATAGATGAACGTTGGATCTTCGCCTCTATGCGCTGACTTTTGTCCATGTATTTTCCTATATCGTCATATTTAGGATCTTTCTCAAACAAAAATCCGAGTTTCACTGTTTCGGCTTCAGGCAAACGAACCTTTAACATACTATCGCAGAAATTCAAATTTCGTTCCTGTTCTTTGATTTCGATTCGGCGTCTCAGCAATAAACCCTGCTTCTGAATCCCGAATTCTACGGGAAAAAAGATTTTAATACTGTCTATATTGTTTTTCGCCGATGCATATTCGCCTTGTTCATACAGTTTTTGTGCGTTTTTCAGATAAGAGTTCGCGTGTTTCTTATTTGAATTACAAGCAAATAAAAACAGCAATAAGCAGAAGAGATATTCTTTTTTTATCATGGAGGTAATGTTTTTAACGATACAAATTTACAATTAAATCAAACTATTTTAGTAATTTTGGCGGACTTTTTATGTTCATTACTTTATCATCATTTATTACAGGAGGAATAATATAGCTTATGAATAAATTTAACAACAGAGAACTGAGTTGGTTGCTCTTTAACGAACGGGTTTTGCAAGAAGCTCAAGACGAAACGGTTCCACTGATACAGCGTTTACGTTTCTTAGGTATTTATTCAAATAATCGGGACGAGTTTATCAAAATGAACTTGGCAAAGCTTATTCGTCTTTCCAAATTGAAAAAAAATAATCAACTCTTGAGCGGAGATTTTACACCACACGATTTACTGCCTAAAATTTATAATAAAATAGATAAAGATAATGCTGCATTTTGGAAGACTTATTCGAAAATCGTGTCCGAAATGGAACAGCAGGGAATCTTTATAGTCAATGAAGATAATTTGTCGGCAGATCAAAAAAAGTTTTGTTGTGATTATTTTACTTCGGTTGTCAGCGTTAATCTGATTGTTCTTTTGCTGCGCAGGAGCGTCAAAATTCCATTTTTGCCCGACGAATATGTGTATATGGGAATAGAAATGGAGGATAGCACCGGGCATGACGTCCATTTCGCTATTATACAAGTACCTGTTAATGATTCTTGTCCGCGTTTTGTTATCTTGCCGTCCGAAAAAGGCAAAACCGAAATTATTTTTGTAGAAGATATTATTCGCTTGTATCTTAACGATATATTCTTCATGTTCAAGTATGACAAAATTTCTGCTCATAACTTTATGATTATGCGCAATGCCGATTTTGACATTGACGATGATGATGAATCAAAAAGTTTTGCGGAAAAAGTCAAAGAAACCTTAATGAAGAGAGAACATGGACAACCCGTAAGTTTATACTATTGTAAAAAGATACCGGAAGATTTGTTGGATATTCTCGTAAAAAAACTGAAATTCTCATCCATAAGACAAATCGAAGCTGCAGGCAGATATTTACGGATGAGGGATTTAATGCGTTTCCCGAAAGTAAATCCCGATTTGGAACTTAAAAAAAGAGAGTTTATCTCACATCCCGATATCATTCCGGGGGATGGCATTTTCGAGGATATTCGCAGAAAAGACCTGTTGCTTTATTATCCTTATCATGATTTCAAGCACATAATCGACTTTGTGCGGGAAGCAGCAATAGACCCCAAAGTAGAAAGCATTTCCATTACTTTATATCGAACGGCGAACCACTCGAAAATTATTTCCGCCTTGAAAAATGCCGCTCGTAACGGTAAAAAAGTAAATGCCTTTATCGAACTGAAAGCCCGCTTTGATGAAGGAAATAATGTGGATGTAACTACGGAGCTGCAAGAAGCGGGAGTTCTTGTTCGCCATTCACTGGGGAAACTAAAAGTTCATAGTAAACTCATTTTGGTTGAAAGGAATGAAGAAGATACGCTCAAAGGATATACCTATATCGGCACCGGAAATTTTAACGAAAACACCGCTACCATTTACACGGATTTCGGTTTATTATCGCATAATCAATCGCTGGTGAAAGATGCGCGTAAAGTATTTGATTTCCTTTACAATACATCTCATATACCTCAGTTTAAACATTTGCTGGTTGCACCGTTCAATTTGCGTAAATCAATCAAGAAGATGCTGGACGTAGAAATCGAATCTGCCAAGAAAGGAAAAGAAGCCTGGTTCTACGGAAAATTTAACGGACTTACCGACGAAAAAATAATAAACCATTTTTACAAGGCAAGCTCCGCCGGAGTAAAAATCCACTTAATTGTCAGGGGTGAATGTTGTATTCGACCGCAAGTCATAGGATTAAGCGAAAACATTGAAGTACACGGTATCGTGGATAAATATCTGGAACATGCTCGCATCATTATCAATTGCAACAACGGAAGCCCCAATACTTATATTTTAAGCGCCGATATTATGACCCGCAACTTAGATAAACGAGTAGAAATTGCTGCTCCGCTTTTGGAAAAATATACGGCGAAAGTTGTACAAGATATTTTTGATATTCAATGGAAAGATAATGTCAAGTCGCGTGATTTGAGCAATAATAAAAATGAATACATACGAAATGAATTGAAACCGATTCGCAGTCAGGATGAAATTTATGATTATTTGCAAAAATAAAGAGAATAGACCTAAACTCTCAATTCAATCCTGAACGTGGTTCCTTTTCCCAATTCCGATTTATAAACATAAATCTTCCCTTTTTGGTAAGATTCGATGATGCGTTTAACCAACGATAATCCCAATCCCCAACCTCGTTTCTTGGTCGTATAGCCCGGATGAAAAATGGTGTCGAATTTCGACTTGGGGATACCTTTCCCCGTATCGGAAATATCCATTATCGCTTTTTTACCTTTTATGAAAACATGGATTTTCATTTCGCCTTGCCCTTCCATCGCATCCACACCGTTTTTAATCAGGTTTTCAAGCGTCCATCCGAAAAGCGATTCGTTCATGAGAATCGCCACGGGTTCGTCGGGCAGAACGGTGGATATCGTCACTTTGGATGAAATACGTTTACTCATGTATTCCACAGCGTGTCCGATAGCGACAGCCAAATCCATGGATTCAGGCTCGGCTTGCGAACCGATTTTGGAAAATCGCTCGGCAATGATTTTCAGCCGCTCGACGTCTTTGTCCACTTCGCTAAGCAGTTTCGAATCTACTTCTTTCGTCTTAAAATATTCTACCCAAGCCATTAAGGAAGAAATGGGCGTTCCCAGCTGATGAGCGGTTTCTTTCGATAAACCTACCCAAACCCGGTTCTGTTCATCCCGTTGAGCGCTGGTTAAGGCTAAGAATGAAATGACAATAAAAACGAAAACAACCGTTAGTTGAACAACAGGAAACAGTCGCAATCGTTTCAATACCGTCGAATCATCATAATACACATATTGATAGATATTTTCGTTCTCATCTAATGGTATGGTGATTGTTATCGGTGCATGCTTTTTGGCAAATTTTGATAACAGTTTTTTCAGATATGTATCGGAGTTTTGTTCCGGAACGTGAATATTCCTGTAATCGGCTATTTCACCCAAATCGTTGGTGATTATCACCGGAATAGTTGTATTCTCCCGGATTATTTTTAAAAGGTGTTCTTTATAATTATAAAATGCTTTTGCTTCTTCCGGTTTCAACCCTTCAAATTCGGGTTGCGTGATTAGCAGAGAAACGGATTCAGCCCATATCATGATTTTTTTGTATTCCTCTTCTTTTAATTCATTAACTAAGATATTGGTAGCCCAAACCGAAGCGCCGGCGATAACGGCAGCCGTGATAATGAATAAATACCGAAACCTGCGCCCCGATTGATATTCTTTTGACATGGTTTTTTTCCTTTACAGTTCTACAACGACGGGGGCATGGTCGGAAAAAGCAGCATCTTGACGAATTGCCGCATTTTTCAACCTCCCCTTAAAAGGTTCGGTGACAATGTGATAATCGATTCGCCATCCGATGTTTTTTGCGCGCGATCCGGCTCGGAAACTCCACCAGCTGTATTGATTGGGTTCTTGGTTAAACTCCCGGAATGAATCAGTAAATCCCAAGTCGATAAAGCGGTCGAACCATTCGCGTTCTTCGGGCAAAAAGCCTGAAACGTTGGTGTGACGCTCGGGATGATTGATGTCGATAGGCTTGTGACAAATGTTGTAATCGCCGCAAATCAGTAAATTCGGACGTTTTTTACGCAGTTCGAGCAAATAATCGGTGAAGACTTCCAGAAATTCCATTTTCACCACTTGTCGCTCATCGCCCATGCTTCCCGACGGAATGTAAACACAAACAACGGTGACGTCACCGAAGTCGGCGCGAATCACCCTTCCTTCTTTATCAAATTCCGGGCGACCGATTCCGATCGAATAATAATCGGGCTTCAGTTTACTGAATATCGCTACGCCGCTGTAGCCTTTTTTCAATGCCGAATGAATGATGGGATATTCATATCCCAAACTTTGTAAAGTGATTGTATCAATCTGTTCCGGTTGCGCTTTTGTTTCCTGAACGCAAAACAAATCGGGACTTTCTTTTTCCAGCCATTGAAACAGTCCTTTGCTTATTGCCGACCGAATCCCATTTAAATTAAGTGAAACGATTTTCATATTATTACTCTAAGTAAGTATATCCATAAAGCCCCGAACGGTAGTTTGAAAGAAATTCTCTTCCTTCTTCGGGCGTAATTTTCCCCTCCTTCATGGCGGAAGTAACCCACGATTCCACGGTTCGAACCAATTTCTTCGGACTGTATTGCACATATTCCAAAACATCGGCAATAGTTTCTCCATCAATAATTTGTTCAATTTGGTAACCATCTTCATCCACCGAAATGTGGACAGCATTGGTGTCGCCGAATAAATTATGTAAGTCGCCCAGAATTTCTTGATAGGCGCCAACCAGAAATACGCCGATATAATACGGTTCTCTTTTATTCAACGAATGTACAGGCAGATGATACGTATAATTCTTCATGTTGATGAAGTTATCGATTTTTCCGTCCGAGTCGCAGGTAATATCCTGCAAAGTCGCCGTTCGATTCGGTTTTTCATCCAAGCGCGATAGCGGAACAATAGGAAACACCTGATCGATAGCCCAGGAATCGGGCAAAGACTGAAAAAGGGAAAAATTGCAAAAGTATTTATCAGGCAGCATCTTGGATATTTTACGAAGTTCTTCCGGCGCATGTTTCATATTCATTGCCATGTGATAAACTTCCCGAGCAATCGACCAATACAATTTTTCGACCTGGGCTCGGGTTACTAAATCCAATAAGCCCAAGCTGAACAAGTCGAGCGATTCTTCTCGAATTTGCTGAGCATCGTGCCAAGTTTCAATCAAGCGGGGTTGGTTCATCTCATCCCACAGTTCATACAGTTCTTTGACCATTTCATGCGCATTTTCGGGAAGTGACTCATCTTCTTCCCACTCGGGCAAAGTTGTTGTTTCCAACACCTGAAACACCAGAACCGAATGGTGGGCTGCCAACGAACGTCCCGATTCGGTGATGATATTGGGTTGCGGAATGTTGTTTTTAACACAGACGTCCACCAAAGTAGAAATGGAGTCATTGACATATTCCTGAATCGAATAATTCATGCTGCTTTCGCTGGCAGACGAACGGGTACCGTCGTAATCAACGCCTAATCCTCCACCGATATCGACAAACTCAATCTCATAACCCAAGGTTCGCAATTGAACATAAAACTGAGAAGCTTCACGCAGTGCATTTTTGATGCGACGAATTTTGGTAACTTGGCTGCCGATATGGAAATGAATCAGCTTAAGACTATCTTCCATTTTGTTTTTTCCCAGAAAATCGAGCGCTTCAAGAAGCTCGCTCGACGAAAGTCCGAATTTACTGACATCACCGCCCGATTCTTCCCATTTACCGCTCCCGATGCTGGCTAATTTAATGCGAATCCCGATATTGGGTTTAATCCGCAACTTCTTTGCCAACTCGGCAATCAATTTCAATTCATTCAGTTTTTCAACGACAATAAAAATCCGCTTACCCATTTTTTGCGCCAAAAGAGCTAATTGCACATAATCTTCATCTTTATAGCCGTTGCAAATAATCAATGAATTGTCACTGGTATTGATGGCTAAAACGGCATGAAGTTCCGGTTTCGAACCTGCTTCCAAGCCCATATTGAACTTTTTCCCGTGACTGACGATTTCTTCCACCACCTGCCGCATCTGATTGACTTTAATCGGGTAGATGATAAAATTTTGAGCTTTGTAGTCATACTCCTCGGCGGCAATCCGGAAACAATTGGAGATCTTTTCGATCCGATTATCCAAAATATCCGGAAAGCGAAGCAAAACAGGCGCTTCCACATCTCTAAGTATCAACTCGTCCATCAATTCTTTCAAATCTACAGCCGCTTCATTTTTCTTGGGCGCAACCGTAATATGCCCTTTTTCGTTAATAGAAAAGTAATCCAACCCCCAGCCGTGAATGTTATATAATTCAGCCGAATCTTCAATACGCCATTTTCTCATTGCAGCGGAATATTTATTATCAATTTGTTTTTCAGGGCGAAATTACAAATAATATTTATAACTGACAAATAGTTACGAATAAGGTTAAGAAAAAGATTGTGCGCTGTGACAAATAAATTATATTTTTATGACTCTCAATTGCTCACGCTATTCATAAACCGGTAAAAAAAGTTAAAAAATAACGTGATTTTGTTGACTATTTATTAAAATAATCTTGCTAACTTTGATGCAATTCTGTAATGATTTTTCACAAGATTTTAAACTTCAGGAATGGGAAATAAATAAATTGCATTGCAAGATAGGCAGGTTCCGAATGTATCGAAGTGGAGTGAGGAATTTTTCGCAAAATACCGGTATTGGTTATGGAGCGAAACGAAATGAGAAATCTTTTTTTATAAGTTATTTATTTTTCCATACCTGATTCTTTGTGAATAATCAGAATGACGCGTTACTTTTGTTAATACGTCAGTGTGAGTGATAGTGAAGTAATCTATAAATAAATGTACTTATGAAAAAAATAGTGATTTCTTTATTAATCGTTGCTTTTGCAATAACAGCAAACGCACAACAAGCGGAACAACTGATAAGACAAGCTATCAGTTTACGCAAAGCAGGAAACTATACGGGAGCTATTGCTCTGTTATGCAAGAATGAATCTATTTTCGCAAAGGAAAAAGAATTAAGCGGGATGTACGGTCAGCTTTCTTGGTATTATCTTTTTACAAGAGATTTTAACCTTGCTGAGCAGGCAGTACGAAAGTCATTGAAGATCGACAGCACGCAAACTTGGGTAAAAACCAATTTGGCGCATGCTTTATTATTTGAGGGGAAAACAGCGGAAGCGGAAATAATTTACACCGAATTGGCAAATACCATATATTATAATGAGGATACTTATGCAGCCACTTTATTAGATGATTTTGAACAATTCGATAAAGCGAATATAGTTCCGCCGAAGAGCAAAAACGACTTTGAAATGATCAGGACCAACTTGAACAAAACCAACGAAGCGATTAAAACTTTCAAACAGTTTGAACAATTATGTATTGCGGGAAAATTCGATGATGCGATAGTAATTTTGCATCCCTGTATTTCCTTTTTGCCTCAGCAACACGCGCAATGGGTAGTGAAAATTTTACTTGAACGAGGGAATGAATATTACAAATCAGGCGACTATGCCAATTCAGAGAAATATTTACTCGAAGCAAAAATTGTTCGGGAACAAATGTTGAAAAAAGACCATCCCGCGCAACTCAGTTTCGTTAAATATAATGAAAATTTATATCAAAAGTAGCAGAGGTAATACGCCCGTTTTATTTATCCCACTTGAACGTCTTTTTCCCGATCAGGTTATCGTCGGCAAAAATATCCACGCGATACGTACCGGGAGAAAGATATTCTTCAATATCCCAATATATAGCCACCGGAAGTTCTTCTCCCTCATACTCGACGGTTCGTTTGACCGAATAGTTTATTTCTTTGTTTTCGTAGGTGAACACATTGACTCGGCTCTTAATCAGCACATCATCGTCGGGTTTCATGATGCGGAGATAAATGGTTTTTTCACCCGGCGGAGCCGTAATGTTTTTATTAATAATGAATCGAACCTCGATCTTCACCATTTTTTTAATCTGGTCCGTGACTTTATTTTTATTGGTCAATCCGTTTACCGTTATATTACTTGCATCCAATTTAGAAGCTAATTGAACGGTTTCCGTCAGTTGCGCTTTTTCTTTCGTTAATTGGGAAATGGTTTGGCCCGCTTGATGATATTTGGCGGTAACTTGCTTGTTTTCGCTGGTCAGTTGTTCATTGATCCGATTCAACGAATCAATTTGTTGAACATAATTTCTCAGTATGCCCCGCAATGTTTCCAATTCTTTTCTCAATTCGTTGATACGTTTGGTGTTCGTCGCGTTCACAGTTCGAAGTTCTTCTTGTAAACGTTGCACTTTCATCTGTTCGGTTTCCAATTTGGCAATTAACGAGTCGTTACTGATTTTCATTCGGAATCCTTCGTAGTCAATGACTAAATCATTGTATTCATCGGAAAGCTCTTCTTTGACCAATTCGGACTGCTGCATTAAATCGTCCACCCGTTCCTGTTGCCGAAAGATATAAATAACGGCTCCCGCTATGATTACCACCAAAACAACAACAATAATAATCCACAAAATTTGTTTATTCTTCATAACAAAATATTGAAATACTTGTTGCAAAAATACGATATAAACGGCAATAATACAAAAGAATAAAAAGAATTAATGTTTTTTCACAAATCAGCGGAGTGATTATACATTAAAAAATGATTACCTTTGTGGTTAATTTTCAAAGCGTATTCCGGAAAATATTCATAAAACGGAAACTTAAAGTTTCATATTAATAAATTACAAAAATGACAAACAATCAGAAATTAAAACAATGGGTGCAGGAATGGGCAGATTGGTGCCAACCTGAACGCGTTCATTGGTGCGATGGCTCGGATGCCGAAAGCCAAGGTCTTCTCGACGAAATGGTAGCTTGTGGTATGGGTGTGAAACTGAACGAAGCCAAACGTCCCAATTCTTATTATTTCCAATCGGACCCCAGTGATGTAGCCCGCGTGGAAGATCGTACTTTTATCTGTTCGAAAACCAAGGACGAAGCAGGTCCAACCAACAATTGGGCAGATCCCGATGAGATGAAGCAAATCATGAGGAATCTCTACAAAGGCTGTATGAAGGGTCGTACCATGTACGTGATTCCTTTCAGCATGGGTCCGCTCGGTTCGAACATCGCCCATATCGGCGTTGAAATTACCGACTCACCCTACGTGGTAGTCAACATGCGCATCATGACCCGCATAGGGCAAAAAGTTCTTGATATTATGGGCGAAAACGGTGATTTCGTTCCTTGCGTGCACTCGATAGGCGCTCCTTTGGCGCCCGGACAGCCCGATGTTAAATGGCCTTGCGCTCCCATCGAAAAGAAATACATCACGCATTTCCCCGAAACTCACGAGATTTGGTCGTTCGGTTCGGGCTACGGCGGAAATGCCCTGTTAGGCAAGAAGTGTCTCGCTTTACGCATCGCTTCGATGATGGCTAAAGAACAGGGCTGGATGGCAGAACACATGCTGATTCTCGGAATAACCAATCCGAAAGGCGAAAAGAAATATATGTCCGCCGCTTTCCCGAGCGCTTGCGGAAAAACCAACTTGGCAATGCTGATTCCCACCATCCCCGGATGGAAGGTGGAATGTGTAGGCGACGATATCGCTTGGATGAAATTCGGGGAAGACGGTCAATTATATGCCATTAATCCCGAAGCGGGCTTCTTCGGAGTGGCTCCTTACACTTCAATGGAAACCAATCCCAACGCCATGCACAGTTGCGATGCAAACTCTATTTTCACCAACGTGGGCTTGACCCCCGACGGCGATGTATGGTGGGAAGGTATCGGCACCGAATGTCCTGCCGGAACCATCAACTGGAAGAACAAAGTACACGACCCGGCATCAGGCGAGCCCTGCGCTCATCCGAACGCACGTTTCACCGCTCCGGCATCACAATGTCCCGCGATTGACAAAGATTGGGAAAACCCCGCCGGTGTGCCTATCTCGGCATTCCTCTTCGGAGGCCGCCGTCCGAATACCGTTCCTTTGGTACACGAAGCTGCAAACTGGAATCACGGTGTTTTTATGGGTTCTATTGTCGGATCGGAAGTTACCGCTGCCGCTATCGGATTGAAAGCCGGCGTTCGCCGCGACCCGTTCGCCATGCTCCCGTTCTGCGGTTACAATATGGGCGATTATTTCGGTCACTGGATAAAAATAGGACAACATCCCGGTGCTAAATTACCTAAAATTTTCTACGTAAACTGGTTCCGTAAAGACGAAAACGGTAAGTTCCTGTGGCCCGGCTACGGAGAAAACAGCCGTGTGTTGGCATATATTTTCAATCGTTGCAACGGTGAAAGCGAAACGGTAAATACTGTCATCGGCAAGGTTCCCGCCTTACAATCAATCAACATCGATGGATTACCCGGTATGAACTTAGGCAAATTGGCTAAAGTGTTCGAAGTATCGAACGACGACTGGAAAGCGGAAGTGGCTTTGATCGAAGAACATTATGCACGCTTCGGCAGCCATCTTCCACAAGAATTGGAAATAGAACTTTCCGGACTCAAGGAGCGTCTCGGAATGTAATTCTTATATTTATTTACCATAATATCTCCGGGGGTTGACTCCGCATTTAACAACGAGGCTGTTTTCAAAGTTTTTTGAAACAGCCTCGTGTTGTTTGGATATGATATCCGCTCCTTACCCGACGATTATCATTTTTTTGTTATTCTGACGTCTATCCGACGATTGGCGGCTTTGCAAGCATCTGTGTCATTAGCCGGACAAACGGGAAAGTGAGGACCATAGCCTTCATGAGCTACCCGATTCGCCTCAACGCCGAAAGAGATAAGTTTTTCAGCCGCAACTTTCGCCCTTTGGGAAGAAAGTTTCATGTTAACTGCTTCCGGTCCTGTATTGTCGGTATATCCCCCCACTTTGATTTCCGAATTGGGAAAGAACTTCATAATCATAGCTAAATTCTTCAACTGGGGTTCCGATCCGGGAGTGAGCTCGGCTTTCCCCGATTCGAAAGATATAGCATCCAAGGTTATCCATCCCTTTGTCTTATCAGAATCAACTTGGGCATCATTTGAATTTAAAAAGGAAAACAACTTGAATTCCGCACTTTTTTTATCGATTTTCCATTCTTGCCCATCCGGTAATGTTATTGATAAGGCGTCTCCCAAATCTTTAATCAAATTATTCACTGTGGTATCTGCCGTATTTTTAATGCTGTCAGCTGCCATTTTGATGCTATCCGCAGCATTTGCCGTATCGGAAGTTGTCGGAATAACAACGTTTTCCGTCACCTTGGGATTCGGGCATTTTGAAGAACAGGAGCCCGGGCAGCATTTCTTCCAGCAGAATAATAAAAGCAATAATAACAAAAGCAACAGTATTAGCCACCACCACCAAGCACATTTAGGTTTTTTCTTACCATCCTCTTCCGGAACGACAGGCGGAATAACCGTACGTATTTCTCCGGGTGGTACAAAATTGTCAAGATACTCCAATTCATAACTTCCTTTTTCAAAAGGTTTAGAACTTTCTATTTCAGCTACTACAATTCCATATTGTTTAGCGTGTTCAGAAATTGCGTCAAAATCTTCTTTACGCCAAACTTCCACTAAAGCAAGTCTTTCTCCGGTACTTAAAACTACCTGTTCATCTTCCCTTTCAAAAAATTGTTTTTCCTGTCCTTTTGTTTCTTTAACCGGAACAATGATGTTATCAGTAAAACTCTTAGGATTAAGTGATTTAGGAAAAGCCCGCTGTAAATCGGATAATGTAGAATCCGGATGTAATTTCAAATAAGCATTAATAATGCCTAAGGCTGTACGGCTTTGAGATCTGCCGTAAACACGAATTTTTGCTTTCATAAGTAAAATTGATTTATTAGATTTAAAAAATATCGCCAAAGGTAATATTATCCGAGCGATAAAACAAATATTTTATCATGTAATGGCATAATTATCCATTTCTTTTTTTCTAAACTTATCAAATTGTCTTTTTCATTGCACAATTTGCATGAATTGTGCAAATACATCGAAAATCAAAGGGAACGTCACAAAACAAAAAGTTATGCAGAGAAATAGGACAATATTAAAAATAATACTCCGTTATTATAAATTATTTTATGTAATTTTGCACCAAATAAACGCAGAAAAAAATCTTTCTGAACGCGGTTAAACTTTTTTATAATTTAACAGTCTATTATTTCAATAAAAACTAAAAAAATGAGACAATTCTTTATCTGCTGCATATTTCTTTCCTCATTCAGTTATGTGGCTGCTCAAGATGCTCCGGAAGCCGATTATCACTTTTCTCTCGAAGACTGTATTACTTTCGCATTCGCTAACGGTTATACGCGGCAATCGATGAAACTGTCCGAACAATCGGCTAAAGAGGTTTACGATTTATCCAAGTATCAACGTTATCCGAACTTATCCGCTTCTTTGAGCGAAGGATTAAGTCATAACAGCGGTTCTTCCGGGAATTGGAACGGATCGTATGGATTAAGCAGTAATGTTACTCTTTATCAAGGAGGAGCTATTACCGGCGCCATCGAACAAAATAAACTGCAAGCCGACCAAACGGTGTTACAAACCCAACAATACGATCAAAATTTGGTGGTGCAAATTCTTCAGGCATTTCTCTCTGTACTTGGCAATCAAGAATTATTGAAATATCAGGAAGCGATTGTTATTACCAGTGAAGAACAACTGAAACAAGGTGATTCGCGGTGGAAAGCCGGTTCTATTCTTGAAAGCGATTATCTTTTATTGAATGCTCAGTATGCCGGCGCCCAAAGTAATGTGGTAAACACGAAAATTGCCATTACCAACAGTCTTATTTCCCTGAAAAATTTGCTGTCGATGGATCCAATGGCTCATTTGGATATTATCTATCCAAACGATCGCGATATTGATGCATTGTCGCTTCTACCTTCTCAAGAAATCGCATTACAAAAATGCATTGAAACTAACCCATCTTTAAAATTAAGTCAGAATAGTATAAACATAGCTACCAACAGTCTTCAATTAGCAAAATCGGGATATTATCCGACCTTAAGCTTGGGAGGCAGCATAGGAACGGGACATTCGATGAATTATTCCGATTTCGGCTCGCAACTTTCCGATAATTTCAATCAAAGTATCAGATTAACTTTGAGTATTCCGATATTTGATAATTACAGAACAAAATCACAGGTTGCGCAAAATAAAGCTGCCCTGACGCAAGCCGAACTAAGCAAGAAAGATCAGCAATTATCATTATCGCAAACGTTGTTACAGGAATATCAAAATGTCATCTCATTTTACACTCAATACAAAGCGAACAACATAAGTCAGGATGCTTATTATAAAACCTATATGGCATATAAAGCAAAGTTTGATGTCGGCGCCGCAACGGTTGTTGATCTGCTGCAACAACAAAATAACTATATGAATGCATTAAACGGTTTTATCCAAAGTAAATATGGATTTCTGCTCAATCGCAAAATTTTAGATGTTTACATGGGTGAAGAAATTCAATTATAATAAATATGAATAAGAAAGGAACAATTTGGATTAGCATCATTGCCGTTGTTGTAGTGGCAATCATAGGTATCGTGCTTTTGAAAGAGAAAAAAACGGTTGATGTAATAACAGATACCATAGAAAATGGAACGGTTCAAACGGTAGTAACATCCACGGGATATGTGCAACCCGTATTGCAAGTGTCGGTCGGTACGCAAGTTTCAGGCATAATCGACAACCTTTATGTTGACTTCAACAGCGTGGTCAAGAAAGGACAATTGCTGGCGACACTGGATATGTCGGTACTTAACGAGAAGGTTGATCAGGCAAAAGCATCAGTGACGGCAGCTAAAAGCGCATTAGTACTGGCGCAACAGACTTACGACCGCACCAAATCATTATACGACCAAAAAGCTGAAACACAAACCAATATGGAAGCGGCAACCAACGGTCTGGAACAGGCGAAAACAAATGTAAACAATGCAAACTCAAATTTGATTCAGGCAAATATCAATTTGGGTTATGCAAAGATATATTCTCCTATTGATGGCGTTATCCTAAACAGAGCAGTGGATCAAGGGCAAACGGTGGCTGCTTCTTTCAATACGCCTACGCTCTTTCTCATAGCCAATGATTTGACGAAAATGGAAGTACAAGCCAATATGGATGAAGCTGATGTTGGCGGACTTGCTGTTGGTCAAAATTGTAAATTTACGGTTGATGCTTATCCCGATATGACTTTTGATGGAACTATCAGTCAAATTCGATTAAATCCGGTTACTACCAATAATGTCGTAACATACACGGTTATCATCAATGCGCCGAATCCCGATAAGAAGCTTTTCCCCGGCATGACGGCAAATATTACAGTTATCTTACAGGAAGAAAATGGATTGGTAGTTCCGATGGGTGCTTTGCGTTTCACTCCAACCGCCCAAATCGCAAAAATAATGAAGGTTCAATTACCTGAACAACAGCAAAAAGGGAAAGGACAAGGACAAGGTCGAGGACAGGGACAAGCTAAGGATGGTAATCACAAAAAACCGCAAGGCGTATGGATTCAAAGTGCAGATGGCACATATACTCATCAGGTTGTTGAAATTGGACTCAATGATGGTATTAGCGCTATCATAAAAAGCGGATTGCAACAAGGACAGAAAGTGGTTGAATCTGTGACATTAACTAAAGGCGGTAATACCGCTGCATCCAATCCGCTAATACCCAGACGTCCACAAAGTAATCAGAATCAAAATCAAAACAGACAAGGACAAGGACAAGGAGGCGGTGGCGGAAGACCATCCTGAAATAAAAAACAATAGAGATGCCAAATGTTATTTTAAAAATAGAGAATCTCCAACGCGTTTTTGAAGTAGGAAGCGAAAAGGTACATGCACTAAGAGGGATTTCGTTTAATGTAAACAAAGGTGAATTTGTCAGTATCATGGGAGCCAGCGGAAGCGGTAAATCCACTTTGTTGAATATATTGGGATGCTTGGACAAACCAACGGGAGGAGAATATTATGTCGATGGAAATCCTATCAGCAAGCGTTCGAAAGACGAATTGTCCACCTTGCGCAACCGGAAAATAGGTTTTGTTTTTCAATCCTACAATCTATTGGCTCGCACCTCTGCTTTGGAAAACGTAGAATTGCCGTTGTTGTATAATAATTCAATCTCCGGTAAGGAACGAAGAGAGAGAGCTATTCATGCATTGGAACAAGTAAATTTACAGGATCGGATGGGTCACATGCCTAACCAGTTATCCGGCGGGCAGCAGCAGCGGGTTGCCATTGCAAGAGCGTTGATCAATGATCCGGTGATTCTGTTGGCCGACGAAGCAACCGGAAACTTAGATACCCGTACATCCTACGAAATTATGACTCTTTTCCAGAAACTTAACAGAGAAGGGAAAACTATTGCGTTTGTCACGCACGAACCCGATATTGCAGATTTAACTCAGCGTATCATTTCTTTACGTGATGGACATATTATTAATGATCGAGTTATAGAACCCAAATCGGCAAAGGAAGCATTAGATTCTCTTCCTCCATCCGAAGATGAGTGATATGCAATAAATATAGAATATGAATCTTTTCAATTTACTGAAAATAGCATATAAAGCTATTGTTCGAAATAAAATGCGTGCAGGGCTAACGATGTTGGGTATTGTTATCGGCATCGCAGCAGTCATTACAATGGTTGATTTAGGAAATAGTTCATCATTAAATATCAATCAACAGATTTCCCAGCAAGGAACTAATATGGTGATGGTTATGCGAAATTTCATGAGGACGGGCGGAGTCAATATCGGATCGGCAAGCATTCAGACGCTTGTGGTAAAAGATGCAGAAGCCATTAAAGAGAAAGTTCCTCATGTTGACCTTGTATCTCCCTCGGTAAACGCATCGGGACAGGTAGTTTATGGAGCAAATAACTGGCCCGGCAGCATACAGGGAGGCAACCCCTCTTTCTTTGCCATTCGAAAATATGACGTGGCGCGAGGCATTGAATATACCGAAGAAGATGTTCGTACATCGGCAAAGGTATGTTTACTCGGACAAACAGTTATCGATAATCTGTTCACCAATGGCGAAGATCCAATCGGAAAGACAGTTCGTTTCGGAACGATTCCTTTCAAAGTAATAGGAACGTTAGTCACAAAAGGTCAAAATGCCATGGGGCAGGATCAGGATGATATTATTCTTGCGCCTTATACTACTGTTCAAAAAAGGATACTTGCTATTCCATACATCCACTCGATTCTTATTTCAGCCGATGATGAAAACAACGTACAAAGCGTGATGGACAATGTAACCGATTTGATGCGGGCACAACACAAGATAAGACCGGGGGCTCAGGATGACTTTATGGTGCGGTCGCAACAACAGATGCTGCAGATGATGGATGCAATCTCAGGATATGTAACCCTTCTGGTAGTTCTTGCCGCTCTTATTTCACTGTTAGTAGGAGGTATAGGAATTATGAACATCATGTATGTAACAGTTACGGAGCGTATAAAAGAAATCGGTTTGCGTATGGCAATCGGAGCTAAAAACAAGGATATTCTTCTTCAATTTTTGACGGAAAGTACAATATTGAGTTTGATCGGCGGGATTATCGGAATTTTTTTAGGTTTATTCTTATCTTATCTCGTTTTAGGTTTAATATTACACTGGCCTGTAGTTATCAGCGTTGTTGCCATTGTACTATCGTTCCTTTGTTGCGCCGCAATCGGTATGTTCTTCGGATGGTATCCGGCGAAAAAAGCGGCTTCATTGGATCCGATCAATGCATTAAGGTATGAGTGAAAACTCGAATTATTCAGCATATTTTTCCAATATTCTTTCGAGTTCGCCCACATAATAAAACGGCAAGTTGATTAGTCTGAATTTTTTACCTTTTTGCGTAGCAGCCTCGTCAATCGAGAACGGTTGCGACCAAACTCTTACGGCAATGTCGTTTGGCACTTCTTCCATAAACAAGTGCAAGGATTTGAGTTTGGTATTATGCCCTGATTTTACTTCTATGGGAATCACTTTGCCGGAATTTTGCAGAATAAAATCAACTTCCGCATCAGAATCTTTTTTGTTTCGCACCCAAAAATTTCGCTGATTTGAGACTCGAGAGTCCAAAGCGAGCAATTCCTGTGCTACAATTTGCTCGGCAATTTTTCCTCGCCACGCATCCAAAATATCTGCAGCTCCAAACACTTCCTTTTGCACATTCGCAGCATAATTCACTAAACCGCAATCGAGCCACAGCAATTTTGGAGAACGTTTCAGGTCTTTTGCTATCGGCACAAAGTAATCGGTTGTCGGGTAGCAAAGTTCCAAAACAAAAGTTTTTTCCAATGTGCGAAACGCTTCGCCCATTTCACGTGCTTTGTACGGAGAGCCTGCAAAACCGCCCAAGGTAATACGTTCAGCTGCAAATTTCCATCCTGATTGTAAAATGTAGCGAATGGTTTGGCTCATCGTATCATTTTGAGCATATTTTTCAACATCATCGCGATAACCGGTCAATAAATTATCATAAATACTGTTCAAGCCAATAAAATTTTTGTTTGCAGCATAATCGGCAACTACTTCAGGCATACCGCCAATAAGCGTAAAGGTATTGAATAAATTCATCGTTTTATCGTGTAGTGCTTCGGGTATTCGCAGATTGGACAATGCTTTTTCGAGTTGTGTTTCGCCGACAGCCCGCAGAAATTCGCTGAAAACGCAGGGACGAACAGCTAAATATTCTACCCGCCCTACAGGAAATGAAATCGTTTTATTCAACATTGTTTCCAACAATGAACCCGCTGCAATTACATACAAATCAGGTAATTTTGCCTCATAGAAATAGCGAAGTTTCGCAATTGCCGCTTTTGAATTTTGAATTTCGTCGATAAATAAAAGTGTTTTAGCCGGCTTATTTTCCTTGTTGCAAAAAAGAAAAATTTCTGCCATAAGGCTATCAATTTCCTGTTCTTTTTCAAATAAAGTTATTGCACTTGGGTTTTTTTCCAGATTCAAATACAGATAATTCTCAAAGTTCTGCGAAAAACTATTTACAAGCGTAGTCTTGCCAACCTGACGAGAACCTCTTAATATCAATGGTTTGCGATTTGATTTCGCAGCCCATTTTTCCAATTCTTTGATGATATTTCGTTCAAACACATTCGTAATTTTTTGTAAAGATAATGCTTTTGTTTCAAATCGGGGGTAAAATTCAGAATATTTTGTATGAAATCGGGGGTATAACTTGCGTGATTATGTTTCAAAACGGGGGTATAACTTGCGCGATTTTGTTTCAAATCGGGGAATGAGATTGTGATATTATCAATGTTATTGCCTATCAATAAAATGACAGCTATAACAATTAATACGATATCGATTGTCATTAATAGATATGCTCTCCCGTAGCGATTTTCAATTTCAATAGACTGACGGTATAATCAATTTTACTTTTTATCAATGCCAAGCGGCTTTCAGCCAAGGCTGTTTCACTGTCGAGGAGGTCAAGGTTGGTGATGGTTCCTGCCTGAAAACTGGTTTGGGCAAGTTCATACGCTTGTTGAGCCTGTTTGAGTTGCAACTCTTGTTGTCTGATTTTCTTCAAGGTAGCGTCAACATTGGATTTGTTTTCTATTACTTCATTCGCAATGTTCCTGTTTGTCAATTCCGTATCTTGTTCAATACTATTCATTTCCGTTTGAATCTGCAGTTTACTGTATTTTACCTTGTTTCCATCAAAAAGCGGAAATTTAAAACTCAGTCCGGCAACATAATTTGCTTTTATTACATTTAATTCAGGTATATAACCATTCTTAAAACCTCCGGCGGCAAACAAGCTAAACTCCGGATAATTGGTAAGCCCTACATTATGATACCTCGTAGAAGCTATCTCCGAACGCTGACGTGCAATTTTCAACTCTTCCCGCAGTAGATAAGCGTGATTGATGAGTTTGTCGTTGGTATCCAATAGGACAGGCGACAGCAGTTCTTCTTTTACAGCTAACGATTGTTCTTGAGGATTTCCCAGAAATGAATTTAATTGAGATTTAAGTATCTGAAGCGAAGTTTGCAAATCGGTTTTTTGATTTTCCGTAGTAGAAATACGCACTTGAGTCGATAAAATGGCATATTGAGTGGATGAACCGGTTGCTTCCTGCTTTTTCACAAAAGTCAAATGCTCGTTTAAAGTCTTCAATTCCTCATCCTTAATATTAATCGCTTCTTGTAAATAGAGAATGGAATAATAATTATTCAACAGCGAAAGTGAAAGTTGCTGCTTCAACTGTTCTAAAGAAAGTTGCGACAATTGCTTGCTTTGCTTTTCAAGATCAACTTTTCCCGATGTTTTACCAAAATCATAGAGAACCTGATTATAATCCAACTCCATATCATAATTATCGGCGGCATTCATCGTGAAGGTTCCCAAAGTAGGGATAGTCAACGAGGTTACAGGTCCTAATCGCGTGTAAGTTGCTGCTATACCAATCAACGGATAATAAGCTGATTTAGCTAATCCGATACGGGCATTTGCCGCTTCGATATCCTGTTCGGCTTTCTTTATGGAGGGATAATTATCGATTACCTGTTGAATGACAGTCGTTAATCCCAGAGAGTCGCTCGGCGGGTTGTTTTGCGCCCGGCTATTAAGGGAAATAAAAGATAACAGTATAAAAAAAGATAGTGAATTATATAATTTGCACATAACAAATATATTTGTTTTAATAATTATTGCCTTTTGATATGACCTTCCTCTTCGAATACATCAGCAAAACAGGGATCAAACCCAAAATGGTTATTGAACAGGCAATCCAAAAATCATCATTGATGCCGTCAATAAATGCTTGTGTATTAACATGAGAAGATATCAGCATCCGGCTTTGTCGCATCGCTGTCGCAAATGAACCTCCGCCGTGTTGTTGAATGTAATAAGCCATATTTTGTGAAACATTTTTGAAAGCTTCCGATTGTGAACTGATGGCTTGTCCATAAACTTGACCGTGAAAATTAGTCCGGGCAGTCAACAGCGTAGTAAACACGGCAATTCCCAAACTTCCTCCAATCTGCCGCATGGTATTCATAATACTGGATGCTTGTGCCATTTGCTCGCGAGGAATATTGAGAAGAGCTAAAGAATTTAAGGGAGTAAAAATCATCCCCATACCTAATCCCCTCAAATACAATGACAGCATCACGGAAGAATGTTCCGACATAAACGAAAAACTTGTATTGACGTAAAAACTTGAAGACAAAAGGCATATTCCCATAAAAAGCAAAATCTTCGGATTGGTTTTATCGGAGGTAATTCCAACAAGCGGAGCAATGGCTCCCTGTAAGATACCGACCGGCAAAAATACCGCTCCCGATTGTAAAGCCGTATAACCCATTGAATTTTGCAGAAAAAGCGGAAGCAGGAATGTGCTTCCGAACATCCCCATCCCGAAAACCATCATAAATACAGCACCCAATCCGAAATTATGATACGCAAGTAATCGCAGATTAATCAACGGATGAGAAGTTGTCAGCTCCCTTGTCACGAATATTACCAAAGCTAAACCGGAAATGGCAAAACAGAGCAAAATATAGGGTGCGCTCCAACCTTCGGAGTTAGCCGCTGCATTACCTTCGGTCAAGGCATAGAGCAATACCGGTAAAAATGTAATAACGGAAACAAAACCGAGCAGGTCGAATTTCCTCGTATTCGGATTTTTAGTTTCACGTTGAATGATTATGGTGAATAATAATGCAAAAAATCCGACCGGCACATTTACATCGAAAATCAATTGCCAGCCGTAATTATCGACCAAATAACCGCCGATAAGCGGACCGAACGAAACGGAAGCTGCCGACGCAATGGACCAGAACCCCAGAGCAACCCCTCGTTGGGTGGGCGGAAATTCGCGCACCACAATCGCCATGCCGAGCGTTTGTACGATACCGCCTCCCAAACCCTGAACAATACGTGAGAGGATCAGCGATACTTCACCGTTCGACATTCCGCAAAACAATGAACCCAGTGTAAATAAAAACAATCCCCAAAAATAGACTTTCTTGTAACCAAACTTGTCGGCAAGCCATCCAGAAGTGGGCAACATGGAAGCCATGGCAAGCATATAAGCCGTTATCACCCATTGAATGGTATCCAGACTGACACCGAAAGCCGACATGATTTTGGGAAGTCCCACGTTGACAATCGTACCGTCCAGCACAGCCATGAATGTTCCCAGCATCACATTGGCAAGCACGAACCATTTGTAAAGCGGATTGCGGGGATGGTAAACCGCATTGCGGGTGCGAAGATTACGACGAATACGATGTAAAATCGAAACTTGGCTCATGATTTTTTGATAATCTTGACCACTGCCGACATTCCTGTCCTGAAGTGGAAATCAGAGAGTGCTTTTCCGTTTCCGGCAGAATCAATGGAAACTTTCAGCGGAACACGTTGTGTTACTTTAGTAAAATTGCCCGATGCATTGTTGGGCGGAATCAATGAAAATTGCGAAGCCGTTGACGGGCTTATCATAAAAACTTCTCCTCCAAATTCAATACCCGGGTAGGTATCGATGGTGAATTTCACCTTTTGCCCTAAATGTAAGGTTTCCATTTTTGTCTCTTCAAGATAAACCAAAACCCAAAATTTCCGGTTGTCATTGATAGAAAAAATAGACTGTCCGGGTTGTACGACATCACCCGGTAATAACCACCGTTTGGCAACGATCCCTGTTGCAGGAGCATACAAGCGAGTATTATCCAATTGGGTACTGATAACTCCGATTTTAGCATCCGCTTCGGTAATTGTAGCTGCGGCAGTATGAATTTGCGCTTTCGAAACCAAGAGTTGCGCTTTTGAAGCATCCAATTGGGCTTGAGCCGTTTCGGCGGCACGTTGTGCATGTTCGAACTGTTCTTTGGTAGTTACTCCGCCGGAATATTGTGTTTTAGCTCGTTGAAAATCTTCTTTAGCCTTTTCATTGGCAATTTCCAATACTTTGATGCTTTTTTGATCCGATTCGAATTTAGCCTCTGCCTGTAATTTGGAGGCTTCGGTCTGTAATTTGGACGCAATAATCTGTTGCTTTTGAGCCAATAAATCCATACTGTCCAATTCGGCGACCAACTTGCCTTCATCAACAGAATCACCTTCATCGACATATAATTTACTGATGCGTCCCAAAATTTTGGCGCTCACCGATAAGTTGTCTGAAGTTACATAAGCGTCATCCGTTCTCAAATAACGTGAATAGTCTATATACCACATAATTCCACCTGCAATTATTCCAATTGCAACGACAGTAAGAGGAAGATACATCTTCCAATTTTTCTTAGTCTCTTTCATTCGACATCATTTGTTTTAATACCTCGATAAAACTCGCACCAGATTCACACTCTTTGGATAAACACTTACATGCGAATATATCGATCTTTTGTCTTAAACAATCCTATTATCCTATTTATTTTGTCAAAATTCATTAATCCGGCGACAAAAGTAGTTTAAAAAAACAATATACTTCACAGATTTTATAAAAAAATTTATTTCGGCGGAGAATTTGGTTGTTTCACACAGCTGCCCGCTTGATTTCCATTTCCTCTATATCCCCCGTTTCCCCTCTATTTCATTATCAGGTTAGTGCCAATTGAGTTCAATAAACCGGATAATCAAAAAGGAATAAAATCAGTAGAAGAATAATCTTATTTAAAGAAAAAGCGGTATTTATATTTCTTTTCGAAAAAACACCGGATGCGGATTTAGTACGGACTTAGTACGGACTTGGTACGGGCATGGTAGCTCGTAAGTCTCCATGGGAAATTTTGACATTTTGTCAAATTGGAAAAGGCGCAGGAAATGAAGATAACAGAAGACAGGATCTACTTTATCACCATAATTTTAGTCACTACTCCTTGGTTTCCTGCGGGAGAAGCAGCAAACACAAGATAAATGCCGGCTTTGACAATCGTTCCGTTTCGGTCGGCGCAATTCCATAAATATTGTCCTCCCATCGAAGTTCCCGTTTGGATTAAATTGCCTGCTAAATCAGTAATTTTCACGGTTGAATTTTGCATCAGACCCGTGATGACCACTTGACTGCTTCTTGCAGGTCGGACGGGATTCGGGAAAGCATATACGTTGGAATAATCGGGTTTTCCTTTCACCGCTTCGCTCAAATAAGAACATAATCCCTTGTCGGTTCCGATAAACACCTCTCCGGTTTCATTATCGATTGCTATGGAATTGATAGAATTAGATAGCAGGAAACTATTGTCGGTAGTGTAATTATCGACTTGGATTTTCGAAGGATTGGATTGATCCAGCACAAAAACGCCGTCAGAAGAACTGCCCATCCAAATTCGATTTCCGCCGTCGACAGCAAGGGTAGTAATCTTGATCCCTTCCAGGGGACGAAACCCGTTCCCGTTTTCATCTGCCGAAATGATTCGATTGCAAAATCCGCTACTGACTTGATCAGCCGAAACGAAGTAAATCGGACCATCATCGGTTCCTACCCAGATAAGCCCGTTATCATCTTCCGCCATTGCAAGATAGACCGTAGCGCTGACAGTCTCTCCCTGTTGATCGACAAAATGACTCGAATAGGCGATTTTATCGTCGGATGCGTCGCTGATTGTACCGGCATCGTCGAGAACCATGATTCCCGCTCGGGAACCTCGAAAGAAATTGAACCATTTTTGATTGTTGCGACTGATCAGGATACGGTCGGGATCGGAAGCGATTAGGGGAGGATAATTATCAAAGGTTTTCCAATCTTTTTGATTTAAAAAGATCGATAAACCACCGCCTTGAACGCCTCCGTTGACCATATACAAATTATTGTTAGCATCAAAAATCAACCCGTCTATTCGTACATACCGGTTGCTGTTGATATTGTTGGGAAGAGCCGTTAGCAAAGTACTGTTGTCGATCGAATAAAGTTTCACAAATTCGTTGTTGCGAAATTCATACAATCCTTCACCCCAACTTCCTACGTAATAATGCATCGGGTCGGTCGGATCGACAGCTGCCGACATCAAGTCGAGGCAAGGAAGTCCGGTTTTCTCGGCGATGGCATTTTCATCAAAATTATACCATTTTCCATCTTCATAAACCATTAAAGTGCCCGGGATATTAAGCCGATCAGAACTTTTTCCTCCACCGGTTACCAACAATTTATTCGCCGTGAAGGTCATGCAGGCATTCAAATTCCTTTTTGGAGAATTGACTTTTATTTCGGAAGCAACCGTAGTGTAATCGGAAGAATCGGGCGATTTCGTAAATCCGGTTAAACCTGCTTCACCCAAAGCCGACCAATAGCGATTTTTCGATTGGAGACAATCGATGGAATATGCCGACAGCGGGATGTGTGTATTGTTGTTAAAATCGGAATAAAAATAGATATCCGTACTTGTCAAAACAACCAATTGATCGTTTAATACTTTGATATACCTGACATCATTAAAACCCAAGGAGATTGCCTCACCTCCCGGAGTCAGGTAATTAACCGTGTTCCAAGTAACAAAAACCATTTGACCCTTAAAGAATACTATTTGGGTGATTTCTTTCAGCGTTTCGGTTGTTGCATCTGCTGATGTCCAGTTTTCTCTATCCAATAAATTGGTAGTCATGAGCGCTTTTTTTACCCCATCGGAAGTAGCTGCATATAAATAACCATCTTGTTGACAGACCGATCGGACAGAAATACCCAAACGATAGGTCTCTTTTACTTCTTTCTTTTTCACGTCGATAACCACTACGCCGAAAGCCGTGGAAAGATAGGCGTAATCACCTGCTATTTCCAAATTATACACCGTTTTATCCTGAATATAGGGATAATCTTTGACAGCCGGAATATTATATACATCATTGTCTCCGAAAAAAAGATCGATATTGGCATTGTCATAGACCAGAATCAAAGCATTAGCCCCCGGATGATAAGCCATTTGTCGAATATCGGTATCGTGTAATCCGTTTTGATTGGAATAGGTTTTTATTTCTCCGTCGTCCGGGTTATAAGAAAGAAGTGAACCGTCGTAAACTCCAAACACCAAATTGGGAGTTTCAACCACGATTGTCGCCTGATAATATGCCATATACGTTTTCCATCTGCCCACTTGCGCCGACATATTCCAGGCAAGGAACAACCCGCAACACAGCAATACCGTCTTATATTTCTTGTTTTGCATCTATCAATTGTTTTAATTTATTTATTGCACAGGCTCGATGGCTAATCGAATTTTTCACATCGGCTCTCATTTCGGCAAAAGTTTCCGTAAAGCCTTGAGGCACAAATATCGGATCGTAGCCGAAACCGGCATCGCCTCGTGCATCTTCGATAATCGTCCCTTCGATAACTCCTTCCAACAGATATTCCTTCTCACCGATAATCAAGGCAATAACCGTGCGGAAACGCGCCGAGCGATCTTTTTGATTTTGCATATTACAAAGCACTTTGCGCATATTGGCAATTGAATCCTTGTCTTCTCCCGCATACCGAGCCGAAATAACACCCGGCGCATTGTGAAGCGCCTTTATTTCTAAACCCGTATCATCGGCAAAACAGTCGTAACCGAACTTTTGTTTCACATAGCGGGCTTTAAGCAATGCATTGCCTTCCAAAGTGTCGGCAGTCTCGGGAATATCGTCGAAACATCCGATGTCTTCAAGAGATAACAAACGGAAAAGATCGCCTGTAATCGCTCTGACTTCCGTTAATTTATGTTTATTATTCGTAGCAAAAACCAAACTTTGTTCCATAGTGCTTTTTAAACGTATTTTATATATAAAAATTATATTAATTTTGTGCGATAATATTACTAACATGTCGATAAAAAATATTTTTTCCCAACGGACAGAGATGCTGCAAACCGGCATTGCGTGGGCGATTTATTTTTTTATTAATGTGATTTTTTGCATCAAATATAATCCTTTCGAAGCGCTCCATCCGGTGATTCTGATTGTTTTTTATCCGCTGATAGTAGGGGGAATTTATATATTTTCGGGCTATATGCGCGTTCAACAAAAAAATTATTTTTTCTTGATATTAGCTTTTGCGATCATCCTTCTATCTTTATTTTTATGGCATCACATCGACCGATGGTCGGTGAAAGTAGATCGTTGGTCGGCCTTGGCTTTTTGGAGCGAAAATTTAAAAAACGGAAACTTTCCCTACGGCACACCGTCGCATTTGGGGGGCTACGCTTCGCCTCTTCCGGTGTGGCAATTCTTTCATTTCCCTTTTTACTTGCTGGGTGATACGGCATACGGACAATTGTTCTGTCTGTTGGCTTTTTTTATTTCGCTTTTCGGTTGGCGAACAAAAGTCAATATCGGAGGAATCGTCCTGTTATTGGCTTTATCGCCGGGATTTTGGTGGGAAATAGCCGTAAGAAGCGATTTATTAAGCAATATGCTTCTGTTATTTGTTTTTCTGACCGCTCAATTTTATTATTCCGCCTTTTGGGACAAACATAAAATAGAAGCAGGCGCGATTGTCGGGCTTTTCCTTTGTACAAAAATATTGGTTGCCATACCGCTGTTTTTGTTTTTTTTCCCCCGGTTCTTGAAATACACGAGTAAAGAGAAAATAGGATTTGCATTAGCGGTAATTGCCTGTTTTTCAATCCCTTTCTTGCCATTTCTTTTTGGTGAACACAGCATTTTGAAACATCCTGAATATAATCCGCTTCTCCTGCAATCGCGTCAGGGAAACCTGCCGATTCTTGTTTTCGGAGGTATTCTGTTATTAGGCGCAGCTCTTATATGGAAACGTATGAAGGATTTATATTTTCTGGCAGGACTGTTTTTGTTTGCGCTCATTTTAACGACAGGTATTCGCATCGGTTTGAAAAACGGCTGGGATACAATTATTTTTCAGGATGAATTCGATAAATCGTATTTCAATGTCTGTATTCCTTTTTTCCTGTTTTTTATTCATGAAATAAAGAAGAGGAGGTTCGATTATTCAAATTATCACATTAATTACTAGTGGTTAGTGGTTAGTGGTTAGTGGTTAGTGGTTGTATTAAAAGTTAAAATTCTTTACCACAAAGGTCACAAAGATTTGAATAACAATATTTTCAATTTAGTAGTAAGAAAGGGAAAAAAAAATAAAGAATCCGGGACGGATTTGATATCGGTAGCCTGATGTGAAACACAGGTGACTTTATCCAAAAATATGTTTTTCGTAAAAATAACATATTTGATGAAAAATGTTTGTTTGTTTAATACAGCATGAAACAAAAATATATCGGAGCTTCGCCGCTTGAGGGTAGATTGCTTATTCCATTCACCCGACGTTTTACGTCGGGCTACCCATATCGAATCCGTTCCGGATTCTTTAACCCACATTGCAGACCATCAGGTTGGAAACAGGTATAAACCAAAAGAATCCAATTTTTGGAATTCCGATTTGTGTACTACAAATTTTCGTTTTGTATAGGGTTTCGTCTTATATTTCAAT
>Ga0123354_10000338_pt1 | contig 43733 bp, 32 predicted proteins | sample TergutLab28metaG_2_FD_97872 | JGI IMG/M metagenome (GOLD analysis project Ga0123354, IMG submission 97872) | Labiotermes labralis P4 segment gut microbial communities from Petit-Saut dam, French Guiana - Lab288 P4 | ecosystem: Host-associated > Arthropoda: Insects > Digestive system > Gut ... | reverse complement strand
GGTGGGTGGTTTCCAGGTGGGGGATCCGGCGAGTCGGTAGAGGAAGGCTGCCATGGATCCGCGGTTGACGGGGTTGGCAGGGGAGTAGGTGGTGCCGTCTCCGGTGCCTTTGGTGATGCCGTTTGCGGATGCCCAGCAGATGGAGGATGCGAACTGGTAGGTAGCAGGCACATCAGTGAATGGAGTGCAATTCTTCACGGTGAAGGTTCCGCTGGGTGCGCCATTACCAATATTGTTCACCGCAGCTTGACCGGTATTGTCGGTGACGTTGAGTGTCCAGGTGTAGGTGCCGCTGGGTGCTCCGGCTGGTGGTGTCCAGGTGAGTCCGCGCAGGGATCCGTCGGTGGAGGCTGGAGTCTTGAGGGTGGCGACGGGTGTGCCACTTGGGCCGGTGATGGTCAGTGTTCCTGCTTGAACGGGTTTGGACAAGTCCAATTCCAGGTTCAAGGGTGCACCCGGTGCGACGGTGTTCTGGTCGCCGACGACTCCGATGAGGTAGGGTTCCGAACCGCCCCCGAACGGCAACTCCGCCACACGCAAAGGACCGTTGTATATCACTACAGCCAGACGGTTACCCAAGGCCGAGGCTATCCGTATAAAGTCACCGTCCATATGTACATACTGGCTGGGCTGGTTCAAATTGTATGCGTAAACAGAATACGAGCTTGTACCATCGGACATAGTGGCCGAGCAGGAAAAGCCCACAACACCATCAGCCCAACTACTGAAATAATTGTAGGTGCAGCTCGAACTTTGAGCCTGCGCGAAACTGGGTAGCGGGAGGCTGCTTGTGGTGGTTTTGCCTGACAGGTAGTCAGTTCGAGTCAACCACAGCCCTGGGGTCGTACTAACAGATGGGGGCATGCTCAGAGGGTAATAGTCTGTCCACAGACAATCCACTTCTCCCCCAGTTAGGGCACAACGTTCATTAATGTAGGCGTTAGCACCTGTTGGAATAGGGACTGTGACGGTGTTTCCTACCACTGTTCCACCTGTTGAGGCATCACGCACTGTCACAGCAACAGAGTCCATGACATTGTTTAGATACGCATAGTTCACTGTGCCGTCAGGATTGAGAACTGTCACAGATTCACTGTGGGATGTTGTGGTTGTGAAAAGAGCGAGACTTCCAAAGACCTCACTAGGGTCGAATGGTCCGTGAGTCGATTCTGTTGAGGAAGATGACTCATACGGTGACAGATCGGTACTTGTCCCGTCGAGTGAATTCATCAGTAAGCGACCAGCAACTCGTAGGACGTACCAGGAGCCGGAGAGGGCGACTGGGGTATTTGTAATCAGGGTTCCAGTCTTGGTTCCACGGTCGTACAGGGAGGCGCCAGTTTCATCCCCGAGGAGGGCTCGACCAGCGGATGCAAGGATCACCGCTGTTCCTCGATTAGTGGTGAAGAGTGTTTGAGCCTTGCCTAATACGGGGCCTGACGACAATGGAGACCACGATACTGTGCTCGTCGTATCACTGGTTCCCCTTTGGGGGGAGGTGTAGAGGCGATCGGGGGTCAAGACCGCTTGACCAACATCACCGAAAACAGATGATGCGGTTGATGCCACACCGGGACTGTCGGCTGCTTGGCTGACTGCTGTTCCCCCAACTATCAGGGCGGTCGCTGTTCCAAGGACTGCCACGATGCGCAGTGTTGTCCGTGTGATTTTTGGTAGGACCAGTGTGGTCATGGTCTGCTCCCTTTCCTGTCATGTCATCGACAAGTGGCGCCCCTTGTGCTCTCCCCGGGCGGTCTGTGTGACGCTGATCTTACACACATGATTCAACAACAGCAAAGACATCCTCCTCCTCCTCCTCCTCCTCCTCCTCCTCCTCCTCCTCCTCCTCCTCTTTATCATCATCATTGCTGGTGGCACGGCATTTCGGGAGGGTGTTGGAGCACATCGGGATCATCACCTTGCTATGAACGCGAACCGTGTTCCATGTGGTGATGGACGACCAGAAGTTACACGAATAGAGGTCGTGCAGGCCAGATAGGTTTAATGAGAAGACAGATCAGTCGTACGGAAATACCGGGTTAGCACCGAATTGCACTTTTATGGCCGTAGCACAGCAGTTGTGTCTTGGATAGACGGTTGAGGAAGGCGGTCATGGCTCCTCGGTTGACGGGGTTGCTGGGTTCGTAGAGTCGGACTGCGTTGATAGTTGTTCCAGTCGCGATCTTATTGTCTGTTAACCAGCAGATCTGGTGCAGGTATTGGTTGGAGGATGTGACATCAGCGTAGGGGCTCGTCGTGCAGTTTGACGGGAAGATGTTGGCCGTCCGGAAGAGGAACAGTGCCATGGCGCCGCGGTTAGTTGCGTTGTCTGGCTGGTAATAGAGTTTCCCGTTGATGGTCACACCCTTTGTGATCTTCTGGTTGGCCAGCCAGGTGATGGCGGAATAGAACTGGTTGGTTGTGGAAACGTCGACAAACGGTGATGTGGCAGGCGGGGTCCATGATGGTGATCCGGCGACCCGGTAGAGGAAGGCTGCCATTGAGCCTCGGCTGACCGGTTTCGAGGGAGAGAAAGTCGATCCATCACCGGTGCCGGTAGTGACGCCGACGAGGGCCGCCCAGCAAATCGATGATGCGAAGGTATTGGAACCGGCCACATCGGTGAAGGTGGGGCAACTCTTGACAGAGAAGGCGCCGGTAACTGGCATTCCATCAACGTTGACTGCGGGTTGACCTGTATTGTCGGTGACCTTGAGAGTCCACCGATAGGTGCCCATCCGTATGTTGGTGGGAGGAGACCACATCACGTTGCTGAGGGACCCGCTGGCGGAAGCCGGTGTCGGAATCGACGCTACGACGCCACCAGCAGAATCAGTGATGATCATCGTTCCGGCTTGAACCGGTTTGGAGAAGTCGACATTGAGGGTCAGCGGAGCACCTGGAGCAATCAGGACATTGTCCCCGGTCACTCCGATCAGGCGCGGGGCGGATTGGCCACCGAACGGGAGGGTGACCACCCGTAGTGAATCGGAGGCTCCCCGGGTAATCATGGCAACATTGTTACCATCGGTTGCTCCAACTTCTCCGTCCAAGTGGACAGTCTGACTGGGTTTGGCCACGTTGTAGGCGTACACGCTCTTAGGCAGGGAAGCCGCAGAGAAAGTCACCAGGACCGCGCCGTCCATGTAAGTCGAGACGACACCTGACAAGCCTGGTGTGCCTGCCAATGCCGATGGGACCGGGAGGGTTGCTGTGGTGGTCTTACCGGTCAGATAATCGGTGCGTGTCACCCACATCGCCAACGTCGTGGATGTGCGGTGGGCCCAGAAGCAGTCGACTTCACCGGGCAGGATCTGGCAAGGAACCGCGTCACCGACAGCCGCTCCCGATGGTACGGGCAGCGTCACTTTTGGTCCAACGGGCTTCCCCGATGCTGCCGCGTCAATGACGCTCACAGCTACTGACTCCAACACTGGGACCGGAGTAGCACCACTTGTTGTGGCTTCCATCCGGGATGTCTGGGTGCGCAGCAGGGCCAAACTGCCCAATATTCCATCCAAAGTCGTTTGTGTGCGAGTAGAACCCGACGTTGTCGTGGACACGAAAGGTGTGAGATCCAAACTCGTTCCCCTCGTCGACACCAATGACGTGGGAATGCTGCGATTACTGGACGTTGTCACATACCATGACCCCGAAAACAGCCCAAAACCCCTCACATTAAGCTCAGTTGACTTTTTTCCGTCGCTGAGAAAAGACCAGCCCTGGCTGTTGATAGTCAGCAGGTGACCGGCTGAAGCCATGACCACGTCCGATGCCGACTCCCAGCTAGGAACCTTCATGCTCCCGAGGGCAGGGCCACTCGAGACCGCCGACTGAATCAGCCACGGCCCCGCCGTTGACTGCGTCGTAGTAGTGATCGCGGTGAGCTTCGTTGGTGACAGTGCGACAGTGTAGACATGGCCAAGTGACAGAGCATTCGAGGACTGCACTCCCGGCCCGTCTGCGGCCTGACTCGTACCCATGCCCCCCAGCAGTACGGTCATGGACAACCCAATGGCACCCGCTGCCTGGAGTGTGTGCCGCCGGATCTTCGATGCTGCTATTCCATGCATTGCCAACTCCCTCGTCATATTGGAAGAAATCGTACCAAGAATGAACTTTGTCAGGAACCCTTTGCGCGGCTCCACTGATTCATGGCTGCTGAACGTTCCTCTGCCTCTACGCTGACCGGTCGGTCACCGTACAACTCTCAGCCGGACACCAAACGCTGTCCGGCTGAGAAAAATGGACTCCGTCCATAACGGCCAGTTCTAGCAGCCAACCCCTTTCGGATAGTTCGTGCACTGGAACTTCGTGTCAGCCAACCTCTTCAAGAAGGCAGCCATCGAACCCCGATTCACCGGATTTCCAGGCTGGTAGACCGTTTGACCGTTGACCACAGACCCATACGTGATCTTGTTGGCGGCCATCCAGGTGATCGACGAATAGAACTGATTAGTTTGATTGAGATCGACGAAAGGTGACGTCGCTGGAGGGCTCCATTTCGGCGACCCCGAGAGTCGATACATGAAGGCCGCCATCGACCCACGGTTGACGGCGTTGCCTGGCTCGTAGTACAACTTGCCGTTGATCATCGTTCCCTTGGTGATGCCAGTCGAGGCGAGCCAGGTGATCGCAGAGTAGAACTGATCGGACGGGGTGACGTCCACGAACGGCGATTCTGTGGGAGGCGTCCATTTCGGGGACCCTGCGAGCCGGTAGAGGAAGGCCGCCATCGAACCTCGGTTCACAACCCGCGTCGGAGCGTACGTCCCATCGGCCATGCCCGAGGTGATCTTATTCTGGACCAGCCAACAAATCGATGAATAGAACGTGTACGAGGAGGGGACGTCCGGGAATATGTCACACGCCGGCTTGGGAGGCTCGACTGGGCCTGACGGTAGCGATGCGTAGGAATGCACAGTGATCGTTGCCTTAATTGGAGCATGGTCGCTGCCCATCGTGTTCGTACTGACTGTCGCAGGAACCACTGTTTCGAAAGTGTTGGCGACACTATTCTGGTCCAGCAAGATGTGGTCGATGCGTTGGCCGAACTGTGGCAGCGAACTCGGATTCCTCCAGTCGATCATCGACGGATAGGTGATGTTCGTGCGCTGTGCCGCCGTCCAGTCAGCCCCGATCAGCCCAGCTCCTTGTTCCACAATGGTGGCGGGAGAAATGGAGCCATCGGTTGGAGTTTCTGCTTCATAGGAATTGAAATCACCGGTCATGATGATCGGAAGATCCTTGCCGATACTGGGATCCGCACGATACTGGTCGATCAGCGTCACAAGAGCCTGGGCAGCCTTGGCCCTCACAGATGCGTACGCGTCTCCGTACACCAGATGAGCATTCAGGACCAAGAAAGGCTGTCCCGACTTGATGTCCTTGAACACAGCCCACGAGACATCTTGATCGTTGGCGGCATCCATGATGTCACCGCCACAGTTCTGCAAAGTGTATTTGTTCGCGTTGTAGAGAATGGGCTCCGAGGTGCCGTATCCGTCTTGGCCGGTGTAACAGGGGACAGGGGCTGTCAGTGTTCCCTTCTGGGCAACAGTGAGACCGATCGCGTTCGCTAAGTCCATGGCATCCAGGACCGATCCAACTTGCTTGGGAACGAACTGGAGTTCTTGGGCTCCGATGATGTCTGCGCCTTGGGCTTGGCTGGCGAGGATGGGCAGGCGCGTACTCCATGACCCTGGCTGGTTCGGGTCGGCGTCGGCTGCTTTTTGGAGCATGGTGTTGAAACTCATGACGTTAGCTGTGAACTCGACTGGTGTGGTCGGTGTGGGGAAGGGAATACCACCAGCAACGAAGGTGGGAGCCGGACTGTTCAGCACGACACCTGGTCCATCGCAACGATACGAAACAGCATTTCCAAAGAAGAGACGATTAGCGCTTGTGATACCGGGAATTTGCGTTGAGGCGACGTTGACGCTGCCTGGCAAACTCTCTGAGCCTTTGGGCGGGCAGAACGGCACACCTTGGATGGTGACCACTTTCCCGGGGCTATCCACCGCGCTCTTGAGCGGGCTGTTGTAGAGGCGCAGCGCAATAGTGGTTGCACTGGGAACCGGTGAATTCCAGGATGCGGTAACACTGGTGGCGGATGAGGGATTGAACTGGAGGCCCTTAACAGGATCTGGTGTAAAAACATGTGTCTTAGTGGGGCCGCCCACGGATGTGCTTCCCAGGACGCTTCCTGTGCCATTGATCGCACTGAAAGCCGTGACGCGCCAGTAATAGGCCCGGCCCTCAATGAGGTTGAGAATAGCGGTGCCGGTAGGAAGGGTGTTGTTCGTGGTAGCACTCGAGACGATGGGACTCATCGTCTGGTTTTCGGATACTTCGGCCACATAGCTCTTCGTACCGGCAAGAGTGGCGGTGCAACTAAGCCACAATTTGTCGTACGAGGGGGTCGTACCCTGGAACATGTTGGACACCGTGCAACTGGGGCTGGCGGCTTGGGCAGTTGGCAGTCCGGCGAAAGTCAGACCGAGCAGAGTTGTGAGGACTGCAAGGAACACTGTGATGTGACGAGGTCGAAATCCAGGCTTTGTCATGATGGGGGATCATCCTTCCTGAGGGGGTCTTGGACTAAGCTACCTTCTCTCCAGGGTCACCGCAATAGCAGTGCATGCTGTTCTTAGATAGCGATTTTTTCGTTAAGGAAGGAGCCTTGGAAAGAATGATCCGTCACCTGTGTCGGACGGTCAGTGGGCCCTGAGACCGGGCCTGGATGCACCGATTCTCAACACGGCAGCCATGCATCGATAAATCGGGCCTACGCGGAACCCATGTCTATCTGACAGTACGCGATGGCGTACAGAGTCAGCCCGCCAGGTCCATCGAGCAAGTTTTCGTAGTCGATGCCGTGGGTGAAGTCACCTTTGCTCATCTCTTGGCCATAGGTGAGCATCGTCGCCACCTGGGCCTTGATGTCGTCGGGTGCAGTGGCTGCCAACTGGGTGTAGGAGTCGAGATCCGATTGGGTGAACGGGGGTAGCTGGTCGCCGGCTTCTTGAAGAGAGTAGGGCCCACCTGTGTCGAGATAGGCCATGTACGTATGGCAGAAGTCACTGTCAACGTTGGGCTGGACGTCCGGAATGACAAGGTCACCGTCGGGATCTTGATCGGTGGTGTTATCAGAGTCAGGAGCGGCTGGCTGGGTTGCGGTCTGATCCGTTTCAGTCTGATCTGATGAGGTCTGATCTGTCGCTGTCTGATCTGTCGCAGAAGGGTCAACTGTGTCCGAGGCGTCGGTTTGGGACGGGGTGGCTGGCATCGTGGGCTCGTCTGATGGCTTCGACCCACAACCGGTCAGAGCAAGGGACAGACCCGCGAAGACAACTACCCATGGGAGAGCAAACCTTTTCAACTTCTTCATCCCTCAAGTGTACAAACCACACCCTACTCATGCGAGAACCTGTGTTGGCCAGGTTGAGACAGAACGATATTCTGGGTGTTCTCCCTCCTGTGAGGGATGTGCTCGGTGTTCCACGTTGGACGAGCGGCAGAAAGGTGCGCAATGGGTGGAGAACGGATCCTGATCCGAGCCGGAAAGGACCCCCGTACGGTGCTCAGCCCGGAGGCGGCTCTGGCTTATCACCCTCATTCTTCATTTGGCACAAACATTGGTAACGCTCTGTTCTCCGATTCTGTTTGGCGCTTGCTGAGCGTGCCTCAGGCCGAGTTGACGGCCGATGCCTTCAGCCTGGAAAGGGTCTCATCTGGTCGAAATTGGGCTGAGTTCGTCAATGACCATTACGACCGATACGTACTCCCGATGGCCAACGCTTTTCGAAGGGGGGCCGCAACCTGGCTGGACCGGTTGTCGGGCATCATTGAACGCTTGACCATCCCAGTGACAGTTGTGGGAGTGGGGGCGAACCTTCACCGTGATGGTTCCCCGGGGTTCGACTCCGCCATGGCAGAGTCGGTGGCTCGCTTCATGCGCGCTGTACTTGAGCACTCAGCACTTGTCGGTGTACGAGGTGAGATGACGGCCACGTACCTGAAGACCCTGGGATTCTCAGAAGAGCACGTCCAGGTCATTGGTTGTCCATCGGTGTATCTGAACGGTCCAGACTACAGCGTCACCAGACGGACCGATGAGATCAATACGGATAGTCCCTTGTCGTTGTGCATAGCTCCACCCGAGGCCTTCTTCGCCGGTTCGGTTGCTTATCACGTGGCCACCTATCCTCGGTTGATCTACGTCCCGCAAGAGACCTCGGACTTGGCGATGATGGTATGGGGAGTCAATCGGGCGGATCGAGTGTATGCCGAAGAGATGCCGGCGACAACATCACATGTTCTCTTCCAACAAGACAGGATGCGTTTCCCGCTGGATTCGTCCGTCTGGGTGGATATGCTGCGCCCCATGCACGTGTCTTTCGGGACTCGCATTCATGGAGTCATCGCAGGCCTGCTGGCAGGAGTGCCAGGATTCACCGTGCCTTTCGGGTCTCGGATCTTGGAGTTGTCCCGCTACCACGAGATTCCGACCATTGCTCGCAAGAAAGTCACCGCGGGTTTCGATATCGCGACTGAGTATGAATCCGGTGATTGGAGTGCGTACAACGCGGGCTTGAAGCCGAGGTTTGAGGTGTTGACTCGCTTCCTTGAGACGAATGGCCTGACCCACATCTATCAAGAGGGCCAGGACAATCCAGCTTTCGATGCTGAAATTGCCGCTACTCGCTATCCGCCGCCCGTGCACCCTCTGGTTGAGGCTAGTCCGACCTTTGATCAGGACCGTAGCTCACGGCTAGCCTGGCTGCAACAAGGAGAAATGGGCGACTTGAGTGAAAACGAGTTTGTCTACCACCCTCCGTTTCTCGTCAGTGCCGACATCGATGACGTGGCGCAGGAGACCAGTCAGACGGTGAGCGTCACGAAGTCGTGTCAGGATCCGAGTACGGTCGGTCTGTTGAACCGGTCCGTATGAGTCTTCGAGGGACCGGTGAATGAGGTGGCGCCCATATCAAAGAAGATGTACAAGTGGCTTGTGAAGGCGATGAAGCGCATCTTGCCACGATCAGCTTACGTCGGCTTTCGAGACCGAATCCGGCCGTCGAGAATGGCCTGGACGATGATCACCCCTGGGGCGGTCTGCCCAGTCGTGACCAGCGAGCAGGCCGTACGCCGAGATCTGCCAGTGTGGGTGCCACCAGACCTGAGGCTGAGTGTTGATCAGGTCGATCTCACGGCACAGGGTTTGATCATGTCAGGGCGATCCTCCTCGTCGTACCGTGATGTGGGCATCTGTTTGCTGGGTCAGGTTCACAAGATCTGTGTTCCAGTGGTTTGGGCGGAGGAGCATCGGTGGCGTGTGGTCGTTCCCCTAGGCGTTGATCTGTGGGGTGACGGTTGGCGGCCACTGCCCAGCGGCAAGTATGCTCTCGGCGGCGTTGTACTGGGGGTTCCTGAGGCGCGAACAACTGTCATGGATGCGACACGAACTGTCGTCTTCCAGCGGTCCGCAGAACACCTATTGCCAATGGTCACTGAATCCGACTCCTGTCACGCTAGCATCGGACTGTCTGCTCGTCATCGGGGGATTCTTGAAGTCAAAGCTCCTCTTCCAGCCGAAAAACGCGATGCACGGTCACCGAGGGACTGGCAGCAGGACATCCCGCTGTTGGGGCAGGGGGGTTTGGATGATCGGACGATCCTGCTGCGTAGTTATTACGGGGAGGTGGCCAACTGTAATCCGCTGGGAGTCCATCACGCGATCGCACGCGACGGCGTGGACCTTCGGGTCGTGTGGGGGGTCAAGGATCATTCGGTGGGCATCCCGGAGGGGGGAGTTCCTGTTCTGATCGGCAGCCGTGAATGGTATGAGACGCTGGCAACGGCAAAGTACTCGGTGTGGAATGTGCATCAGCCTGATTGGTATCGGAAAAACCCAGGGCAGGTGATGGTGCAGACATTCCACGGATACCCGTTCAAATTGGCGGGAATGCCGTACTGGCCGGGAGCAGGTTTCTCGCAGCTCAGGATTCAGTCTTTCCTGGAACGACACACTCAGTGGGACTATCTTGTGTCCCCGGCTCCGTATGCGACACCCTTGCTCGAGCGGTGTTTTCCGGGAGCCCAGGAGATCCTTGAGATCGGCTATCCGAGAAACGACATTTTTTTCGATCCATCTCGCGACCAGGTCCGCTCCCGTACTCGAAGCGTCTTGGGGATCCCCGACGAGACAATGGTTGTGTTGTACGCTCCGACCTATCGAGACTGGTTGTCGGACAATGAAACCAAGGCCCGGGTGTCTGAACTGCTCAGTCCCAACAGACTGGCGTCGATGCTTGGGCCTGCCTACACCGTGTTGATGCGTGGACATCCGATGGAAGGCCGGGGAGGCGAATCGCGTGACAGCGGAGCTCAAGTGATCGACGTGACTTCGTATCCTCGGGTGGAAGAGTTGTGTTTGGCTTCGGATATCGGAGTATTCGACTACTCTTCGTTGCGTTTCGATTACGCACTGACCGGCAATCCCATGGTCTTCTTCGTCCCCGATCTGGACCGCTACATGAACCAAGAACGGGGATCATTGATTCCCTACGAAGGAACGGCCCCGGGACCGCAGTGCCGTACTATCGAGGAATTGGTATCGGCGCTGCGCGATGGACGAGGTTTGGGGGAAGAATACCGCGGGCAATGGACTCAGTTCATCCACGATTTTCTGCCATTGGAAGATGGACACGCCGGCTCCAGACTCGTCCGTACCTTGCTTGAACATGAGTAGGGTGTGCCTGGTGACGCCGGAAATGTGGCATATTTTCTTCGTCACACCGTGGTAGAGCCTGGTTGTTTTGGTGCTCTTCCCAGGCTGCTGGTAACGTGCAACCTGGGATGGGCAGGTAGATGTCTATTAGGCAGAAATTGAGGAAATGGTGGGGAACCATGCCTGGATGGAGATGGGTTCGAGGTAAGGCAGCCCGGTTGGGCAAACGCATTCTTCCTCGAGAAATCGTTAAACAAGCGACAACCATCTATAATTCCACTCCGCGCAGTCAGCATGGGTCTGTCGTTGTTGCGGTTATCCAGGGTGTGTGGCGTGTCTACTGTGGGCCGAACGGCAGGCTGACGAGGCGTCTTCTGCTGCCTTTCCGAGGTGGTGGATTGGTTCACAATCGGATATCTGTTGTGATGCCTGCACACAACGTTGAGGCCTATATCGGGCAGTGCCTAGAATCGATCGCCGCTCAGACATACAAAAATATCGATGTGTTAGTTGTCCTCGATGGTTGCGATGACAGAACCGAGGACATCGTACGCTCGTTCTCCACGACACATCCGTGGGTGAAGTGGGTTGCTCAGGAGCCCTTGGGCCCCAGTGCTGCTCGCAACCGGGGTGCCAAACTGGCTCAAGGCGAGTTCCTGTGGTTCATCGATTCTGATGATGTGGTTGTTCCTCACGCGGCTGAAACAATGGTGAAGTGTCTCCAGAAGTCAGGGTCCGATTTCGTCGTCGCCAGTTACTATCGCTTCAACTCACTGCGGCGATGGAATCCAGCTTCATGGATCATGCAGGCACATCGGTACAACAGGACCGGTGTCACACTTTCCGAGCAACCAGACATTTTGTGTAATGCTGTTGTTTGGAGCAAGGTGTTCAGAACCGCTTTCTGGCGAGACGCACATCTGAACATGCCTGAGGGGGTGTTGTACGAAGACCAAGAGGTGACTGCCGAAGCATATGCGCAGGCGAAGCAATTCGATGTCTTGTCGGATCAAGTGTATGGATGGCGCGCCAGGGAGAGCAGGTCTTCCATCACGCAGCAAGTGCATACGGTAGAAGACCTCAACGACAGGTTGCGGGCCTTTCGTGCAAGCAGGTCTGTCCTGAGAGCGTTCGGGTCTGAAGCTTTGGCACGAGTACGGTTGTTGCAGTTTCTCAACAATGACTTCCGGCATTCCATGACCGATCCCGATGCCGTGTCGGATGAGTATTGGGACATGTTACGCGACGGCTTGCGGGAGTTCACGGCTGGCATGCCGACCGACGATTGGAAGCTGGTGACACCACGAGTTGCCGGCTTGGAATGGTTGGTCTTGATCGACCGGCGTGACGCAGTCCGTGACTACCTTTATCAAGACGGAATGAATGCTGATGTCATGCGAACGACGTGGAGGGATGACACTCTCATTGCCGAAGTACCCTTCTGGGATGATGAAGACGTCTGTTACCCTGTCGAGGTGCTGGCTGTGTCCAGCACGGACATCAGAGTCGAAGCGTCACTGCGTGGTGCGGCCTGGGCGCCAGATCATAGTTCTCTCACGATCACGGGTTGGGCCTATATCACGTGTCTTGATCTGGCAGACAACGATGCAAGAATCGAAGTCGACCTTGTCAGTGGTTCAAATCGTCAACATCTCGAAGTCGAACAATGTGAAATACCCGAGGCGAATGTTCGGTCGTCTCATCAGTCCAACGACTATTCGAAGAGCGGATTCCGAGTAGTCCTCTGTCCCGACATGCTCAACCATGGAGTCCGAAGCGTGACGTGGGCCATGGAAGTGACGGTCACATGTGGGTCCCTGAGGCAGACAGCCCGAATCCAGAAAATGAACCGCTGGAGTTCGGCTCTCCACGCCGGTGTGGGTGTCACGGACTCAGGAATCCAAGCCAGGGTCAGACCTCCCCGTCACTTCGAGGATGTCCTGGTCGAAGTCACGCAGCCAGAGTTCTCTGTGTGCGATATTGAGGTGCAGAGCGATGGGCTGACTGGCACCATGCTCGGGCATCCGTTACGGAAGGCCACCCCTGATCAGGTTGTGATTTACCCTGAGCACGATGCTGAGCATCCGGTAGCCGTAGCAGAATTGGGAATCCAAGGTGAGAATCGCTGGGACTTTTACCTGAAGTTGCCCCCCCGCGAGTCCATGGTGGATATACGGAAAGATTTGTTGGTACGTGTTCGTACAGGCTCGGGTGACTTCGCCATTTGTTGGCCGCAACCGTTCAACAAGATTCCCCTGGCGGTGGGGGAGACCGGTTTTGCCCTCGCCCGGAGTACTGCTGGCAATATGTCAGTCTGGTTCCTTCAAGACTTGCGCCTGAGAGTGGATGACGTGGTATTCACGGCGAGCAGTGTGTGTTTGTCGGGTGGAGCCATCTCTGCCCATCGACGAGTCGAAGCTTGTCTCTTCAACAAGAAGACGCGGCTGGCAGCTCCGGTGTCGTGGGAAGGCAGTCAGTGGAGTGCTGTGTTGCCCTTGGAAGCTGATCTGTGGGGTGCCGGTGAACGTGTGCTGCCTCGCGGAGAGTACATGCTCGGAGCAGCGTCGCTTGATTCCGACGATGGATCAGGTGTGCGCGAGGATTGTGCTGAATGCTTGGTTTTCGCCCAGCAAATCGGTCCACGGGTCCCGATTCAGTTTGAGTCACGTCAGTGCAACGCTCGATTTGAGCTGACCCCGGCCAGGCGTGGGCAAGTCGTCATCGCCCCTCCCCTTCAGCCGTCTGAGCAAGAGAAACGATCGCTGAGTGTTGGTCGTACTCAGGTGCCCACCATGAGGACGTCAGGTCTTCGCGAAGATACCATTTTGTTGCGCAGCTACTTCGGAGAGGTGGCTACCTGCAATCAGTACGGAATCCACCAAGCGATCCTGAGGATGGGCCTCGACCTGCGGGTTCTATGGGCTGTCCAGGATTTGTCGGTGGCTATACCCGATGGGGGAATCCCGGTGGTGATAGGAAGTCACGAATGGTATGAAGCTCTTGGGACCTCCAAGTTCTCGGTATGGAATGTCCATCAACCAGATTGGTATCGGAAGAACCCAGGGCAGGTGATCGTGGAAACCTTTCACGGCTATCCCTTCAAACTGGCAGGTGTACCGTACTGGCCGGGAGCTGGATTCTCCTCTCTTCGTGTGCGCTCGTACCTGGAAAGGCAAAACGAGTGGGATTATCTGATTTCTCCGGCTCCCTACGCCACGCCACTTCTGGAATATACGTTCCCTGGCGCCTATACGATGCTCGAGATCGGTTACCCGAGAAACGATCTGTACTTTGACCCGGATCGCACTGACATCCGTATGCGGGTGCGGTCTTGGCTGGGGATCTCTGACTCTGCGATAGCTGTGTTGTACGCGCCAACGTTCCGGGACTGGCTGTCCGACAATGAGACCACAGCTCGGACGTCGGACGTGTTGAGCCCGGCGGAGCTGGCCGCTCGCCTCACTCCTGACTATGTGGTCTTGATGCGGGGTCATCCGATGGAGGGGCGTGGTGGCGATGTTCGCGAGAGAGGAGCACGGGTCATTGATGTGACCAGCTATCCACGGGTTGAGGAGTTGTGTCTGGCTTCAGATGTGGCTGTTCTGGACTACTCGTCATTGCGGTTCGACTATGCGCTGACCAACAATCCAATGGTCTTCTTCGTCCCTGATCTGGACCAATATATGGGTCAGGAACGCGGATCGCTTATTCCGTACGAAGGCACAGCCCCCGGGCCTTGGTGTCGAACACTCGAGGAATTGGTGGACGTGCTGGGTTCTCTGGACAGGATCCACCAGGACTATCAGCCCAACAGAGACGCATTCATCAAAGACTTTCTTCCCCTGGAAGACGGACACGCAGGGGAGCGGCTTGTTCGGCATCTGTTGGGGTAACCCGATTGAGCCCGAAGCGGATCATCGGTTATGCGACAGGGAAGATCAGCAGCGGGGTTACACCCGAATGCCGGCGGACACCTGGTGCTCCGGCAGGGCACATCAGGCGACCTGTTTAGGGACGAATCCGAAGTCGTAACCCCGTGATGCTCGTTGCTTGTCGGTGGCCTGGTCTTTTCTCAGCCACGCCAGCTTTCGCAGCAGTTGCTGTTCGGCTGGATTCAGATGTGCTTCGAGGACACCGACTGGCTCAGGGTATTGTGCAGAGGCGAGCAGGGCGTCGTACTGAGGGTTTGCGTTTCCCTCCTGGAAGATGTGCGACAAGCCATTCTTCTCCAGGAAATCGACGTAGTGCTGGAAAAGCTGAGGATGGCGTTGGTTGAACTTGGTGAAATCAGCCTTGTCATAGAATCTGTCGATGATCGAGTCTGACGGGCTCTCATGGACGGTGAGATATGGCAAGGAGTGGTACTGGGCTACTTCAGACGTTCGGGAATCATGGGCAATGAGCAAAGCCGGGGTTCCGGCGGAAACGGCGGCGATGTTGCCGTGGAGTCGGCTGCCGAAGGCAAAGACCTGGTTGCTCATGAATGCGCGCCACCGGGGGGGATCCAGGAAGAATCGAATCCTGTCTTGTTGATACATCGGGTGCTGAGAATGGACGGGAAGGTCAGGGTAGGTGGTGGTCCAGTCAATGCCCCACAACAAGAGTCGTAGCTCTTCGTATTGCTGTGCCACATAGATCATGTTGGGGTAGGTTTCCGTGAGTGGACCGAGGAGCGACGGATCGAATGGCGGTTTCGATGGCGTGATGTTGATGGCCACCGGATCGGTCTTACCGATCCTGTCGACCTTTCGGACCACCTGCAGATCTCCGGGATTATTGAACAGTGACGGGCATCCGATGACATCGACCGAGTCTTTGGGAATCCCCAGGTTGACGAGGAACTGCTGGGACAATTCACCCCTCACTCCGATCGTCTCCGAATGGTCGAGGACGGCTGTGGCGAACTTTTTTGCCGAATCACACGTGCGATCGTTGTTGATCACAGCGGTGCCGAGCGGACTTTGAATTCCGACTCCCACAACCACGCATGGGATCTTCAGACGTCGCACGAGACGCGTCATGTTCCCAAGGGCGCGCTCCCATCCAGGACGGAATGCGTTCGCGAGAGGTATCACCCAAGCAGAGAATCGTTCATTGATCTCTGCCGCCATCTGGTCGATGTCCGCGACACCTTTCTCTGGAAACAAACAATCCACCACGGCCTGAGTTTCAGCGGTGTTGAGTGTTCGGAAGACAGAACTCAAGAAGAGAGTATTGCCAATATTGCCCCCGAAGACGCCCCACCCGTTCTTGGCCAGAGAAGCTTCAGGTGACATGGGCACGTGAGGAGGGCGGCCTCCTCTCACCAAGATCTCTTTCACTTCTTACCCTCCATGGTAACTCACTCCATGTGACTATTTTCCCTGTCAGCAGTTCGACAGAGACAGGGGAACCTTTGTGGTATGTGTTTCTCATGCCGATTGGGCAACACTCTATCGCCCATGCGCTCAATGGCGTGCACGGCCATCAATTCAGAACGGATCATGCTGGCTCGGAGGATGTGCCCACCTTCCTTATTTCGGCTAGGACACGTTTTTCCCCGTCATCCAGATCGAGCGAAGACGAATAGTTTTGAAGGCACAATTGGTAAACCTGAGCATGATCGCGTACTTCGGTGGCCAGACTCTCAGATGGCAGAGTGGCCAAGCGCCGCAGCACTTTCTCAGTGAAAATGTGTGTGTAGACCCATGGGTGCAAGTGGGGAGAATCCTGACACGAACACAGACCAGACGCGTACACCGATGGTTCGGCGGGTTCCTGGTTCCACAGGTCCGCGATGATCCTCTGACACGTCGACCACTGTCCATTGCTCGCTGTCTCAACGGCGAAGGCACATGCTGCTGCCGGACGTGCCATCGGGGCATCAGCAACGAGGCTGAGAAACAGGGACAGGTCGTTTTGCAGTGCTCCACTGGTTGCGGGGTCGAGGGCATCGTAGGTGGCCAGCAGTGACTGGAGATGCTTCGGCAGGTCCCTCCTCAGTACGGTCAAGGCGTACGATTTCTTGATTCCCCTGTCTGGCGTTCCCATACAGAGTTCAGCGCATTGGATCTCCTCGCGCAGGTAGTCTGTGAAGAAGTCCACGTGGCCTTGAAGTGACGTGATAGACGTATCTCCCGGGCGGCTGTGATAGTGATAAACAATGTCGTCGACCGTGGCCACTCGTTCAGCCGTCAGTAACATGCGTGTCATCGCGAGAATATCATTCGCCCTGCGTGACGTACTGAACTGAAGATTGTGTTCCAGCCAGAAGTCACGACGAACCAGTCGATTCCAGCACTGTCGTTGTCTGAGCAGGTCAGGGAAATCACGGAGCGTGAGCAACTGACCCGGCGCGGGAAAATGGGAGGGTTGAGGTTCGCTCACCACAGTGTCGACAACCCTCAGGTAGCGACCGATTGTCACATCAGCCTGTGTCTGCAATGCCACTCGGAGCAAAGACCCATATGTATTCTCGGGGATACTGTCATCCGCATCAACAAAAGCCAGATAGGTGCCTTGTGCTTTGCATGTGCCGACGTTGCGGGCCGCGCCAGCCCCAACTCTGGGAGTGCGGAGCACTCGGAGACGAGGATCGACGGCTTGGAAACCGGTAGCGATCTCTGCTGTGGCATCGAGACTTCCGTCATCTATCAGAAGGACTTCCAGGGACACATCTCGTTGTGACAATACTGATTCCAAGCAACGTGGCAACCAGGGTGCAACATTGAGTGCTGGAATAATGACACTAATCGATAGATGCTCCTGCATTCTGTCCGTCCTCAGTGAGCCTCACCCAAGAGCACCGATTTCCGCCGAATCCCCTCTAGGGAGAAGTCAGAAATGTTGTGTCCTTGGACCGGTTCACCTTGAGACATACCACAAACTCCAATCTCAAAGTGAAGTTCTCCGAGACGCTGAATAATCAAGGCGAACCAAACCGGCCCATCCGGGTGACATGACTGCATCCGACCCATGTTCTTCAATCAGAGGTAAACCATGTCTACTCCGAATATTAATCATTCTAACTTCATTGACCAATTCCAGATACCCCATCAGGTCAGCGGAACTCGGGAGTCATGTGTTCGTTTTGTCAACGGGTTACGCCACCACCCAAGTCACACCATGAAGGAGGTCGACAGCCATATGTCAAATGAACCAACGATCAATAGCTCCGCGGTCAAAAAATTGCATCAAAAATGATATCTTTTCGTCAATATCGGTAAGACTTCTGATCTGACCGTCGACTTCGTCAAAGTTGAGCGTTCGTTGTTCATGAAATTTGGAGAAAACATAGTTGGAATCTTGGGTGGCGACTCTTTCGGTCTCTTGTGGTGTTAGTGAATCTACGTATAATCCGAGACTGAACACATGCTCACGGAGCTGTTGAGCTGGCACACCACCCCACAATGAGTAGCTGGGAACTCGCTTTCCAGCCACAAGAGCTCTGGCTGCCACGGTGCTTCCCGTTCCGAGTTGTGTCCCTTTCATGATCAAGGAGTCTTTTCCTAACCAAACTTTGTCGCCAACCAGTACACTGCGGCTTGGATTGATTCTCGTCATACTTGTCATGTCATAGAGTGGATGTTGATCTGAGGTTACTAACTGAACTCTCGATGCTACTCTCCCTCCGGAGCCCATCAGAACATTAGAATGTTCACCAACAGTAAATGACATAGCTCCTCCACGGGGATTGAAAAAATTGTCCCCGCAGCATAACGAACATTCTGAAAATATTCGAACATCAATGCAATAGGCCCATTTCGACGGTGCGAGCATGACTATGGACTGGTTGCCCAGGAATTTGATCGACGCAGATCGTAGTGTTGTGTTCCATTCCGATGCGACTCCTCGTCCCGCTGGAGGAAGGGCAATCAGTGTGTTTCCTTCTCCCTGAAATTCGATGACACTATCGTCCAAGAGAATTTCCCCAATGATCCGATTCTTGGACAGACGTTTCATGTCCTTGATTGAACGAACCTTTTCACTCATTGTTTTAGTCGATTCCCTGAAGCAGATGCATCGATTTCCTGTGATGTTGTGTCACTTTGTTCGACACCCTTTCTCATGATAGGAGGTAGAAGGAAGCTGTCGTGCCTATTCAAAGGGTACGAGGCCCCCGGCTTTGATTCTGGCACCAATAATATGCAATCTCATCTCGTCATGATACTGCGGATCATCAACTGCTGGAATTCGAGCAAATTCCGCTCGTGCGTAGTCAAAGTAACTGAGGTTTTCGATTCCACCGCGGAAGAGATAGGTCTCCGAGCAGCCCCAACTACCAGTTCGTCGTAGGAGTTCGTCCCGGCGCGACTTACACGCCATGCTCAAGTCAAGACACTTCTACATGGTCCTGCCGAGCCTGCTGTAATTCCTCAAAGGCAACCGTCCGACTTTGAATCTGTCGGTACAGCAGATCGGCCAGGGCTGACTCGGCAGGACTTTCGAAAAATGGAATCTTTCTCTTGCCGGGTGGTAATTCGCGGTAACTGACGAAAGCACTGTTGAAGAGGCGACTAATTCTGTCCTTGGAACCCTTTGGCAGTGGCTCACGCGGTTCCACCGCCCCTATCAATGAAAGCATCGCTACAACACTTGTGAATGAATCATGAAAGGCCAAGGAGGAATCGCTAGTCGTTTCATGAGATACCTTCTGAGCCCTCCGCTGGACCAGAACATCTGGAATGGTGGCGGCTCTTCCGGCTCTGAGCAGAGCTTCGAAGCAGAAAACCTCATCAACTTGGGCCCTTCTCTCTCTGAACCACAAATCATACTTGATCAACAGGTCCCTTCCGATCATCTGGAGTGAGGGTTCCGGGAGAAATGTGTTGTGCTCCTCCATCCATCTGTAAAGCTCATAGCCATCATGGATACCCGGATACTGAGCCCATTTTGCATGCTGTTTCTTGTGTTGAGGATCTCCTTGGGTAGAAGGTTCATCGTTGGGTTGACTGCCACCAGAAAAGAAACACAGCTGTAACCAACTTTCAACCATGGTCGAATAGCCAATCTCTAATGCATCTGCCATAAGCAGATTGTCAGTGTCGCAGAAGTAAACATATGTCCCCGATGCACATGCCAACCCAACATTGCGAGCAGCGTTCAGATCCTGGTTGGAATGAGGAATCACAACGATTCGATGATCAGCCTCCTGCGCCTCGTGCAGGATTTCCGCGGATCCATCGGTTGAGCCGGCATCAACGCATATTATCTCGATATCCTCGTATGATTGATTCCGGATGCTGGCGAGGGTTTCGTCAAGGTAGTGTTCAGCGTTGCATACCGGGAGAATGACAGAGACTCCAGTCTGAGAGTCACGCGACACATGCTTGAATGAGTAGCGTGTACGAAAGGCAACCTTCCTCATCTTGATAAAATAGCTATACCAAAGATCTCCTGCAGGAACATTTCCGAATGTCCACGGCTTGCTTCGAGATGAATAGTGAATAATAACAGCGTCGGACCGGATTTCGTCCAAGTCAGTATAAGTTGTGTGGTAGAGCAGATTGATGTCGTCAATCGTGTAGTTTTTTCTTGATCGATGCAAATTGACATACAGCAGGTTGAAACGAATTGGCAGGTACAGAACACCCGATTTAAAGACGAGATTGAACACATTTTGATCCATGAGCATTGAGTCGTGTATCTCGGCTTTGGTGCGAATCAAGGTGTCAGCACAATTGTCGATTCGCATTCGCTCAAGGTTAAGCAACATGACACCGGTATTGAAATAGGTGTCGACCAGTTCAAGGTATTTGTGCTTGAAATAGAGACTTCCGCTATCAGGAACTGCCGCCAGGTAGTAGCCGTCAATGTCATAGTCAAATAACGAAGACAGATCAGAGTTCACCACGATGTCCCCGTCCAAGTAAAGGAGCTTATCCCTGGGTATGAGGTCTGGGAGCCGGAACTTGAGGAGGGCAGCAGGTGTGGCAACGCACACGGCTGACTCATCCTTCGTGTGGAGAGTTTCCAAATCTCCCAGATTCGTCGTGATTACTTCAATGCGAACTCCGGTAGTTTCAAACTTCTGGAACTCGCTGATATCACTCTCGCTGATTCCTGACGTGACAATAAAAATCTCGTAACTGGAATTCTGAGATCGGTTGGCAATGATGGATGATATTGTGACCGCTGTGGGAATCACATAACCCGCGTCACAAATGAGAGCAATGGACACCGTGCTGTCCGATTCTTTAATCATCACCCTAGAATCCCCATTCTGTAAAGCCGTCTCAATGGAGCGACTGACGGTCGCGTTTAATCATGTATTGTCTCGGTCTGATACCTGAGGTAGCATTGGCCTCCACCATTGCCACAAGGACAGATGACATGTTCCGCATGGAGTTTTGGTTGAGGTGATTCTGCCAACCAACAACCTCCTGGATCAAGGACCCATGCTGTCTTGACCGACAATTCATCTTCGACGGCAATGAGATGGATTCCTTCCTGCTCAACTAGTCTTGCAACTCTGTCTGTAATCCCCGCAGCAATCCCCCAGCGTGGTGAATCTACATGCATCAAGCCAACAACATGCCCGAGAGTTCGCAATTCATTAACTTTCTTGATTGCATCCTCAATCATGTCGTTTTCCTTGCCCCAGTGAGTTATGACCAGATCGTCAATCTTTGGTTCGATGGTTCCGGGCAATTGTTTTTGTAATGCATAGGACGCCCGCGATGGTTGAGAGCTCACGCCCACACCTTCGAATACTCGCCTACCGGAGATTTGAGAGCGGGAGTGGAGTGCAACAGACAGCCATTCATGCCACCGACGACTGCTGAGAATATAACCGCGGGAGATTTCATTGAAGGTCAACGAGTTTTCTCGGACACGTTGAAAGAGCCATGGAGTCTTACCGAGCACAGGGATTCGACGCCCTTGCCAGGACTCGATTCGCAGCCAAAACTCTCGATCTGCGTTCGTCCACAACGGTTGCCAGTAACCAATACTTCGAAACACTGAACGCCGGACCATCAGCGAGGCATAGGACATCCTGCTATAGACGAGGGGCTCGGCAACGCGCACAAATCGACAGCTGTTTGTGACACGTATGGTGTGGCATGTGTCCGCAGCAAGTCCCGATTCGAGCAGATAGGAGACTTGAAAGGCAATCTTGTCCGCATGGCTCCAATCATCATCATCGTGGATGGTAACAAACTCGCCATGCGCATACCTTGAAACCGCAAGATTTCGGACATAGTAGGATCCCCGATTGGGAGATGAGTGAATCACGCGAATGCGAGGATCCAGATTCTCTAGGCTTTGAATTCTCGATTCGTATTCTGGATCAGATGCATCATCCATGATCAGAATCTCAAGGTTTCTCCATGTTTGAAGTACCAAAGACCGTACTGCAGTGAAAATCTCAAGCCCGGGGTTATGGGTTGGCACAATGACAGTCACCAAGGGTCCCTGAACAGAACCAGGGACTGCCTTGCAGGACAGCCGATCAAGAACTGGTTGTCCATTTGGATCAAGTACCAAATCAGCCAGTTCATCCTCACCTAAGACAGTATTGACTGACTTCAGCCAGAACAATTCATCGAGACCAGACTCGAAATTGAAGGCATTAGCTGTCAAGAGTCCAGCTTGTCGGTGATTGAAGTCTGCGATGTTGAGCCTTGATACAGTCTGGAGCAGTTCCTGGTGACTACCCAACTCGGATAGCGCATCACAAATGGCCAGTCGGTCATCTTGCCCGAGAACGGTTGTCCCACTGGTGATTTCAATGGCTCTGTAGATGGCAAGTCCATCTTCGAGATCAGTCGGGACTATCCGTTGGGAAATGACTACTTGAGCCAATATGCTGAGGACTTCTTCATCCCATTGAGCCCATGTCTCCATCGCCTCCATGGTCCCCGATGTGACGTTCTCGACCTGTTGCACCAATTGTCTCCATCGACGAACCACCCCAAGAGTAGCTTTCCTTGTGAGGATGTCACGTATCCGTGTGGATCGAATCTGTTGACCGAATTTCAGCCATTTATCACGTCCTACCTCTTCAAGGTTGTCATCAACCGTGCGAGGATCCCACAGCATGGCGTGTCACTCCTTGCCTAGAACCGGGGCAGCCACTGGTTGGTCCTGTTGTTCAACAGCTAAGGGTCCAATCGCGAAACTGAAAAGACTTTCCGCAAAGCTGCTTCGGTCTGACACCGAAGCAGGAGAGAACAAAATAGTCTTGTCTTGACGCTGGCCCGACATGACCCCTTGAAGGACACACCACATGATTGATCGATAGAATTCGTGATCAGCCGGGACATCTGTGAAGGGGCTGTCGTCAGGAGCAACGTACGCAGGACTCCCTGCCGCTCTGTGGAGAAAGGCAGCTTGTGGAGCGCGTCGCAATGGTAGGTCAGGCCTGAGGAGTTGACTTGACGTGGTCGCCAGCATCCTGACGATTCGTCGCTCGGTGGCCCAGAGAAACGCTGATACGTGAGGATCGTTCATGGGCACATCCTCAAATGGCACGGGGTCTTCCGCCTCTATCTCAGGTCGTCCAGCCAAAATCCACAATGCTACCAATGCATCCCTGCGGGTTACCAAGGTTGAACCTTCAAATCGGTTTTCGGAACTCAGAAGCAAGCCCTCGTCGCGCATCCAACAAGCGTATGGATACGAGTGGTCATCGGGTGAGAGGTCGGTGAATGGTGAAACCTGAACTGGTCGCCATGTTAGCATCTGTCGTTGCCACAAGGGCCAAATACCCAAGCCCATTGCTGTGGTGTCAGAAGTTGGTTCGTGTATCGTGACTGTGGCCATCAAGCGTTTGATACGTGAGCGGTGGCTCGGCGCGAGCACCGGGCGTAGAGCGTCTTGCAGGCGACGTTTCTCAGTCTCCAGTTGTTCCACCTTGGCGTTGAGAGAAGCCCGGGCCTTTTCACTTTGTTCTTGAGAACGGGTTTCGCGCCGATAGACGATGTTAAATAAGCGGAGCGCCTCACTTACTAGTGTGGAAGCGGCATCGAAGGTTGGGGCTGTATCCGGTGTCGGTCCTGGTTGGGATGGAGCCAGAGATACGATGAGTTTTTGATAGGAGTCCAACAATGAGGCATCGCTGAAGCGAAGACGGAGGTCGTTGTATCCCTCTTCGGCAATGCTGGCACGCTTATCATCATCATTGAGCAATTCAAGGATTTCCCTCGCACAGAGATCACGTCGTCCCCAAGGGACAGTGATGATCGCTGGATTTCCTTGAGGAATCGTCAGATAGGGTAAGTCATACATGACCACCGGCCGACGTGCCGCCATTGCTTCAACTAACGAGTACCCAAACCCCTCTACCTGGGATGTTTGCAGCATGACAGAAGCAGCCTGTAAAGCGGCAATGGGCTGATCGGTTGCAGGCATAAACTCTATGGCATCGCTGACCTGGAGTTCATCGGCCAGACGATGAAGTCGCCCCCGGATACCGCGATCTTGTTCTGGGCCGATGATCCGGAGGCTCGCTTGGGGACGAAGCTTCCGCAGTTCCGCAAAGACTCGGATGACTTCACTGACACTCTTGGTTCGTTCTTGTAAACGCCCAATCCAGAGAACGTCGACTGGTGTGAACGTGGTATCGTCATCTGGAGGGGTATCTTCCACGGTTTCATGAGCCTCGAGTATTGCTTCGATTGGATTGGCAACCAAATGAACATTCGGCACTCCCGCTGTCTGCCAAAAGAGGACATCAACTGGTGACAGGGCTGTTACTGCATCGTACAAAGCTAGGATCCGGTGGTAGTTAGCAAAACGTTTGTTAAACTCCATCATGGACCGAAGGCAAAAATTATGGACGGTCATCACTGTTTGGACTGGAAGAACTGCTAGTCCAAGTGAGAAAAAGAGAAGGTTGTCTCGATAGTTTGAATGATTGATGATGACATCTACTCTTTCCTCTCTCAAGGTTTGAGCTAGCTCATGAAGAATACCCGCTGTATCGGTTTGGAGCTTTGAATCGCTGGGGGGCGAGATCGACCTGATCTTGACAGTCTTGGGAATGGCGTAGGGAAAGTCTGACTTCTTACCGCTAGTAAGTATGATGACCGAATACCCAGTTCTGGAAAGAAGACTGGCCTGCATTGCGATTGCACGTTGAACACCTCCGTACCCAAGTGTGTCGACAAACAAGCCAATAGTTTGAACCTTCCGAGTTCGCCTCTCGTTGCGGTATTTGAAACCGCGAAGCATGGGGAAAAGGGCTTCTGGTCTTGAGGAGAATCTCCTTTCTAGCACGTCCAGAACCTCTTCGAATGGCCACAGGTCGAAAAGGCGCTTAAGGGCCGTGGCATCTGGGGTCGCAAGTTGAAGTAAGGATTTCAGGCTGTGATGGATGAAGCATGAACGCATGTGAAACAAGAATTCATGTACATCAGGTGTTGGACTGTGGGCCCCTGTCACGAATTCGGTGATGACTTCATAAGATGCCCGGGTGTTAAGGGTGTCCTCGTATTCGGCGTCGGTGATCATCTGTCCTTCTAACTCACGCGACCGAAGAAAACACGTATACAGTGCATCAGGAATGCTGCGATATGAATTCGCCGACGCCAGGAGAATGACTGACATGCATATATCGCTGGCCTGTGGTACCTCTCGTTCTGCTGATTGCTCTCTAAACGCCTCAAGAGCAAGAACATGGTGGTATGCCTTGTCCCACAGGGGAACAGAGACGTTTGGTTGGAATGATCCAAAAAAATCCCGGAAAATGGCAGAGCCGTATAAGACTTCTTTTCGTGGCTGTACGTTTGGCCCCGGTTTGATCAAGGTTCTGGTGATGGTATCAATGACTGAAACTCCGAAGTGGATCACATCAGGATTGTCGATCTGGGCCACACGGTTGACCTTCTCACAAGCCACTGGGTCCAGAACGTCATCACTGTCCAGAAACATGATGTAATCCCCCCGGGCAGCGAGAACACCAGTTCTACGGGCCTGGAAAGCCGTTCTTCGTCGCGAATGGGTGATTACTCTGAAACGCGGGTCTTTCTGCGTGAACTGTGCGAGAACGTCAGGAGTCTGGTCAGTGGAACCGTCATCAACACAGATGACCTCAATGTCACGCAGACTCTGGTTCAGACACGACTGTAGGGCCCGGCCCACGGAGTTACTATCGTTATACACAGGAACAATGATCGAGACAGTACAAGTCAATTGATTTGAAGCAGAATCAGCCTGTCCTGACGGATTTGATATCGATTCGGGTATTCTCCAGCGATTCTTCTGATCTACAACAGTTCCTTCAGGCAAGACAATTCTCCCTTTTCGCAGTAGAGGCCTGACAAACAAAAATCATCGGTGTCAGTACGTGAATGTTACCATCAGAATCAATTTGTCATGTGAGAGTTTCCATGGGGAGCAAGAGCGGCTTGGAGTCAAAGCGACGTGAGAAAGTGGTTGTCTTCGCTACAGATCACGAGGGTATGTTTACTGCCCCTGTAAATACCCTTTACATAGGGTATCCCTGCATCATTGAGAATGGACAGCAATTCTGAGACCATGTTTTGTTCTGTTGCCCGATTATAGTCATCGACAATGATGGTGAAAGATCCTGCAAGATGGTCAGGAAGCAAGGACAAAGAGTCAATTCTGTCGTACGACCGCATGTCGGCTCCCATTGGCCCGTCGATACAGATGAGGTCATATTCTCCGTGGGCCAGATGATCATGGAATCCTTCATACACACGGATTGAGTCTGTTGTTTTGTATGGGCGATAGGCCAGTGGAAGACGGATTATCTCAGTGTTGGCCGGCACATCGAAAGACTTGCGGAAGAAGTCAACCCAGGTGGAATCGCTCTCAACAACGAGATGCTCCACATTTGGGTTCGCCCTACAGTACTGAGAGATGAGCCTTGTGGTTTCGCCTAGGCCTAGCTCCAGTATTCTCGTCGGTCCAGCGTCCCGTAATGTGCGAAAAAGAATGTATAGGAAGGGGTAACCTGCGGCCCAACGCCCAGGTGAAAAATTCTTATCTGTCAACCAATCACACTTTTGTATCGTATTTTGGAAAATGCTCGACCACACGACCTCGTCAACACTGTTGCGTGTTGTATGGACAAGCTGGTCAAGGGTTCCGACAGTGGTTTCGAGTCCGGCGACGGATTCGGTGAGTGTGGTGGTTTTGGTGTCGGTGGTGGCTGCGGTGTCTTGGAGGGTTTCGATGGCTTCGTGGGTGTGGTCGACGCTGTTATGGATAGCGTCGGTGGCTGTTTTGATGGTTCCGACTTGGCCTTGGATGGCGTCGAGGGTGGTTTCGAGTCCGGCGACGGATTCGGTGAGTGTGGTGGTTTTGGTGTCGGTGGTGGCTGCGGTGTCTTGGAGGGTTTCGATGGCTTCGTGGGTGTGGTCGACGCTGTTGTGAATGGCGTTGGCGACTGTATTAATGTTTCCGACTTGGCCTTGGATGGCGTCGAGGGTGGCTTCGAGTCCGGTGACAGATTCATGCAGTGTGGTGGTTTTGGTGTCGGTGGTGGCTGCGGTGTCTTGGAGGGTTTCGATGGCTTCATGGGTCTCGTCGACGCTGTTGTGAATGGCGTTGGCGACTGTATTAATGTTTCCGACTTGACCTTGGATGGAGTCGAGGGTGGTTTCGAGTCCGGTAACTGATTCGTGCAGTGTGGTGGTTTTGGTGTCGGTGGTGGCTGCGGTGTCTTGGAGGGTTTCGATGGCTTCGTGGGTGTGGTCGACGCTGTTATGGATAGCGTCGGTGACTGTTTTGATGGTTCCGACTTGGACTTGGATGCTTTCTACCGTGGTCTCAACCCCGTCGACTGACTTGCAGAGGACATTTGTCCTATCCTGGATGGTCATCGAACGAGCTGAAAGGTTACTGATCTCGCCTTGGCCTTCGCGCACGATTCCCTGTGTGTCCGCCGCCACCTGGCGTGTTGACTCAACAGTTGCCTGAAGCGCTGCCAACGTAGTGCTCATTATTGCGAGAGTGTCCTTGATCTCTTGCATATCGTGGTCGTGTTTCGTTTTCATTGCCCGTGCCTGCCGATGAAAGCTCCTGGCGGGAACTGGCAAGAAAAGACCAAGGAAATTTTTTGTTCGCTTCCACATGCGCCTTACTCCTAACTGTCGCTGACTCAATGATGGTCGACACGAAAATGTACTAGCCCCGTGAAAGGGAAGAGTGGGTGGCATTGTCGCTGATGGTTCTGATTATCCACCCAGGCAGTTGTGACAAATTCTACTGGATTCTGATGTCTGTATGTCTGGCTGAATCAATCTTCCCAGGTTTCTCTGCGATGGACACTCAAGATAACCAGAGTGTATGAGTTGGCATGTGTGGCAGTATTAGGATGAACTCTGGTGCATCCCGACAAGTGATGGAAAGTGGGATGCCTGGCGTGAAGTGAATCATTGAGGCACGAGAAAGGCTCATCTGTCTCCATGGAAGTTCCAAGGGCTCAAACGGGAGTAACACAGTAGTGTTTCAGACATTGCGAAGTATCATCGGAGACAACTGGTCGTATCGTGGTCAGATTTGGTACCTTGCTATCACTGACCTCAAGAAGAGCATTCATGGAACCTGGTTAGGATGGATTTGGCTACTGGCCAAGCCGATTGTATATGTGTGCGCATTTTGGTTCACACTTGAGATCGGCCTACGTGTGAACAAAGACTTGGCCGACGGGGTTTCCTACGTCGTCTGGTTGGCTGCTGGCTTCTTTGTCTGGAATTACGTGTCAACCATGATCAGCTCGGGGTCCAACGTCTACAGACGTTATAGCTATCTTGTGACAAAGCTGCAATTTCCACTACCTGTGATCTCAAATTTTTTCTCGGTGGCCCAGGTGATTATATTTGTCTTGACCCTGGGAATCTTGTCGATTGCGATGGTCTTCACGCGAACACCATTTTCGATATATCTTCTGCAAATTCCCATTCTCATCGTTGTCATGCATGTCACATTCACCGTGTGGTCCTTACTGGCATCTCCCCTATCTGCGATCAGCAAGGATTTTCACAACCTTGTCAAAGTCATGTCTGTTCCGTTGATGTGGCTGTCGGGTGTCTTCTTTGATGTATCAAGAATCAACGTCCCATGGGTCAGAATCGTCTTGGCTTTCAATCCGGTGACCTTCTTTATCCAGGCATTTAGGGCTGCTATTTGTGACAGGTACTGGGTCTGGGCCCACCCAGGCTTGTATGCTCCTTTCCTGGCGATCTTCATTGTTATGCTATTGCTGGCTTTGCGGATTCAGAGCAGATTGGGCAAGGAGACCGCAGATGTCATCTAGACCTGCCACATATATTCAGACTGCTGCCACAAGGAGCATCACAGCGATCAGATTCTCGCATGTCACAAAGACATATCGATTGTATAGCTCTGAACAGAAACGTCTGTTGTCAGCCTTTCTACCCAAGGTCTCTTTCAAAACTGTCAAAGCCAACAATGACCTCAGTTTTATGGTGCGCCGTGGAGAGTCAGTCGCTCTGATCGGGAGAAATGGGGCCGGGAAATCCACCGCTCTCAAGATCATCACGGGTGTGACTGCCCCGGAATCAGGCCTCGTTGAGATCCATGGACGAGTGAGTGCTCTCTTGGATCTCTCCGCTGGTTTCGATGCGCAGTTGACGGGGCGGCAGAATTTAAGACTCAGGGGACGTTTGTGGGGTTTGTCACAGACCGAGATAGACCAGAGAATGGACGACATTGTCGAGTTTGCCGAACTTGGGCCCTACATTGATCAGCCTCTTCGGACGTACTCATCGGGAATGCGAGCACGGCTTGGATTTGCCTTCGCAAGTTCTCTTGATCCAGACATTCTCATCTTGGACGAGGTCTTGTCAGTGGGAGACCGAGCTTTCCACAAGAAGAGTCTGGCGAGGATGAGAGAGATTTTGGTCAAACATAATTTAACCTTGTTATTTGTCACACACTCGCTGGGTTCTGCCAAGCAATTCTGTGACAGAGGGTTAGTGATTGAACAAGGGAGCCTTATGTACGATGGGCCCATCGACGATGCCATCGCGTTTTATGAGAACATGACCGACTAAGGAATCAAGTACGATGTATCTTGGCTGCCATGGAAGAAGTGGGAAATGAACATTGCAGTAATCGGCGCCGGTTATGTCGGATTCGCGAATGCCTTGGTTCTGGCTCGCCATCACCATGTGACAGTGGTGGATATCGATGAGACGAAAGTTGACAGGATCAATCGGCAGGAGTCGATCCTGCCCGAATCCGAAATCCACGAATACATGGCGGACACACAATTGTCTTTAGAGGCGACAACCGTGTTGGAGGACGCGGTCAGGGGGGCGGAGTGGACACTGATTGCGACCCCAACCGACTACGATCCGAATACGAACTGCTTTGACACCTCGTCAGTAGAGGAATGCATTGCTGCGACTCTCACTGAGAACCCGAATACATCTATTGCCATCAGGTCAACAGTTCCGGTGGGATTCACCGAAAACATGAGGCAACGCTTTGGCACTGACCAGATCCTGTTTGTTCCCGAATTCTTGCGGGAGGGGAGGGCCCTGCACGATTCTCTGAATCCGAGCCGTGTCATCGTTGGCGACAGTGGACCCAGGGGGCAGGCTTTGGCGGACATCCTCGTCCAGGGATGCGCCTCGCCTGACGTACCAGTGTTGTTGATTGGGTCTCGTGAGGCAGAAGCGGTGAAGTTGTTCGCCAATTCCTACTTAGCTTTGCGTGTTGCTTATTTCAATGAGATTGACACGTATGCCATCTCCCAAGGCCTCGACGCGCGTGCCATCATTGCTGGAATCGGTCTGGACCCACGTATCGGAGACCACTACAACAATCCGTCGTTCGGTTACGGGGGATACTGCCTGCCCAAAGATACCAAGCAATTATTGGCCAATTATGCGGGGATCCCGCAAGACATGATTACTGCTGTGGTCCGGGCCAATGAGACACGGCAGGACTTCATCGCGTCCGACATCTTGAAGCGACAGCCAAAGGTTGTCGGGATTCATCGGTTGATCATGAAAGCTGGTTCGGACAATTTTCGGTCATCTTCGGTCTTTGGAGTGATCGACAGATTGCAGGCCTCCGGTGTGGAAGTTATCGTGTACGAACCCTCAGTGGCGAAAGGCCGGGTTGTGGAGTACGAGATGGTGGGTGACTTGCCCGAATTCAAGCGTCGTAGTGACATCATCGTCACGAATCGCCGATCTGACGAACTCGCAGATGTTGCCGACAAGGTATACACGCGCGACCTTTACGGGCGCGACTGAAGAACAGTTTGGCCCATCACCGAGGCTTAGAGGTTGAAGCTGTTCACGTCTTCCACGCTCTTGTACCCGTTGTCATCATGGCGTACACTCAACTTTTTCCCGGGGAAGGCTTGTGGCGACAGTGATTTGGAAGCGTTGCCACTGTTAGTCATATCCCGAAGTCAATAAACAATTGGAGGATGTTATGGAACGTGTATCTGTTGTCACTGGGGTGGCGTCTGGTATTGGGAAGGCGACGGCGGAGTTGCTGAGGTTGCGGGGGGAGCGGGTCATCGGGGTTGATTTGCATGATGCCGATGTCATTGCTGATTTGTCGAGTCCGGAGGGGCTGGAGGCCATGGTACGCGACGTTGACGCAGCCAGTGGTGGGGTGGTTGATTCGGTGTACAGCATTGCTGGCGTACTGGTGGATTCGCCGTTGACGGTGAAGGTGAACTTCTTTGGCATGGTGGGGACGTTGGTTGGGTTGCGGCCGTTGTTGGCGAAGTCTGAGGCGCCTCGGGCGCAGGGCATTGCCTCGCTGGCTTCCATTTCGCCGGTGGACGATGAGCTGGTGGATGCCATGTTGGCTGGCGAGCGGGATGCGGCTCTGGCACGTGCGGAGGCCATCGTCGGGTCTCAGATTCCGTTCTTCATTTACAACTCCACGAAACAAGCCTTTGCTCGGTGGGTACGCCGTCATGCTGCGACGCCTGAGTGGGCTGGGGCCTCGATCACGCTCAATGCGGTCGCTCCAGGGGCCGTACTGACTCCGATGATAGCGACCATGTTCGATGATCCGCAGATCGTTGACGAGCAGGAAGCCATTCCCGCCGGTTCGGCGTTGTTGAAGGATGTTGCCCAGCCTTCGGAGATCGCTGCGCTGCTCGGATGGTTGGGCAGTACGGCCAATAGTCACTTGTGCGGGCAGATCATTTTCATCGATGGTGGCAGCGAAGTCGTCATGCGCCAGGACAGCACCTGGTGAATCTGCGGATTGGCTTGTGCTCGGTAAGCATAGGCATGCCACCCGATCTGGCAAAGATGTAAAATGTATTTTACAAAGTTCAGGTTTTTACTGAGTTTGTAAAGTACATCCCTTTTCCTCTGACGGTTCAGCTTCAAAGTACGGCAGATGCTCTCGGCCAGTACTTGTCAGGTGTGTTGATGGAACCCGTAAAACGGGTTTTCACGGGGTTGAGGTGAGTAGGGATTTCACCCCGTCAAGGTTTGACTGGTATTCCATACAGGCGAGCGGCGTCGGCCATGCGGGTGTCGTAGGTCACCAAACCGATCAGGTTTTCTTCCAGGGCCAGCGCGCTGGCCAGATGTAAAGCGTCGAGAGTGCGCAGGATCTGGGGGTTCAGACGTGCGGCTGCCTCGATGATCATGCGGTCAAGGGGGATGAGATAGAGCAGGTTCAGAACCTCGTCGGCCTTTGCCCGCACCATCTCAGATTCGCTGCGGACCGTGCGTCGTAGTTCAGTGATCGTGAGTTCACTGGATACGGCCGATCCCCTGGAGTGCTCCCAGAGTTCTGCGGTTTGCGCGCTGCCATCCTCTGTTCGTACGAGCTTGGCCAGGGCTGAGGTGTCGAAATAGGTTCCGTCCATATCAGCGCTCGGCGTCCCTCATCTGTTGGAGCACTTCGCTGAGAGCCGGTCGCTCTGGGTCTGCGGGCAGTGGCGGTGTCAACGTCGCCTGATCGCCAGCCGGGAGGCGCAATCTTCCTTCGGCGATGAGCCGGTCCCAGGTGCTGGATGTGACCGATGGAGGAGTGATATGGGCTACTACTTCTCCGCGCTGGGTCACGGCCACCACTCGACCAGCTTTGGCCTCGTTGATCGCCGGTGTTGGGTTCTGCCGCAGTTCCCGTATCCCAATGGTTAGCATGATCTACATTGTAGATCATTCCGGGTTGGAAAACCAGGGCTCCGTACCCGAGGCTGCCCGCTTCACGGGCTTCCATCAGGGGTGAGAATGGGGATGATGTCGGATAGTGGCATGAAATCGGAACCGTTTGCTGTGATGAGCGCTGCACCCCGGCTGTGGGCGACCGAGGCGATCAACAGGTCCATTGTCCGGTGGCGGACTTGTCGGTTGGCCCGGATGACCATGTCCCGGCTGCGGCGCACCGGACGAGCGACATTCGAACCCCACATCTTGCGACGTACGTCCAGTACGTGTACAAGATGCGGGGTGGCGAATCTCCACCCGCCCAGCGCGTCCTCGCTCGGAACAGCGTATTTCAGCACGCTCCTAGATTCGAGTGGGATCCTGCAAAAAGTGAGTCCAACAAACTCAAGCATGGCGTTAATTTCAGTGAGGCCATCGTCTTGTGGCAGGATCCACATCGAGCCACCATCAAGTCCAAACATGAAGGTGAGTTGAGACAACTGACGACCGGTCTGCGGTCGCGAGCGTAGGCCTCCATGGCATCCGGGCGCATTCCGCCACCCGTTTCGCAGCAAGACCGCCTACCCTGCGGCCGCCTTCCCTCCTGGCAGAAAGGTGATGTCAGGCGGGTGCCCGACACTGGAAAAGTCGTTTCCTATCCGGTGACCTTGCCCTTGCGCCAAGAAGTCAACAACAGACCCAGTCCGCCGACCAACGCCGCGACGGCAAACCAAGCGCCTGCTGGCCAACCGGTACGAACAGACCCGCCTGTCTCCACTCGGACGCCCGGCTTCGGGGTATCAACTGGAGGCACTTGCACCACGACGGTCAGTTGCGTGGCTGAAGACACTGCGCCGGAGGTGTCTGTGGCTACGGCCCTAATCGTGTGGGAACCGCCCGCCAACGGTGTCGAAGGCGTACAGGCCCAGCTACGATCCGTTCCAACGATGGCGACACACACGACGCCATCTTGATCGCTGACCGTGACCGTTGAGCCTGCCGTGCCCGTGCCGCTGAACTGAGGAGTGGCCGTTGCCAACACTTGGCCATCTGCTGGTGTCGCGATGACTGGTGGCGGGAGAACTGTGGGACCCTGCTTGGGCAGGAAATCGATTCTGGTCGGCGACCCGGTCAGCGAACGGCCGTCACGTAAGGCAGCAGTCACTGTGACCGTTTCCACGGTCGCATCCGTCACTGTAGCCTGCGCGACACCGTTGGCCCCGGTAGGAACCGTGACCGACTTCCGATCCGCGCGCACGACGCCCGTCGGCGCGGAAATGGTCGCCGAACCGCTGACAGAAAGCGTGACGAGCTCGCCAACGAGCGGGACACCGTTCTCATCAACGACCGTTCCGATCATTGGCACCGGGTCGCCTATGGTCGCTATCAGGGCCGATATCCACAACGTGCCTGACGCCACTGTCACCGGCGCAGCGGTCACCGTCACACTGGTGGAACCCGACACCCCGGAACCGTCGTTCGCGGTCGCGGTGATCGTCGCGGTGCCCGTACCAACCCCGGTCACTTTCCCGGACGCGTCCACGCCGGCCACCGACGGGTCACTCGACGACCACGTCACCGACTTGTCGGCCGCATCCGACGGGCCAACCATCGCTGTGGCCTGGCCCGTGCCGCCCACCAGCAACGCCAACGGTGACGGCGACACACTGATCGACGCCACCACCACTGGCGCAGCGGTCACGCTGACCTGAAACGTCGCCGTCTTCGTCACCCCGTCACGCTCGTACGACACCGTCACCGTCTGCGTGCCGACACTCGCTAACACCGCACCATCGGCCGGGCTGGTCGTCACGTCCTGCGTCACATCGGCTGTCGATCCGTCGCTGAACGTGGCCATCAACACCAGCCCAGAGAGGCTCAGCGCCTCACCCTCGCTGTACGTGGACGTGCTCGGCGGCGTCGTCACCGCGATGGACGTCAGCGCGACCGGCGGCGCGGCCACCGTGACCTCGAACGCGGCCGTCTTCGTCACAGCACCATCCACGTAGGTCACGGTCACCGTTTGCGAACCGACGGTTGCCAGATCAGCGCCACCGGCCGGACTCGTCGTCACATCAGCGGTCACATCGGCTGTCGTGTCATCCGAATAGGTTGCGGTCACAACCAGACCGGTAAGGTCGAGCGAATCACCAACCGTGTAGGCGGTCTTCGCCGGCCGTGTGGTCACCGTGATCGACTCCAACGCGGTCGGGACCCCCAGCCTGATCTGCCCGTTGTCGTAGAGCACCGACAGTTCTGGAGCGTCGGCGGTGAAGAAAGCCGTGTCGCCCGCGCTGGCCCCCGATGCGACGATCACGCCGTTGTCCGTTGCCTTGGTGACGCCGGCCAGCATCGTTGTGGGCATGGCGGCGCCGTTGGCGCCGTCGCCGACGCTGATGTAGACGCCGGCCGGCAAGGTGATGTTGTTGGCCGGGCCGGAGACGAAGGTGTTGCCGGTCACTTGGGCCGTGCCGCCGATGACGACGCTGTTGCCCGTATCTGCGGTGACGAAGATGCCGCCGCCGTTGGGCGAGGTATTGCCTGTGATGACCCCGCCCGACATGGTTAGGCTGTGCGAGCTCCAAACACCGCCACCGTCAACGTTGGCGGTGTTGCCGGAGATCTCACCGCCGGTCATGGCGAAGCTGGCGTAGTCGGTGCTGTACACCCCGCCGCCGCTCTGGGCAGCCGTGTTGTTCGAGATCGTGCAGTCGTCCATGGTGAAAGTGGCATCGGCGCCCCCATTGTAGACACCGCCACCATTATTGGCGGCCCTGTTGCCAGAGATGGCATCGCAGGCCGATATGGTCAGGGTGCCATTGTTCATGACACCACCACCGTTGAGGCTCGCGGTGTTGTTGGAAATCGTGCCGCCGGTCACAGTGAACGTACCCGTGTCGTTGACGGTCACACCGCCACCGAAGCCGTCTTGGGTGGCGCTGTGACCGGTGATCGAACCAGCGGCCAATACCAAATCGCCGTCGACGACAATCCCGGTGTCGGTGGCACCGTCGGCGGCGGTGACGGCGATGCCGTCGATGGTCAGGCTGGCGCCGTGATCGACGCCGATCGCAGCGGCATTGGCGGTCATCTCCAGGTTGTAGGAGCTGGTGAATGTGGCTGTCGTGCCCGATGGGATGACGATAGTCTGGTCCACCGGAATGTCGTTGTCGAAGATGATCTCGGTTGGCTCGCCGGCACTGTGAGCTGCGGCAACCGCATCCAGGAGCTCCTGCTGGTTGCGCACATGGATTTGGCTGGACCCAGTAGCCGCCGACTTCTGGTAGGCGCCGATGTCGAAGGCCCCGGTGGCAGGACGGGAGTTGCCGTCGAAATCGGTGGGCACGTCGGCGTAGAGATTGGTGCCATGACCAATTGCCTGAGTGGCACCGTCGGCCAAGTGAAAATCGCCATTGGCCGCGTCGACGAAGAGGGCCGGGTCGAGCGCCGTGGACAGGGATTGCCCGCCAGCCAGGTTGTTTTCCTTGACGATGGTGTCGCTCAATTGCTGATTCGCCGTGCCGTAATCGGGCTCGATGGCGAACCGGAAGATGTTGTTGACGATCTCGCCGTTTTGCGTCGGCTGGGGCGTGGCCCAGCCGGCCGGCGGCTGGGTGTCGGAAACCCGCAGGCTGATGCTATTGGCAGTGTAGGCGTCGCCATTCCACACCGTATTGTTGTAAACCTTGAAACCGGTAGCGCTGCGCAACACCAAGCCGGTGTCCAACGCGGTCGACTTGATGACATTATTGGCGATCAACCCACCCCGGTGCTCGAAAGACGTGTCGCCGTAACGGAACCACTGATAGCCGGTCGAACCGTCGCCGAACGAAATGCCGACATCGGAGTTGATGACGGTGTTGTTCACGAACACCGAATCGATCGAGTTGCCCTTGAAATACATGGCGTAGGCGATCGAACCGTTGGTCTGCCGGACGTTCTCGGCCACATTGTTCCGCACCACCCAACCCTTGGCCGCCACGCCGTCGATGCCCTCGATGACATCGCGTGCCCCGGCGGAGGTGAAACCAAAATGACAGTTCTCGATCAGTCCATAGTCGGAATACTGATCCGTCCCCTCGACCCCCCACTCGCCGGCCGTGATCTTGAAGGCCGACTCGCCGTTGTCCCACAGTTCCAGGTTGTCGGCGTGGAAGTACTGCGAGCCGTTGTTCACCTGAATGCCGTGATAATACGAGTCGCGCAGCGTCAGGTTCTTGACGGTCAGATAGCTGGAACCGTTGACGTAGACGTTGTGCAGGATGCCACCGTTCATGCCATCGCCCCGGATGACCGTGTCGGCGGGGTTATCGGTCGCGCCCTGGATGGTGATGCTGTTCTTGGACTGGACGATGATCGTGTTGTCAAGGGTGTAATCGCCCGCCTTGACCGTGATGACGACGCCCTGGGGCGGGGCGGCGTTGATGGCGTCCTGCAACTCGGCCATGGACGACACGAGAACCTGCTGCACGACACCCGGTTGAGCCGCCGCTGTGGCACTGACCACGTTCGACATCTCGGACGCTACGCCGTCGGCGTTGATTGACTTCTCGGCGAAGTAATACGTCTTGCCGGTTTCCAGGGCATTGACGTAGAGGACCTCCGCATTCCCGGCCGATTGCGGCGCGATCGTCATGTCGACCTGCGCGGAAGAATCGAAGGTCGCCTCCGTGATCGGACTGGTGGAGTATCGCACATCATAGGAAGCCGCCCGCCCGTCGCTGGTGGTCCCGTTTGCGATGGGCGCCACCCAGTTCAAGACCACAGTGTGGACATTCGTGCCATTGGAGTCGACCGACAGCGTCACAGTCGCCGGTTTGTCCGTCGGCTCCAGCGTGTAGTCGGCAATCGCGAAGGCCGAGCGCTCGTTGAGGCTCTCCATGAAGAGACCGACGTGGCCTCCGCGCGCTAGATCGTCCTGCGCCATGGTGAAGTTGTAGGCGTCTTCGGCACCGGGTATGCCGTACTTCTTCCCCAGAATCGAGGCGACCCGCATCTCGGGGCCGTAGTAACCCACCCACGGCGGTGGGTCCACAGTGATGGCGCCCGAGGAGTCCTTGAAGTTGGCGTCGAAAAGCTCGGCCCAGCTCGTGTAGTAGGCAAGGGGCTGGCCCGACCCGTCGCCCGTGCCAATCAGGAGGTGATACGAGGCGGCATACTCCGGCAGAAAACTTGGGGCGTTGGTGAATGCCCCCATGACGGAGTTCAGCAGGTTATGCACTGCGGCGGTTCCTGCTGGGCTGTCGTTCTGCGCAATGGCATGGTCAAACACCCAGGCCAAATAGGTCAACTGCCATGGGTCCACCGCTGGATTCCCGTCGACGTTGCCAACCGGAACGTGATAGAACTGCAGCGGGTTTTGGAGCTGTCCGACATATTCGTCCATGCCGGCCAGATTGTTGTCCATCACTTTTGTGAAGTAGGCCTTGTAAGGATGGGTGTCTGGCAGATAGAAGGCGGCGTCGATGACGTCTCGTAAGCCCCAGGCGAAACCGCGGGGAGCGTCCCCCCACAACATGCCCTCGGAGCCGCGCGCCGGGGTGGCTCCGGGCCACGTGTTGTTGATGGCCCAGTTGGCATCGAACATCATTTGGTCGTTGTAGTAACGGTCACCGGTCACCAGGTAGGGAATGTACGCCAGGGATGACTTGTGGGAGTTGTTCGTTCTGTTCCGACTACCCTGCATGTTGTTTGACGGCTTGTCTCCCGATCCTGCGCGAGCGTCGAGCCAGTAGTTGGGTTTCTCATCCAGGGTGACGATCTGTGCGGGATCTGACTTGGTGTAAGAACTGGCGAAGTTGCCAGAGATGTCGCCATATGCCAAAACCTCGGCTCGCAGGTCCTTTGTGCCATGCACCATGTAGCGGGCCGCCCATTCCGGGTACAGATACATGTCGGGACGCGCGCCGGGTGCCCAAGCGTAGGTGAAGATGACGCCATAGCCCATGAGGTCGAAGGACTGCCACTGATCGGTGTTGACAGCCGAATGGGTGGTCGCCGGAACAGTGTCAAGGTACTGTGGCACGGCGCCGGCCGCGACGAAGGGCGCGAAATCGGTCACCACATCTGCCGCGACGAAACCCTGCGTACCAAAGAGCCGATGCCACCGGCTGCCGTATTGGTGGTACAGCACCGTTTCCCAGGTCGCGTCGGTTTGTGCCGATGTGTCAAATGGCGGGATAGTCTCAAAGCCATCCGTCCACACGTTTTCCACCAGGGCCACTTGCCCGGCGTTCGGTCCAGATGTCAGGCGAATCCAGTTGCCCGGGACTTGGCCGTGGTCTGCGCTCGTGTAGCTCCAGTCGCCCGACAGTGGGTTCGGGCCGGGCTTGCTGGCGTCGTGGTGGTAAACCGGCGCGCCGTTGACGCTGATGTCAACCCCGTAGACCACGCCGTCGGCCTCGGGCACGTCCCGCACATTCTCCACCGTCGCATCGACGGTGCCGGTGCCGTCGTCATATACGCGGACATCCCAGATGTTCGTCAGAAAGGGGTGATCGACGCCATCAGCCTGCGGCGCGGTGAGGACCCGCCACTCCTTGACCAGTGGACCGTTCAGCCACAGATCGCTGGACGGTGTCGCAGGCACGTCGGAGGTGTAGGCCACCACCGGTGAGCCGAAGCCGGCTGTCTCGACGTTGAGCGTCAAGGTGGCCCGGGGCACCACCGGCGTGAAACTGCCCGTCGCCGCCGTCGCGGCCGTGATGGCGTAACTGCCCGTCGTCGTGACATGCGTCGTCAGAATGGCATAGCGGATCGAGCCGTCGGGCCAACGGTTCTTGACATCGGTCTGGGTCGCCAGAGAACCCACCTGCAGGCCATCGCGCGCCTCGCCCGACGGCAGCGCGATGCCGAAAGTGGCCCAGCCCGGGCTGGTGAACGAGTAGGTGGCCAGCGGGCCGGGGTCGGCCTTAGCTGGCGTTGCGGGCATGATGGCCACCAGCGCGCCCCCTATGACCAATCCCAACACCATCGCGAGTACGCCGAACATTCTGGTAACCATGTTGACCTTTGTCATGCCATTCGCCGCCTTCGGTGCCAAGAAGGCAACTAAACACGCCAGCAACGCCTGCGGCCCGGTACTGGTGAACCTACCCGAACCGCCGTTGTCCGGAATCGCGCCTTCTCATTCGATTCAGAAAAGCATACACGAGTTGGCGGCGAGCAGTCCGCTTACCTGGCCCAACAGTCTCGCGGTGGACACGACAGGCAATGTGTACGTCGGCTACCGCTTGACAGGGTCGAACTCGGTGGTGGACTCGCGGCTTTGTGACGGCTGGTCTTCGGAACGCGACTGCTGGTCTGCGGAGCGTGGGTCATAGGCCGATGTCGGGGCCGCGCTGCTGGGCGCTCCTCGGGGGCTGCGAGCGCGGCGATAGTGCCGGGGCGGGCCGAAGGATTCCTTTTCTCGCCTGTTGTTTCGCGCGGGCGGCCTTGTTCTGTTCGATCAGTCGGACCGCGTCGGTCAGCGACAGGCCGGTTATGTGGGCGAACTCGCCTCGCGCGGCGTCGGCTCGTTGCCGCCATGCCTCTTGCCTTCCAACGCCTGCTGCTTCGACGCCCGCGCCACCCGCCGTGCCGTATCAGCGGACGACTTGTTCGCCATCGCCACCAGAACCCTGGCCATCGCCGCCACCTCCATGTCTCTCACGACACGTAGGTACGTTTACAGCCCCAGAGGTTGCAATGCGCGATGACAGTATGAGAATCATCTCCGTCAGGCGTTCACGGAAGGAGGAGGCAGCACAATATGCAAGACAAGGCATGGACTGATAGCGAGGAGCTTGACAAACTCTTCGATGACGGTGACAAAGATGTCCTCCACTACTTCGACACTGACCACGTCGAACACCCTGGACAAAAAGCGCGAAGTGTTGTCGTGGATTTGCCCATTCCTGTGTATGACGCGCTTGAGCGTGAGTCTGGTCGAACCGGGACACCAGTCCAGAACTTGATTGAGTCATGGGTTCAGGAGAAGGTTGGCCTTGCTGCTTGAGCCGACATCAAGGTTGCCGACCCGGCCACGTCGCAAGGTGGAACTGGCACAGGGTCCAAGCTGAGAAGCCCTTCCCGCGCAAGCGAGAGTTGATCAGCGTTCGTCATCTCTCATCTGATCGAGTAGTTTGCTGAGGGTGGGCCGTTCAGGGTCTTCTGGAAGCGGTGGTGGTAGGGTCGCCGGATCTCTGGTTGGGGGAACTAGTCTTCCACCTGCTATCAACTGGTGCCACCTGATCGATCGGGAAGAATGGCCTGGCGCTTCCTCAGTTCTGGGATGGGGGTGCTGGTCATCACAGGTCAACCAGTTTTGTCGCAGAATTTCGGCTGTAGTGACTTGAGCGGGTAACCCTTGTTGTCGACATGAGGACCTCCTTCTGACGTTTTGTCGTACAGGGTTAGGGACAAGGTTGTCAACAGTATGAATGGAATATTCTGAGTAGTATTCCTCAAAATGGTATAGTAGATCGTCACAAAATGGTATGGTAAGGGGTCTCAAAATGGTACAGTAGGACTGTGGATGACTACTCACTGCGCGTACTGGATGCTGTTTTGGACACTTATCAACCCTTGCTACCGGCTATTGAATTATATGGGGCCAAAGCCGTGGGAAAAACCGAGACGGCGCGTCGGCGTGCTGCGAGTACGCTTCGTCTGGATCTGACAGCGAATCGGGAACGGTTGGGGGCTGATCCCGCTCTGCTCAGGAGTTTGCCGGGGCCGTTGTTGGTAGATGAGTGGCCTCGGGTGCCTGAATCCTGGGATTTGGTACGCCGGGCTGTTGATGATGGGGCACCTCCGGGGCGTTTTCTGTTGACGGGCAGCGCGACTGTTCCCAAGGGCGTGAGTGTCCATTCTGGGGCAGGTCGGATAATCCGGATGCGGATGCGGCCCATGACGCTGGCTGAACGTGGAGTGGGTCACCCTACGGTCAGCGTGAAGGAAGTGCTTACAGGACAGGATTCGGTTGGCGGACACACAGATGTGCGTCTTGCGGACTACACCCATGAGATCGTGGCGTCGGGGTTTCCTGGCATCCGTACTGAACCCGACATGATACGTCGAATGCTCTTAGATTCCTACCTCGACGATCTTGTCCAGCGCGAATTCCCGGAACAGGGATATCCCGTGCGCAAACCGGCAGTTCTTCGGGCATGGTTGGCCGCGTACGCTGCGGCGACAGCCTCCACTGCCAGTTATTCCGCCATCCTGGACGCCAGTACGCCCGGGGAGACAGACAAACCGGCGAAGACGACGACCATGGCCTACCGGGATGCTCTGTCCCAGTTGTGGATGCTCGACTTGCTGGAGCCGTGGCGGCCAACGGGGACCAGGTTGCAGAGCTTGGGGCAGGCACCAAAGCACTTTCTTGCGGACCCTGCTCTGGCCTGTCGGCTGCTGAATGTGAGTGAACACCAATTGCTCCAAGGAGATCAGGGGAGCCGAGAAACCACTTTGGGAGACGCCACTTTATTGGGGGCTCTGTTTGAGCATCTGTCGGTCTTGTGTGTCCGTGTGTACGCACAGGCGAGCGATGCGAGCGTCTTTCACATGCGGACCCATCGAGGAGAGCATGAAGTAGACATGATCCTTCAAACAGAGGATGGGAAGATCCTGCCTGTTGAAGTCAAGCTCTCCCAATCGGTGACCGACAAGGACGTACGCCATATCCTCTGGCTCAAGAAGAACCTTGGAGAGTCGTATCTTCCGGGTGTGGTCATCACAACAGGAGAGTACGCTTACCGCCGTACTGATGGGATCGCCGTTGTTCCCCTGGCCCTGCTCGGGCCATGACGCGTCAGGTGATGCAACCTCTCGGCTTGGTCACAGTGGCAGTTCGCGCTTGAGGTCGGCAGGTGTGATCCGGGGGACTCGGGATCCGATGAACGCACGTCGATCGCGGGTGACGACGTAGTCGACGTCGGCCATTTCGGCGGCCGCCCGGATTATGCCGTCTTCAAAGTCGGGCTCCGTACTGGTGAGGGCTTGTCGGCAGCAACTGGCATCGACAGGCAGAATGGTCATGGAACCAGCAAGGGCTATGACGGCCTGACGGGCCGCTTGTTCTCCATCTAAGCGCCCGAGTATGTAATAGACGTCTTTCAGGGAAGTGGCGACCAGGCACAGTTTGATACCGGTCGCTTGGAGGTCATTGACCAAGGAAACAGCCAGATCGTGGCTAGGGCGTTCGGATGAGAGAAAATCAAGGACGACGTTGGTGTCAAGGAGGACCTCATGCATGTCGAGCCGTCAACGCTTCGTAGAGGATGTCGGCTGTACGCGAGTCAGAGGCCAAATCGGGGGAGTGGGATATGCCGGCGACGCTCATCAAGAGGTCGGTACGGCGTTGTTGCTCTTCGTCGCCCGAGGATTCGAGTAGCCACTCGGGGTAGCTCCCTGTGCGCGTCATATACGCGGCGAGCGACTGGATAACTTGTGACCACGTGCTCCGATTAGCGGCGAGCACCCGGTCGGCAGCACTCTTGTCAGCTGCGCTGACTCGTGCATTGACCATAACCGTTGACATGAGTTCCTCCATGTGTCTTACAGTAAGACTGATTCTACCAGGGTCCGTCTTGAGTGTGTGATGTGTGCACAGGGGAAGGTCCTGTGTGAGGTCGACAGCAGCGCAGTGATTGATAGTCCAGTGTTCTGCGATGGGGAGAAGTTCCAATATTCCTGGAATTCGACTCGGGCCACGCTACCTCAGGGTCTGTGGGGATCCACGTCTGGAATGGGTGGGGCTGTCTCAGGGGGGAAAGGGGGCTGATATTGCGGGGGTGTGGGGTTGGGAGGGTCGAGCAACGGGTTACTGAATACCCGATTTGGGGGAGGATCTAGTAGACTGGAAAGGTTGGTCTTGAGGGTGAATGCACCTGCCAACCAGCGTTCTAGTGCCGAGGAGACTAATGTCCATTGAATCAGAGTTCGCGAGCCCGGATTCCCCTTCT
>Ga0123354_10000336_pt1 | contig 43781 bp, 21 predicted proteins | sample TergutLab28metaG_2_FD_97872 | JGI IMG/M metagenome (GOLD analysis project Ga0123354, IMG submission 97872) | Labiotermes labralis P4 segment gut microbial communities from Petit-Saut dam, French Guiana - Lab288 P4 | ecosystem: Host-associated > Arthropoda: Insects > Digestive system > Gut ... | reverse complement strand
CCAAAATTTAACACAGGTTACACACAATAAAAAATGTACACAGCTACTGTACTTATGGCATGTGGATACTACAGTATGAATTTTACTCAGCTTGACCCTCAGTGCTTGCAGTCTGCCTGTTACACATCTTGTGCCACGATTTGATGGAAGCAGAAATGCCAACAGTGTATGAATATAGGAACTGGGAATGGGTATCTAAAAGATAACAAGTGAATAACAATAAAATATAATGTAGCATACATAATATGAGTTACAGAAACCACATATTTGGAACTTCTACCCACATAAATAGGTTTTTTTTTTTTCCTTAACATTAATGTATATGGGACTGAACAACAAACCTGACTAAATGAATTTCACTGTTTTCTCCTCTATGCAGAAAGTGTTGCCATCAACCACGGTTTCAATTTAAAACGTTGTAAACACATACTATGTAAAGTAATGGCTGAGCAATGATAATGTTGCTACCAACCATTTTCCATCAGCAGTGTGTAAATGAAGGTCAGTATTTTAACAAATCTTTATTTCTTACAGCATTACTAACACACTTTCAAATATGCTTCAGTCTCTACAGTGTCTTTTGTTAATAAACTGGTACAGTACAATCCCAAAACATTACTCATTATTTGGAACTATATGAGCTATCACTTGGAGCTTGCTAAGAAAACTTAATGCTTTTTTTACTAATTTGTACTACTGCAATTGCGAACAACTGACAGCTCAACAGCTGTTCAGAAAATGACACAAAATTTCCAAATTTAACAAAGCATAAATATTTCCTATAAATAAACATTATAATGATTTAGGTTCTACTTAAACTTCACCTCAATAATATGGTTAATATTTGTATAATAAATATGACAAGAGTGTTCATAAAGGCACTACCTCTGATCCATGGCGACTACTTCAGCGTCCAATATGACATCTGACAAACTGTTCAGAACATGGGATAAAAATATACCTACAAAAGAAATGCAAATATGATTTTTATGCAAGTTCAAAATATAACAAATTCATGAGATAATTTTTTTTAATCAAATGATTAAGGTAATCATTCAACCAGACTCAACTAGAAAACATGCCTTTGCTTACTCACCATACTAATCTCTGGTGTCACTAAATACTGAACTCTACCAAACTCCAGAACCATTACTTGCAAAACTTGAAAATGCAGTGAATGCCCTCCTCATCACCACCCCTCCAAAAAAAAAAAAAATCACAAATGTCACTTCAGTGATGCTACAGATCAAAGTGGATCAATGAAAAACATTCTTGCAGGCTACATCACAATACTATAAATACAATGTGTGAATTTACATGCAAGATTCTTTATATATGTGCTCTGACTCTTGACAGAACAGTTACTCAGACAACTGTTGCATTGTTATCTCCTTATTAGTTCTTTCCATTACATTTTATCAAGAGCACTTCATACATGCATCTTTTTTCTTGGTGGAATATTTACATTCTATTTGTTGGTTACATTCGTGTTTCTATGGCACATATAAATTGTTGTTCATACTTCTGGTAATATGGACTAAGACAATTCAATATACACGGTGACCTCTGCCAACAACATCCAAATAGACCTAAAAGTATACACTGTCAAAGTGAAGCATCATGACAGTGCTTGGTAAAACTGCTTTCAAATAAATGTTATATAAAAGCAAGCTGGCAAAACAAAGGGTGAAATATGCATAATGTGTTGTACAGAATGCAATATATTTCAATGCTTGTTGAATAATAATATATTTGGAACAAGCCTACATTATGCACACATAAATGGAAGAAATGGCAAACACATGTCTTTGACTTATAGTTAACATGTCCTTACATCAAATTGCTACAGAATCCATATTGAGGCATTCTGCTGTACACTGTTCAACTTTTTAGACTTCCATTTCCACCAAAATACAACCATTTTATTAAACAACACATAGTCTTGTAGCAATTGAATGTACTTAGTATTCATTGAAATGATAAACCCATAAATGCTTACAAAAAATTACCACATATGTAAATTTATCAAAGAAGTCCAGAACAATTAGTACAATTCTATGAATACAGATGCAGACTGTGAAAAAAGCAATGAGCCTGGTGAATAGTTACTTAACAAGCAGATAAGTCAAGTAAATTTGAAATATATTAATTTCACCACTTTCTGAATATTTGCTAGGAACATCTCTATTGACTTGTATCAAATAACAAAGCACATTTGTAAAGTGTTAATGACAAATTAACACAAGTGAACCTCTGCCAGTTCTGGGTTCCTTGCTGATGAATATATGTAGTAGTATAACAGCAGATAAAATAATCCGTATTCAGCCAACTATTCAAGACAAAAAATTTTTAACTACAGTAAATTTCTGTCATAATAATATAACACTTTGCAAGCTCATTACATGTAGACCCATACTTCACAGCTGTAAGCAGTCAAGTCCACAGTCCATAAACACACACATATAGTTTGTGCTCTTTCAGTCATGTTCGAAATCTGAAACTGATACCTTACTGTACCCACATGTTCCTTCTACACCAATTTTCCTGCATGCTCATAAAGTCTGGAGGTAAAATGGCATACATTGAGTTCAACAAACAACTCCATCTGTTTATTTATTCTCCTTTCTTTTCTTGCACCCAATGTAACAAGACCTTACAACAGAGTACAAAGTTCCCTTTAACAGCGATCCTGCTACAGAAGGCCAACAGAAGACAATACAGGAAGAGTGATTTAAAGAGTAAAGCAATGGCTGCTGAGTAAAGGATAACTATCACACAGCAATTTATCACACAAGTTTCAATCAGAACCTGATTAACCGTTCAGTTTCTTAAGAATAAAGAAAGACACCTCACCTCTTGGAGATGAGCCATGGCCATGCAGCCAGTAACCTGTCCCTACCGTGAGTGAGCTATCCAGAAACAGTTCTTATAATCAAACATGTAACATGTCACTATAATAACTGAGTTACCACAGTTTATACAGAAGTAGAATCCACAAAGTTTCTAGTTCAACAGATTCTTAACCACCTGAATGGCCAAAGTCATGTACAACTCATATGTGCTCTTCTTTTCTAACATGTAACAAAAGACAAGTTTCATACATGTTGCATCTATTTGTGACAACTATTCACTCTTCCCCCCCCCCATGCAATCATGGCACAATATTTAATTAATCAAGTGTGGAGACAGCTTTTTTCCTTTAATTATTTGGTTACTGTCATTCACATACCTTTATTTCACCACCACTGTGTGAATATATAGACTCGTGTATTGTAACTTGAGTGAAAAACTGAATAAGACAAACATATGCTAGGATCTGCCCCTGAAAAATCAAACAGTGATAACTGTTCAACCTGAGTAACGAACACTATGACATAATTATGTCTCTAAATGAATCCATACAAATGCTCTGTCTTACCCTCAGACTTGAAATTACACGTGCAACATTAGAAAAAAGAAGGAGCTGTTTTTTCAGTTCTTGTGTTTCAGCACTACAAAAGCCACGGGGAGCTAAAACACTCAGACACCTTGAAAATTAATTATGCTAATATGTGCATTCTAATAGGACTGCACTTAATACAAATATACTGTTTCATTATGTAATTTTCTATAGTAATTACAATATGTCTTCCAGAATGACTTCTTACATTTCTGTCTGATCAGACTGTATGAAATGTGTGTGTGCGTGTGTGTAGTGCACACGTAGGTTCAAAAAATCACTTCCCATTCAATCATTGAATTGAGTCTATTTACAATGTAAGGTATCAAAATGGAAACCACATGAGCTTAACACATAAAATATCCTGGAATCATTAGGACATATTCATTAGTGAGATTTACACTTAGACTTTAAATTATAAACTACATTACATATTTATCAATACTGGATATTATGTAAGGAGTGATCATACATCAAAAAAGCTCAAATACTGACCAGCTGGAATAATTTAAACAATAAGAAAAAGTGCTTAAAATATTAGAAGAGCAAATTGTATCAGTACACATTTATTTCATAATTTGGCAACGTTTAGTGCAAGTTATTTCAAAAACATGACAGAAATAGTACAACTACATTCACTCATTTGCACATGGTTTCCAGAGCAGCAAACTACACACACACACACTTTACAAGGTAACTAATCACACTGTGGGAACCGCACTGTATCACAATAATATCTTAACCACCTGAGTGGACTTTGGCAGGACAGATATCACTGGTCATGTTGAACCTAGTGTCAAATGTGAAAATTTTTTTACACAATAAAATGATAACCACATTACAGCAGTGGGGCAACTGGTATAGAATTTTAATACATAACTTTATTTGAAGTATTTTATATACCATGGAACAAGGCTTTAAGCTGTATTTTATGCAGAAGTTGCCTAGTATTGGCATTTGAAAAGCAACTCTTACAAAGGTAAACTACAAACTTCATATACGGTAACTAAAAATAATGCTTCTATCCATTCCACATGCACAAGCCTTCTAAATATTCACTGCAAAAGCCAGTGTATGTGACGTCCATATATATAATTTAACACTGCCCTTGATATAAACCTCACACTTTTCTACCTCCAGTTTAACTCTTTTGCTGACATACATAACTGAAGAGTCTAAAAGTTAATTTTCACATCAATTGATCTGAATCATTAAATGACAAATGCTTCTTTTAACATTTAGATAAATGAGATGCCAATTATTTTCATTATGACATACTGATCTAGCAGAAAATAACACAAAAACCTGAACAATATGTTACGTTATTCCTTCTCCAGACAAACTCTTGTTGGAACAGCATAAGGAAAGTGAACTGAAGGAAATGTAACTAAGCATAAGAAAACAAGTTTTAGTCATTTCAATATGTATTAAAATAGTTTGCAGAAGTATTTCAAAGTTCTCCCATGTGTTTGTTACAAGTTACTGTTATCTATTTACATAAGAACATACACAATACGGACCTTTTCAGGTACATGTATCAAATTAGTCCAGGTAAGTTTTGTGAAAAGTTTACCTTATACTGTAATTCAGCAACTTGGTTATTGTATTAACAAATATAGGGCCTTGATTTCATTCAATTAGGTCACATGACAATATCCTGAGAGAGTATGATATTTTAGTTTTTACGATGAATGATAACAGTATTAATTTAAAATCAATTAATTCCAGAACAAGCAAATTAATCATGAATAAGTCTGTGAGTTACAAGGACTTTGGAGATGAGAGGTAAAGCACACAAGAACACTTATTACAAAAACCGGTACAGGAATTTCAGTGACATGACCGAACTTTTCCACAATTTCCAGAGATCGTGGGATGACTATGAAGTCACACATCAGAAATACCCTATAGGACTGAATAGATACAAATAAATGAAAAATGCATATGACCATCTGATCTGAGATTTAATCCAAGGACTTTCCATTGAATGTGCTGTAATAGCATGAGTTCAGTAGAATCAAATTTTGAAACTATTCTTTGCTACAGTGAAAACATGCATGTTAAATAATCAAGAAATAATGCAGTGTATTATACTACAAATTTCCTTATAATACTAGGTTAAGAACTAAAAACAAAAGAGGAAAAAAGTGTAAATACCTATCAGTCTATTAAAAACTTAAAACTATGCACATCATGACTTCGATACAATTGGGCAGTGTGAATGGGTGATTTACTTCTCACAAATACTCCACTTCTTCCTGTGTATACATTCTATTCACAGCCTGCCATCCAATTTGACAATATAGCAGCTGGTGCTCAGGACATGTGCAGTTTCATATTTTTTAATGCAAACCTGAGCAAATGGAAAGCCACTACAGACTGCATTTAAAATAATCCATCCTTAATTGTGACCTGAATACTGCTCTCTGCTTTCTACTCTGAATTGCAACTGGCTTTTACTGTGTCAGTCATTATACAGCATTGTTAAGAAAAAAGCTTCTACTCTTCTGGACACTGTCAATGAATTCTTGCATTTGGAAGTGACACAATCTTCACATTACACTTATACAATAAGTATAGTTTACAAGTACACAATCTGTACTACCCTGTTCTTAATGTAATGAGAACAACAAATTTGCAGCTTTTAAAAAAAGTTGTAAGTCAGGGGTGTGCTGAGTTTCGCTAGAGTCAGTTCATGGAAATTCACTGCTACACTGAACTACTTTTATAGTTCAACTGTATGTGTGGCAAAAAAAGATCATTCTCATGGTAATACCTACAGTAATACAATATGTTCAGTCATTTGTACAATTTGGATAATGAGATTTACTAATGTAAATACAAACTTATGCTGCTGTTGTTTATTGTAAAGTAACTGCATATATGTATTTACATAAACATGAAGGCATCATATTTCTGACTCAGCATTTGAAGTGTTTTGGGTCATCTGGTCTTCCTGCACAACAGTAAAAATAATCTTTCACTGACATTTAAATAGTACTTGTACACCAAAGTAACTACCTCCATTTTCTCTTAATTGTCATGGGGAAAAAATTATACACTCAGATTCTTTTTTCAGAACATCCTTATGGTTGTTAAGTGTTTTGTACTTTATGCATTTGTATTTCATTCAAAGTTCAGAAGTTCAAGTTGTTGTGAATATAGTCTGAAAGAAATCTGCTGCTAATGTAATAAATTCAACACTCCTTCTGCAAATAACTTAAAAAGCACGATAGACATGTGGAGCTTCATACATGAATTCTTACATAGAGAAGCTGTAAAATAATTACAAATATTATTCAGACACAGTGTTATCCATGGCAATAAAACAGAACTATGTTCCAAGCCCACAACTCAAGCCTGATGCAGGTGCCAACTGGGAGAAGATATGGCTATATGCATATTGTGGGGTCTGATGTACATATAAAAGAGTCACAGTTGAATGCAAACAATACTGAAAAGATGAATGACAGCAAAAACCTGATACATCATAAAACAAGCCTCTACACAAGCTACTTTGTACATTGGAAGGAATTTGGAATAAAGGCAGTAGAGACATGCTCTTTGTAACACAGCATTTCAAAACAGTAGTATTAAATGTTCTGGCAGAAATCTAACACTAAAGCAGGTATATACAGATGGGTTAGGATTGTGGATTGAATGAGGGCTGTGTTGTATTGTACAGCCTCAGAAGTTAACATCTTATATCATCGTGATAGCAAGCTTTCACAGCTGGTTTAAAACCGCAGTACATATTTCATACTACTTACCAAACTCCATCATGAATATGTGTCCCTCCACCACACCTATATTACATCAATGGACTTGAAATGTTGTGAAGGACACAAAGAATTGATTCTGATCATTTAAACCAGTACCTCCTACCAAATTAATTTCTACTACTGGCAATTTTGAAGGTCGCAGCAACTGAAGGTAGTCAGGTTCCTACACAGCCCTCTTAATAAAATAAATCACACTCTGTATTCATTCCCTGAATAATCAGAATTAAAGTCTGAACAAAGGCAAAAGTACAGTCCTGTTATTATACCATTTCATCTATTAGGTGAGTAATCATTTATCTGTCCATCACCAATGTTAAACAGTTTTGTAATATAATTTGTGATTGCAGGCTTCTGCTATGAAATAGGTGAGAACTGCACTCTTCTGTGTTATTATGCAGTGAGTAGCGATAACTTCTTACCAAAGTTTCGGAACAACCTATAGGTCCCATCTTCAGGAGGTCAAGCTTTGACTCCTAAAGATAGGTTGTCCCGAAATGTCGTAAGAAATTGCCACTACTTGCTGCACAAAAAACCAGAAAAGCTCAGTTCTCTTCTTATCACACTATTGCTTTTTATGACATGAGTATGTGCAAAATAATATAAGTATATAAAAATTCTACCTTGTAACAGTTACTGCTGACCAGCTATAACTTTAGAACTGTCACTGTGCCTCATGTTTGTCATATCTTGTACATTTTGTCAGCAAGTCTTAGCTCTAATGCTAAAGAAACATGTGTGACTATGGATATAAATACTGCAAAATGAGGGGAAATAGCAGTCCTGCAGTTCAAACAGCATCATTAATTCAATACAACAAATACAGGAATTAATTATTCTAAACCTTATTCTCAGAATTTAACTCTGTGTATGATTTACTGACAGAGTTCATACTGAAGTATACCAGAACAGACAGCTGTACTTAAATCCTGAACCTACTTACAAACACTCAGCCTTAAGGCCTTGAATTTCTTTTGTGTCTCAATGAAACATGCAACAAACTATTACAAGCACACCCCTGGCTTTAGCATGAACACAATATGAACACCTTGAAGTTCTGTTCATTGGGAATTTATCTTGTCAGTTATTTGAGAAAGAAATGCCAGCAGCCTGGCATAATGCAGCTTAAGCCTTCAGAAATGAAGGTTGTTTTACAAACTATAGGGTTTAGTTCAGAACATTCTTAAATCCATACTGTGTGCCTTATCTATGATATGTCTGTTACTATGCCATTTCAAAGTGGCTTGAAAAGCACAGCAGGCCAAAAATCATATCTATACATTTATAAAAAGATGTTCATAAAATATGTGTCATTTTTATTTTCATATAATTTCATTTAAAAAATATATCACAAGTCAGACATCTTCAAGACTATTCATAATTTAATTCAAGCTTCATGCAGAGACTGATTTCCTGAGAAATTTCCATAGGTGCAATATTCATTTTGATTATGCCTAGTTACAGAATAACAAAACACCAAGACTAAATATCATATCTTTGAACAGCGCTACATGCGTCATGAGAGTACTTAGGCGTGACTATGAATTTGGCATCTGTATATCCTGGCAATTATTTCATAATACAAATAGAGTTTAATGATTTTAAAATGTAATTATGCCTGTAACACACAACTTTGGAGTGAAAAATGTTGCCTTCTCACAGTACTTAGAAGAAGGCTCTAAATAATAATGAATAATGGAAAACAGGATGCAAAATAACAGATGCTGGTTTGACATATCTGCAAATAACCCTGAACTAAAATATTTAGTTACTATGAAAAAAGGCCAAAGGATTATTAAAAATAACAACTGCTCTAGTATCTAATATCAAGCATACAATCTTCTGTACTATGCAATCAGAAATTCCTTTCCACAGTTTTACATTCTACACTTGCTACAGCTTATGACACTGTATTATACATGATGAATCAGAAAGGACTGGGCAGAAGCAGTGCTGATGAATTTCAAGGGCATATCATGGTATCTCCTAAATTAAAGCAAACCTCACTCAACAAACAAACACACACACACACAAACAAAAAACAAACATACATATATACATACATACATACATGTGTATATTGTTTCACCCTAAGTTTTCCACATGTTAACATGAAATTTGAAAAATTCCCTCTCTTATACAAAGAGAAAACATCAGCCTACCTTACACGGTTGCTGTAAGATGATCAAAACACATACATTTTGAACAATTTACAAGCCTCTTACTAGAATACCAAGCTGTATTAACAGCATAAAATACAAATTTTAGGCTTGTGAAAGATTAACAACATGGATGAGAAATCTTATCCTGTCCACATACCAAGCAAGGCATGTCACTCGTTTCATAAGGAAAACCTCAACCACTGTGGTAACAGTGTACATAAGCTCACCTGAGTGTACAATATGTATCTTGCAGTTGTGTGTATTTTGTGGAGGGATTCACAAAACAATTCCATGACAGACCTGTGCATAGCAAGCAAGAATTAAGCAATAAAAAAAAATTAGCACTAGTTCACATTTCTAGAACAAGGATACTTTCTTAATGTCGCTGAATGTCTGAAAACTGATAATGGATATAAAGCCTCATTAAACAAAAACTCAGACATTATATAAATGTATATTAAATGTACACAGATATTTTTTTTCTGCATCTCCAGGTATTAAACTTGTATGATACAACTTTCATTATATAAAACTATATATCTGAAATATATAACATATTTATACATATGAAATAAAAGATTGTGATGAAATTCCAGTTTCTCAGTATAATGCTTGAATTAAGAAGTAATGGAGTAATTTGTAAAATTAAAGAACACTGTTCACAACACAAATTAAATTTCTAACCTGTTTACTGCAAATCTACTCAGATCTTCTAGGAAGTTATGCCATGCCAGCAGTTACCAACATTCTGAAAGATGACAGTGCCTTCATGTGCGGTGTCAAGCTTAAATCTTAATGTGAAGGCAATATGCTTGACTCTCAAGATGAAGGTACTACAATCCTTCGTAACATCCCAAAAGTCTTGAATCTTCAACAACACCACAGTCAGAGCCCAAAATCTTAATAGTGGATCCCTCTGTGGCTGTCATGATCCACATGCAATGGAACAGCTACTGCAGCTAACTAAAAGAATATGTAATTCCAATGATACTAAGGAAGGCAATGAGCATTTATATTTATAAGGCTTCCATCAAGGTCAATAATTTGGTGCCAAAAAGTTAAGGAACTTCATGCACAACTCAAAGCCTATAAAACAAGCCGCATTAGCAGGGAAGGCTCGCAGCATCACAGGAACTACTCCTTTGTACAGAGCCAAAGGTCCTTCTTCTTTCATTAAGACTTTGAAGACATCACGGATTCCATTAGGAAATGTGCCCTCCGGAGCTAAAACAAGCAATTTAAACAGCAATTACAAAATAATAATTCATTGTCTAGATTATCAACAGCACACTCACACATACACACCTGTTTGCAGTCTACTCTTGAGCACATCTGCAGGCATTGCAACCAGCCAGTTAGCGATACCAGCACTTCCTCCTGCAAATATGGTGCTCAGGATTCCTATCTGACCAGTCTCTGAGGTTTGTTTCATTACATTCTGAATAAATTCGTATGTCAAGAAATACATCCCACTTGCTGGAACATCTGAAAAATATAATAAAATCAATATTGCTTGATTATTAACTGACAAAAATGATGACAGTTCACAGAAACTGTTCTTGTTCCCCTTGAGTTTTAATGACTAAATTTAGTTAAAGTGGTTCCCAGACTGATGTTATGATAACAAAGACACAGTCTACAAATTGCTCTTCTGTATTGTGAGCAGCATTCCTTGTTGCTACTTCCATCATCAAAAATATATGTAAATCACTGCAAAATTAAGAGCAACCAAAACAATATGTATCATAACAAAAGCATTTTAAAAGTGAGGTAAAATAAAATTAAAAACACACTAAAAATTATCCAAATACAATGCAACTGTTAAACCTTCAAAGTGATGTTTACAAGTGTCCTAAAGTTTAAGATCTAGATGGACAAATATGGGAAAATGCATGCACAAGGTGGTACATCAAAATCAAATTATTATTATTATTATTATTACAAACAGTTTTTCTGACACACATGTACAATATGCATTTCCAACCCAAATTTCAATTTAAAATTTTAATTTTTATATGGTAATGAGGAGCTTGATGATCCATGCTCCTCACCTAATACTACCTGGTTGATAAAATTAAGAAGAATCAGACAGGCAGAGCATACAGCACATATGGGTGACAGGAAAGCTGCAAACAGGTTTTTGGTGGGGAAAACCGAGAGAAAGAACCCACTTGGAAGACCTAGACATAGATGGGATAATATTAATATGGATCTTTAACAAATAGGAGCAGGGCACAGACTGGACTTATGTGGCTGAGGAAAGAAATAAATTATGGGAGTTCCTTGACCAGATGAGAAACTATTAGATTTTCAAGGACTCTACTCGATGGAATCAGTTGGTTTGTTAATTTTTATATGGCACAAAACAAATATTATAAAAATATTTTGTAACTAAGTAATAAAAACTGTCAGAATTGATCATGCATGTAATATCACTGTATGAATTGCGTATAATTTTTGTTTCACTGTGGTAGGCAAAATAAAATAAAATAAAAAGTGTTATTTCATAATTCTGTTTAACATCTGTCTACAGAACATATTCACATATTTAAACATGACAGACAATGTACATGTAATGTAACACTGAGGTGAATTTGTGTAACCTTTGTTGCAGTGGAAAAGAAGTACGTATTACATCTTCTGAGTATGTGGTGGCATCCTTAGGTATCCAGCATGCAATGGGCATGGCCTGTCCAGCTCTAAAACATTTTTCCACATTAACTTAAAAAAGACATTATTTAAAAAAAAAAAAAAAAGGTTACTGAACAAAAAATGTGTTTAGATATTCTCTAGAACTTTTGTCTGACACATTTTTTATTATAAGAGGAATTTAGCAAGATACTATTCATCTTCATGTTAAGCATACATAATTCTTGTCAGATTTTAATGAAACTTGGATTTTCTCAACAGATGTTTGAACGATACTCAAATATCAAATTTCACATAAGTCTGTCCAGTGGGAGCCAAGTTGTTCCATGGAACAGAAGGACAGATTGATATGATGCAGCTAATAGTCAATTTTCACAATTTTGCAAACGCACCTAAAAACTAGTAGAAGATATATAGAAATATCCTTCCTTCTTTGCAATTTCTCTTACTACAAATGAATGTAGTAAATCATCAAATTTATAACCAAACATCCTACTATGCAACAGTTTTTATATTTGTACAAAACCTTCCCCATCCACAAAGACCACTTATTTTTATTTAGTGGGCTGCTACCTTTATAGTAATATTTCTGCATATAGGTGTTGATTTTTTTTAACACATCTTGTTGAACCAAATTGATGCATTAGTTTTAAGTAGTTTATGTCTGACATTCTTAAAGTTGTTAATCATCTTTGCTAGGTGAGCAGCATAAATAATTGATGCTCAACAAATAGAGATGACTAACAACTTCAAGAAGGCCTTGTCCATCCCTTTACATCATTACAAATAATGCCAGAATATCAAATAACCACATCTCACAGAGTGCCATTACTGCCAAAATTATGCAATCAATCACACATCTCAAAATCTATCAGCAATATGTTACACACACATACATTACATTCTGGGGTTAGAACAATGAAAAATGGGTTACAAAAATGGCATATCTATGCACTTATGCATTCTGGCTATTGACAGGATTTGAATGTGGCATGCCAAATTCTTTGAAAAGACATCCAGTATATCCTCTACAGGCTTACTCCCAACATTTATAAACAGATCTACAAGAATAACATGGGAAGGGATTCTGTATGCACAAGCAGGTGAACATTAACAAGTTATGGCCTGTTTTCAGGTACATAAACAACCACATAGCGGATTTCTCACAGACAGCCACCACCACTAACCCTCCCCCCTCAGATTCCCAGTTTAACTTCATTTAGTGTTAGTATTGGGGTTGAGATAATTTTATTAACTGCTAAGGATCACAATAATTACTTTACATCACAATATTTAATAATGCATGTTAATACATAAATATATACACAAACACTCACTGTTGTTATAAGGAATTGAGACAGTTCAGACAATATACTGATTAGGCTATAGGATGGATGAACAAAGACTTGGGTACCAATCCTGGCAGGGACAAAAGATTTTTCTCTTCATCACTGAGCAAAAATGAGCTCTGGGGCCCACCCAGCCTCCTATATTCTGTAAACACCAAGGGTAAGGTGACCAGATTGTGAAGCTGAGCACTCACCCCACCTAGAACTGAGGTTACGAATGCTTGGAGTTATACCTCCACTCCCCACACATCTTCATGCATTGATGCCGAATTAAATGCTGGAACAAATTTACCATTTTAACTTTACTTTAAATTACTTTTAATAAGCAGGGTTAGTGATACAGGCATATAATAAATAAAACTCTGATTTCTGTTGAGTGTACTGTATTTATACTGGTGTACTTCCAAATGATCTTTCAGTTGTGTTTTTAACAAGCACATTGACATTATACAGACAATCTCCTCATAGCAGCCAGCAACCTCGATAAGTAAGCACTGCAAGATGCTATGGGAAAGAGTGGGTTGTAGCTCCCAGGAAGTGATAAAATATCTCCCAGACTTCCCTCCCCCACCCCACCCTCCTGGCCCTTCCTGCTTGTTTGTCAAATTTTCAGCTAGGGCCAGTGTTCAGTTGAAGCCCACAGATAACCATGAGACATCAAGGAATGCCTGATAGCACAGTGACTGTGTTTCTGGTGCTTATACTGCACCTTCCATTTCTGGTGAGTGTTCCTGCAGTTGTTTAAAAGATAGTGGCTTTTCTTTCTGAATTCCTGAGATTGTATATTGTCAAAGGGCTTAAAGGTGAATGATTAATGGAGAAATGTGGCAGGATGTAGCCATAATGCTTTTGTGGTACCATTACAGTATTTGCTCATACAGAATGAGGTCAAACTTCCAAAACCACAAACAAGAATGGAAATGGTGCACTCCATAATGTAGTACATACCAAATTACCAATAACATTCTTTAAAGTCCAATATTCTTACTTGCAGGATGTTTAACCATTTATGGCCTGCATTAAAGAAAGAATGTATTGTACGTCAATATGGCTAAAAATCAGAATTACCTGACAACTTACAGTGACAACCTTCCAAAATAAATTTCAACAAAGCCTGTGAAAGGTTTACGGGCTACATAGAAAAGTATACTTATGCCCTTCCATGGAATTCCTTTGTCAATCATCAGTGGTAGCCTAACATATGAAATTAAAAAAAAAATATGAACTGGTTTATCAGATACATGTAAAGGTCAATTTAGGGTGAACATAAACTAGGCGTTACTAATAATATCTGCAAATCAGAATCACCCAACAGCTTTGGTGAAAGCCTCTTATACAGAATTTTCTGAACAAAGCATACCAAAATTCTGGATGGTATTTTATGACATTTTGAAAAAAATGCTGTAACAACATATGCCCGATAATCAACCATTATTTCACAATGAGCATTTTAATGTAGGCCTATATACACAGTAGTAAACAAAAATGATAGAATAGACATGTTTTATTATATTGTACACACATAGATAAACTTACATAACAGATAACACCACAAAAGAAAAATATCTATTAATTCTTAACCTACTGTACATCTAAGAACATAAGAAAACAAAAGAAGCTATTAAACCTAACCTACTGTACATGATACCAAAAAGCAATAATATATCAGATAAAACCACAAACAAAAGACTTCAATTTTTAGCTATGTTACTGAGTTACTTATGTTAGTTCACACAGTTATGAGACCCCCAGATCTCATGCCCATTCACCACTTCTTGTGAAGCCACATGAAGGACATGGTCTACTGGTAAAAACTGCAGACAGAACTATTACAGCAAATCACGGAATCCACTATCCACAAAAATGGAAATGATAAAACTATCAGAAAGGCAACAAAGCCTCTTTTGAGACACAGAACTGTGCATACAGAATGATGGATTTTATTCTGAACAGTAATCAGTGTCACATAACTGAAAATTTACTTTCTTGGACATTATATAAACAAAATTAATTTTTTCTTCTGTGTTGTAACATAAATACATAAAATAATAGAACTAAACTGGTAATATTATCAAAAACTGATGTCTTTATTTTGTGGTATTATCTGATGCTTAATTTTCTTTTGATGTCATAGATACAGTATGTAAAGCTTACTCGCTGCCTTTGTTTTGTTGTAGTGTTGGATATGTACAGTAGGTTAAGTGTTATTGGATATCTTTCTTTCATCATGTTATGTGAAAAACACGTTTATTTTTATGAGTACAGTATGATAAAACATGTATTTTACCCTTTTCGAATATGGTCAGGTATGTACATTTAAATGCTCAAAGCAACATAACGGTTAATAATCTCATATATGTTGATATAACATTTTTACTCAAAATGACTCAAACAAGAACATGATGAAATTTGGTACATCTTACGCAGAACTACCAGTATAACACTCCATGGAACTCTGCAAATGGCTTATGGAGTATATCAAAAAACTCCTTTGATTACCTGACATAAACCACACTTCAACTATTAATCAATCTGGCTGAAAACCAGTATTCTCTGACAAGTTTTGTTGCTTGTCTTCCATATCTAATTTCTATTAAATCTGTAATACTTTATGGGATACACAGGAAAGTTCATTCATGGACTTATACAACCTAGGCTTTATTATAGTTCAATATGGCTGAAAACCAAAACTGCTTAACAACTTTTCATTGAAGTCGTCCATATCAAATTTCAACAAATACTGTGAAAGTTTACAGAACACATGGAAAATTGAATTTATGATCTTAGATAAACTATAGTTCATTGTCGATCATTATGGCTGAAACTGGAAATACCTCGTAAGGTTTGGTAAAATTTCCCGGTACTGAATTAGAAACCAGTTTAGATGCCAATTCTACATCACAGATGGATGGACATGACATGCACATACAATTAACTTCTTTTCCTACTTCAAGAGTGCCTAAAAACTGTCCTCTGGCCTGATAATTGAACGAGACCTCCTAAATATTCCTTTGTAATATTTCTTGTTACAAGATCAGACAGTGAATTAGTAAAGAGGATATGTAATTTACTCTAATGTGAAATAATATTTTTATTTCTACTTTTTAAACAGTACTGATTTTATGCTTTCTATTTTATATTTTAAAGAGTGCAGGTACACAAATAACACAAAAAAAAAGCATTTAATATCCAGGTATACAAATGGAACCAATAGTACTTCATGACCAGTCACCCTGACAGGAAGTTATTTTTGGAGGCGTATATTCTTTAAAGTTACCTCTAACTCAGGTGTACATGAAGGTGGATATTTAAAATTATCAGAAATTCCACCTTAATATGTATCAATTAGTTATCAAATTTAGGTGGTTAAGGTGGAATGAATATGTACATAAAACCAACAAATATAATATTTTCCCATACAAACCTTTGTGGTATGAAGTCCATTGAAATGCCAATTAACAGCAGAAAATACAGTTTTAACCCTTTCAGCCCCTTCCAGCTCAAGCAACAGCCTCTCAGAATAAAATTGTTCTTAATAAGTTGTTACTTTAAAGATTTTTGCTGGAAGAAGTTACCACCTCTTCCCCAAAGTTCTTATGTGTGACAACGCACAGCAAGGCATACATTTACCACAGATATTGCCTGTAAAGCAAGCCCTGGTTCAACATCCAACAATTCCGTATTACATTTACTGTGGACCCCAAGTCTTTAGAAAATTTTCCAGCATTTTCCTCATGTACCTACATATTTTCTATCAATTTCAGGTCATGCACCTATCGTCATCAGTATCAAGGAAAAAAGACTTGGTAGTGGACAATGGATTAAATATGAATATAATATATGCAGTTCAATCCACAGCATGATGCAAATATGTGTTGGTGGTGATGATGATAATGATGATAATTAAGAAACTCCCTATGGAAGCAAACAAGGAAATAAGGGACTCTTTATGACTGGTCACCTTGTTGCAGGTCTTTTGCAGAGAGGAACAATGGGATCATCAATGTCCCCCGGCTTGCACCTGCCATGAGAGTCACTTCTCAGAACTACCTTGTTATCATTTTCTGCAAGATGGAATGTCTTCAAACAGTGACAAACCAGAAGTACCATCCCACTTCAATAATGATGTAAGCAATTTCTTACCAATAACTGATTATGTAAACTTAATTATATCCTAATTAATGGACATCCTACTTGCATATTTCATTACTTAAAATAACGTACAGAAATTTCCTGCTGTTTGTGGTGTTACAATCTTGAAAAATCCCATAAGAAGTGAAAATGTGATGCACAAAGAATCCACTTGCACAGACATAATGCTTCATACTTTCACATAAAATTAATTTCAATTCAATGAATGTAGAGAAATAATGCACATAAATGAATAAACAATGAAGAATTGTTCAATTAACATTTTCATACAAAAAGTTAGTGTATGCTTAATGTGTATGACAGATACATGATCAAATGTGATGGATGACTGACAATGAACTGCAAATAATACAGAAAAACTGTACTGTTCCAAAAGAATGTATAGCAAAAGTGACAGATGAACAGAGAGACAAATTCTAAAAAAGAAAAGTTTAATAAAACCATCTTAATGAATTCTATACTGCGTCATATATGAATTCTTATAATGAACAATTTTGTATAAGACCAATAAGTATGTTGTAACTTCCATGTATGGTAGGGTTATAACAGACCAAAACTAAATTTACTTAACTTTCAATGCAAATTCCCAACAACAAACCAAAGCTCAGCAGTTTTGGTGACGTAACATACAATAAATCCATACAGTCCCTCTCATAAGCATTAACTGTTATGTGTTTTGGCCAAAAACGCATGAAGTATCATCATTTATATACCAGTTCAGCATTCTGCCATTTCTAAACGAAGCACATGGAAATGATGGTAATGGAAAAAGTAAAAGTCAACAGTAAAATTATCCCTATGCATGACATGAAGGCATTTTATGGAAAGGAGGTCTAGTTCCACTTCCTTAACCTCAGTACTAGATGGAGGTGAGTGGTCAGTTTCATACCCCAGCTGCTTTACCCACAAGGTAAGAGGACCTGGGTGGGTTCCAGAGCCAGTTTGAAGCTTTGGAAAAGATATATGTCTCTTACTTCTCCCAGCAATCTAATCCTGATGGCTACAGAATGCACACTAACTTCCTCCTAGTTAACTACCAATGGCTTAAAACACTTAATTAGGCCATCTTCAGACTCTTAATCTTTAAAAAACACAACAAGGAAGGTAATATACAATTACATAATTAATCACCGCTCTTTCAAGTACAGTAAAATAAAATATGTAAAAATAAATAATATAAAATAAGATACAACATGACATTTGGAGGTATTATGTCAATTATTTACAATTTTTATTCCTTTTTTTAAACAAAGGTTGATAAAAACATTGACAGTAATCCAAGTATTCCCTTGATAATTCATAATTTTTATATTTCAGTTTCCTGTGTGATAATTCCTTATCTTCTATATATAATAAGTAGAATTTTCAACTGGGAGGACTTAATATTTCATTCCTGGAATCAAAAAGTAAAGGCAAAATACATTTAACAGCTTTAATAGAAGTAACTGTGAGCAATTTTACATATCACTTTTCTAAATAGTCCCCTTGCAACACAATGCACTTGTTATATCGTTCAACTAGTTTCTGTATTCCTGCGGGGAAGAAGCTTTCTGCTGCTCTTGTGGTCTTGTGTGCGTGATGTTGATGGCCAACCAGAATGACCTTCATCAGTAGCACGTGTTCGACCCGATTTAAACCTTTCCACCCACTCATAAACCTTTCAATGACTCATGGTGCTCTGTCCATACTGAGCCAACATATGACAGTGAATTTCCACAGGTTTCGCTCCTTATGCCCAAAGAAACAGCACTATGCCATGTTCTTCGATGGTGCAATCTTGCAAAGGAGCGTCCATGTTTTCGCCCTCGTTGCTGGCACTTGACTGAAGGCAGAGCGCTGTACTGCACATGGCTGAATTCAATAGGCATTGTCAATACTGCGCAATACGGCAGCACCTCTCTGTCCTGGTTACCGTGTAATTTAAAAATTGCCTTTACTTTTTGATTCACCCTCATAAAAATAAGTCTTCCAATTGAAAATTGACATTTATATCTTATTTTACATTACTTGATCTTACATTATTTTATTTTATTCTACTTCTTGAAAGGGCAACCATTAATTATATACTGAAAGGGGTTTTCCAAGATTAACAGCCTAAAGATGACCTAATTTAAGGTCCAAACAAGTTGCTCTAATAGATACCCACTTTGTCTAGTAAAGACAGTTCTGTTGAGACTGACCTTGGTTTTACTTATTCAACTAAACCAAAGCCGACTGAGATGTACCGAGGTAACAATCAAATCACTCATATATCACATTTCATTCTAAACCAGGTTATGTATGAAGATGACAAACACACTTCAGAAAATGGGAAAAAAGTCCTGAAGATGGCAATGTGTGTGTTCCAGTTGAGCAATGACCCTCTCTCACTTCTTAGAATGCTCTCAGCAGATCTTCAGGTAACTGCATGAAACATTACAGCACAAATTACAATTTACAATCTGTGCTCAATTCTTCTACACAGATGTCAGTGACATACAATAATAAAAACGCATGTCAAATATGTACGTGAATATACAGATGTATACCTCCAATTCTTTTTTGTTACTTCTAATTGCCAGTGTTTTATTTCTATGAACACACTTTACTTGTAACTCATGGTACAGAACTCAATGTGTTTCCAGGCCCTGACAATCCTGCAGGCCCGTGAATCAGGAGAGGTAACTTTAGAAGCTGAACACATGTCCCACTTCCAGCAACTTCAAGTTCTAGAAATCCATGGCTTTCACCATGACCCTAGTAACTATTCAGAAAACAAGCTGCCTAGAACTTCAGCAGAGTCAGAAGGAAGCAAGCTGGTGTTGCGAAACAATGCTCTCCAGCCACTCTCGACACTCAGGTACCTCAATTTACAGCACATTAAGTTAGAAGGCTATCCAGGACAGGGCAACTATGCTTCACCAGCAGCTATTCCACTGGAACCAATTTCAAATGATATTTCAGTCAATACTGACATTCAACCAACTCCACAGAAGGTAAAACACAAAGGTCGACACGGAGCTGGTACACATCGTCTTGTATTCCTCCCACCTATGGATGGGGATGGAGACATCCTTCCTTACAAAGTGTATATTGAACAACAAGCAAGGGCAAGTCTATCAACTTTCACTGGTCTCACCAATCTAGAGTTTGTAAGAGTGTTTGGATGTGGACTGCGTGAAATAAATTGGGAGATGTTCGATGGCCTATATAACTTGCGTTATCTCTTGCTGGAAAGAAATCATCTTTTGTTCATCCCAGACTTTGCTTTCTTGGGTGCTCCAAACCTGCGTACATTGTCACTAGCACACAACCAGCTACTGAGTCTACAGAGCACCAGCTTGGCTGGCTTATTTGAGCTAGAGAAGCTAGATGTCACACATAACAATTTTTCACATCTCTCTGAATTATCCCTTCCACCCTTTCCCAAGCTACGCACAGCTGATTTCAGACATAATCCTATAGAGTCTGTATTTGCCAGTACATTTGAAATCATGAATGCCACTTCAATCTTGCATATTGGGAGCAAAGAATCAGCACTTAGCCTCCAACCCAATTCTTTTTCTGGTCTTATAAATCTCAAAGAGCTGAACATCATTAATGTTGGCATTTCCATATTGGAAAGAGAAATACTAACAGGAATGCCAAAGTTGAAAGAGCTGAAGATAACTGGAACCATTGAAATTTTGTCATTTGATGCCTTCCTTGAAGTAGCCAAGCTTGAAAACCTCGTGCTGCATCACTGCAATATCCACTCAATTTCCATGGATGCTTTCTATGGACTATATGGTTTGCTTTACCTGGACCTATCACACAATCTTCTTGAGTCCTTGCCACCAGGACTATTCGATCAGCAGTTCTCACTTCGAGAACTGCTCCTACACAACAATAAGCTGAAGAGACTTCCTCCTGGACTTCTGTCAAACATTCCAGCCAAGATGGTGCGTCTTGATGGCAACCCATGGCATTGCACATGTGCTATGAAGGATTGGAAACCAGCTGTCATCAACAGAATTAAACAGAAAAGTCAGCATAACATTTGCCAATTTCACTATGACAAAGGTAGCATGTGCAACCAAACTCAGGCTGCTGATCGCTATGCATTTGACAAGAGAGTGGCACCACAATGCACCTCACCAGAAAAATTCAAGACCTGGAGTGTGTTCCAAGTGTTACACAAGGAATTGAGATGCAACAAGAAGCAACATGTCAAGACAGACAGGAAGGCCTACTTGAAGAAAAAATATGAAGACTATGAAAAAAGCATCAAACCTACACAAACAGGAAGTAAATCAACACACAATCATTACTCCCATTTTCTCACACAACCCAACATGACAAAGTTGGTGGACACAGCACATTCAACTGTGAACGCTGACCCCAAACACAATTCAACCAAAACATCAACTCATGAAGTTCCAACAACACCACCAACAACATCAATATCATCATCATCAACAGCAGCAACAATCACTTACTCAGTGAAAAGCATTCTGGCATCTCTGGAAAACAGCACTATTACATCTCGTAAGAACATGAGAACACAAGAAAACAAAAGCAACAAGACACATATTACAGAAGATGGTGATACAACCAGATTAAACATGCAGGTGCCATCAACCAGGAAGCCCAGTATTCCCATACCTTCACACACTACAGATGCATATCATTTTGGCATCATTTCAGACAAGTGGACATCTACTCCAAAGCCAGATCTCACAACAAGCAAGAATGTAAATACCACAAAGCAAATACAGAGCACAGAAACAAACCTCTCCACACAGACTGTATCCAAGGATACAGATACCAATCCTAAAAGCAAGAAGGAGAAGGAGAAAATGGAGCTACAGAGGGAGACAGAGGACAGAGCAGCTGCCAAACAAAAAATTAAACAAAGTGAAGCCAATTACATGCTGCATGAAGAAAATGGCAAGCTAATCAAACTATCAAAGAAAGAATGGAAATTAGAACAGGAGAGAAAGCGCCAAGAAAAGCTGAAGCAATTTAAGGCTCAAAACTAGTAACACTACTTTTCTAGAGTAAAGGCAAGTAAAATATGAAGGAAAAAATTCTAAATGAATGTGTGTCTTAATAAAAAAAAAAATATTTGTATTAATGATAAATTAAAGGGAATAACAATAGGTTCTATTTTACCTTAAAATTTGTTCTGTATTTTAGCAGTGTTTCTGGAGTGTGACGAACATAATTTAAAATGAAGTTATGAAAGTATGAAACACATAATCCAACAACTTTGAAGCAATGAATATTTTGTAAGCATGCCATAAGAGGAAACCTAAAAAATATTATGGCAATGCAATATACACTGCACATCAAAGAACAGTATTAGGACATCCTCAATTCAGTATTCTGAAAGCTACCAGGTTACATTAAATTATATTCGGAGAAGGTAAACACCACCTTATCCAAAAAAAAATCATACCAGGCACATTATCATTTACTGTCAAGCACTAAACATGGCTTTGGACTGGGCTTCACAATCCCTGCACTGTTCCATGTGCCTATAATTACTTGCCATGGCCTGGTTTGCAGCTGCACACTGTCTACTACAATATATTTTCTTCCTCCAAATCACAATTTGTCTCAAAGTACAAGGAAACCAGTTAATTGTATTTTATAATATGGTTAAGGAATATGGAATAAAAGAAAGAGTGGGTTGGTTTACATAATGTGGTTTGTACCTATTTTGGCTTAGAGTCTAGATTTGACTGAAAACCCTAGACTTGAGTAATTTGGTTAGCAATCCACACCACATCAAGTCCTTGATTACTTTTGTATCTAACAAACTAAAAGATAAATGTGAATGTGTATTTTGTTTATAGCAAAAAGAAAACTTTCAAATAATAAAATTATCTTTCATATGACTTCCAAGGAAACTTGTTTATCTTAGTTTCACCTACAAAATGCTGTTTATATCAGTAGCCTATCTGGACACTGTCAACACATAAAACAACAAACTGACAAAATACCCCAATAAAATTAGGTTACATTATGTTAGTGGAAGCTTTCATGGCAGTGTAGCTGAGAACTCTGTTCTTATGGGACACAGTATCATGTCACTGGGAAACTGTTTGTCAACATGTCAAAGAAATACAATCTAAAAGATCTAAAGTTCTGAGAATAATCCTTGTCTCAGGTCTTCAGACCACTGAAGGTGAAGGCACAGTTTTCCATGACAACCAACTACATTGCGATATGGTTTAATGTCACAGAGAGAGAGAGAGAGTCCTTAACCTTACATTATTCTTGATACATAATATCACAATTACAAACCATGAAAATATAATTTATACATACAGAATAACTGAAGACTTGTACTGCATAAACAGCCTGCATGCTTGCTTTATTTATGAATTTTTTTGAATGCAGCAAGAGTTATAACCATTCCTACCACATATTTAAAACAACCAGAATTCAATTCCTGAATGAGATATAATTGTAGTTCCTTCAGTCCACCTGGCTAAATGTACTAGAACTATATGTGACCTTGACACTGGAAACTACAGGAGTGGTGTAGCTGATCAGTCAGGTAAGGTAAAGGTAAAGTGGTCCCATTACAGGCCCACTGTGGCCCAGAGGATGGGTAGAGGTATAGCTCTACTCTTCCATGACCACAGCACTAGTATGGGGTGGGTGAGTGGTCGGCAGCATGCCCCGGCCGCACTTTACCCCCGGGAAAGACCCGGTACCCATTGTACAGGAGGCTTGATCAGTCAGGTGCCTCCCTATAATTACAAGCAAACTTACTCCCAGATCTCTCAGAATGCTGCCTTCTGTCAGAAGAATGGAATCTACTCTAAAAGAAGCCATAACGATCTTCAGAATTCTGTACATGAGGCAAACCCCCATACCCTGCCTTCCTGCACTGTTGGGGCTGTGGGGTTCTGTGATTCTATCTACACGACTGTTCTACATTAACACACAGCCCACAAAATTACACTACTTGGTGTGATTCTTCTCAAGTATATTCTTTTTCAACACTTTAAACTTCATAGTTCTGGATGATATGGTGCACTTCTGCTACAAGCTGTGATCTACAACACATAATGGTTCATAATGGAACCTTGTCTGCTGTCAGTTATCGAGGCATGTTCGGAGGACATTTTTTAATGAAAACAAAGGGAACATAATCTGGGATAGACCGCCTGCTTAAAGAGAAACTGTAAGGCCAAAACACTGAGATTATACCAACGTAAATACTGTGCGAGTGTTGGGTTGACAAACTTTGGTTGGACAATCATAGCAACACCAAACACATTCTACAGTGTTAATGGCAACTATATAAATAAGACTGTATGCAAACACCAATAAAATTTAATTCACTGTTACTCCTTTCATCATTATGTGTCTCCAAAACAGAGTTAATATACGAATAAAGAGCACACAAGCCCTTAAGAGTTTAAATTTCTCAGTCATGTTGGGATACTTTTGTACTCTTTCATGGAACCTTCTGTAGTTACACTGCAGAACAAATACAAGATACAACACAACACTTTAAATGCATCTATTAAATACAACCATTAACATATCACCAACATCTTTCAACCAATGAGTTACAATTCTGAGGGGAAACACCTTTATTACATATGTGGCATAAAAGAATTTTTAAACAGCACAATTAATTTCAGAAACTGGTACATAAAAATGGTAAAAATATGTATACCCTGTAAACATTTAGACGGGAGTTTGTTGTATCAGAACCACAATGTGGACCAGTTTTGCTATCCAAAAAGAAGGCTGAACATACCATATTTAGACATGATATCTAATTATGGAATGTAATAAGACAAAGTCAGAAAACATACACTGAATATAATATCTTAGCATTCTTTGGCTCTCACCTTGCAGTGGTCATGTGCAGTCAGGTTGGAAGGTAAAGATTCACTGGTCAATGGGTTGACTGCAGAATACTGATAGTGCTTGGAACACTGCATACACAGGCCCCCCTCCAACCACAAACATGAAGTTTCCTTCTGCAGTCTCCTTGAATTCTGTGATTAACCTGGTTTCCTTTTTGGCTTTGAAAATACAAAGGTTTTCTAGCATGTGCATGTCCTTTCCTTTTTTCAAAAACCTTCCATTTTAACTTTATTTCCTCCTCATTCATAAACTTCCTAATATACCCCACTTAATGACACAGGCCTATAAATTCTTCAAAGTCATTCTACCATCATCAAAAAATGTATACTTTGAATACATGATGAGGGTTTTTGACTCGGGATTGTTCAAGATGTGAAACGGGCATGACCTGTGTAATGTGAGATACTTACCTCTTAGCATGGTGGCAAAAGTTCCCTTGTAAATGCTCCTAATGCCTCCTTCTCTGTACAGCTGTTTTATAGCATCAACTGGACCAGCATATTTGGGAGGGGCAGTACCACCTTGCTGAATCTAAATGAATAAAAGGAAATGTATATCTAGTAAAGCATGCAATTTATAAATTTTAGGTTACTAACAGGCAGTAAAATCAGATGTCTAGTACACAACTGACTTTCTGTACCAAACAGTACCAATATAAACTATATACTTAACAGAAAGTAACTGTGATTGTGGCAGTAATATTAACTGTCACAGAATGATGGTGGAATCCATCACTTCTAGGCTTTTAATGATCTTCTTAACCACACCGTGGTCTTTTAATTGCAGTTGAAGCTGTCCTTGTGGTACATACATTGGCTGCCAAGGGTTTACTCAGCACAGTGCTGCAGGAAACATGGCAAAATAATTTTTTTTTTTAACCAAACCTATTTGGCAAAATGCTGTCTGGTTCTGAATTGTCACACCCTGATATCACATCACACATTTTACATAAGACCTATAGTTCTATGGCATACATCAGTTTGGAAAACAAAACCACAGTGCTATATGATACAGAACTAAGAGGCAAATATACAGCATGAGGGAAGTGAAAGTTCATGGCCGATTTTGTAAGCAAATGTTAGGAATATGACATAATGTAACAGATGGTACAGTAGAAATGGAGATGGGAAGAGGCTGTACATGAAGGAAAGATAATATGCGTTTTGACATAATGTATCAATGCAAGACTCAATTACTTTGAGAAACAATTCAGGGAAATATAATCTCTCTGTAAGACATTACCTGGGAAAACACAGCCTCTTTCTAACAGACTGAGAGGACAGTACACATCAGTGCAGTGACTTTTGTTTTATACCAATAATTGGAAGAGTTAATCGTTTAAAGTGAGAAACTTTTTGCCACCTGTACCATCTGTCACGCATAAAATGTTCTACAGCGTTCTTTAAAAGATTTCCATAGCAAAAAATGACACCACTCAGATCTTGTAAATAGTTTCAGCACAATCATACACAATGCTGATTGCAAAACCAAAAGCCTCAGTGTTTATAAACTGTGCCATCAATCAATGGAACAGTACAGAACACTGTCAGTGACATAACAAACTATCTGAAATTGGGCACGGCCAATCCACGCAGATTTTCTTGTACACCAGCTATTATTAGCATGCTGCTCCAGACATGCAATGCATGTCGATTTGTACACAAGTTCAAGCAAGAATGCCTGATGGCCTCAGGCTATGACAGTCAAAGGTTTCTGTGTGCAGATTTTTCTGTTCACATACTGATTGATACCATCTTTTATTAAGAATAAAATGTTAGGAATGCTAAGAACACCACGCAACTCACCTTGCCAGTCTGGAACCACATTAAGCTGTAGGTCCCTTCTGTCAACCAGCATTTATGATCACACTATCAGTGGGGTAGACCTAGAAATGATCATCATGCCCCCCCCCCACACACCTCAGACTTGAATTCTACTCCCTTGCCTTAGTTTGAGAAGACCAAATGTTAGAAAAGATCATTCTGAGTTGCTGACATATGTTTAAAAACTCTACCACAAAGTCAAAAGCCTGAACAATATACCACACTATGATAAGTACCCTAATTCCAAAAATTTCTGTGAGACCTTAAAGAACATACTTCCCTTGGTGTTGAAACCTGTATCTAAGAAAATGCGTTGAGGCGTTATTTAATATGTGAGGTCGCATGATACACAAATACCAGAATCAATCTAATCATCACTATAATGTGTCACAGAGTTACATGTAACAGCACCAGTCAGTTGATACCCAGCATCCTTATGGTTCGAGGAATCATAACTGCACATTACTAATGCAATACATTTTCATACCTGAAGCAGACACTTAATTCGTTCTCCCGGGGCCATTATAGAAGTAGTGAAGATTCCTGAGAAAGCCCCAGCAAGAAACAGCTGTGTCAGAGTCAATTCATCTTCAGGAGACTTCATTTGCATCCGTTTTCCAACTCCAAACCCCATGAAGCTAATTGCAAAGATTGGTGCAACTCCAGTAATTGGTGCGCCCATTCCTGGGTGGGGCAGGGGAGAAACAAATAAATAAATACAAACACATACAAAACAATAATTCACAACATACTGATCAAAAAATGTTAAATCTCAGCTAAAAGTAGAAACTGAGTAACTGTTCTCTAGAGCATGGTTTCTCAGACTGTGGTACATGTATCATTAGTTGTACACTGATCACTGTTTACTAGTACAAAGCATTAATAAAAATCAGAATTTAAAAAAGGACAACAATTTAAAAAATAAGTAAAATGTTTGCCACATATATTTGATAACACGCAGCATTGTTGGCAACATTATGTAACACATCCCTGCCATCAGCAGTCTTCGCAATTTCAGCTTTTTTATTTAAATATAAACAAATGTATTGGTTGTACACTGAAATTGTTAAATTTCATTTAGAGGTACACCAGTGAAAAAGTCTAAAAACACCTGCTCCAGGGCAATGATTTTCAACCTGTTTGTACAGGAACAGAATTATTCAAATCTGTGACCCCAAAAATGTGTTCGTTTAACTGTATATTGTAATAAAAAAATTTCAAGGTGAAACTCTTCCCTCCAGTGTCCATACCTTTATACAACCCCAAAAATCCTTCTCTCTTGATTGTCTTCTTGGCACAGTCCCATGTTCCTGTGTATAATGGGGATTCACCAGGGGCAGGTTTGGGCATAGTCTGCAGCCTCACCTACAAAAGTCAATGTATCACATGACTGAATAATTACATCATAAGTGCTCTCATAATACTCTCAAATTTAATGATAACTAAAGCTGGCTTCTACAAATTTTCAAAACACATGGGAGCCACCTCATTATTTCAGGCCACAAAAGTGTTATATGGGCGTTAACATACAAAATCCTGCCGTCCAAGCAATCTGATCTGGGCCTGCAATTTAGCCATGAATATGAATATTTCAATGGAGGTGTATCAGTATGTAGATACCAAGCCCTATATATTCCAGACTTTGGTAATGGATGGATTAAGCAGCCGACTTCATGCTTCATCTACTTCAATCCTGCAGAACTACTTGTGACTAACAGAGATGTCATAAGAACCAGTTTTATTTTGTAACAGCGGTAAATACCAAGTCTTCTAACTGCAAATTAAGTCATCACTAATGGTTTCAGAATTTACAGCTCCTACCACAAAAGTGTGGGACCGCAGTAGCACAGTGGTTAAGGTGCTGTGCTACAAATCGGAAGGTCGCTGGTTCAATACCAGCTGGTGTCAGTAGATTTTTCATTGACATAAAATCCTTCCGATTGCACTATGGCCCTGAGGTCGACTCAGCCTCTAACAGAAATGAGTACCAGGAGTATTTCATGGGGGTAAAGGCAGCTGGTGCATAAGGATGCCAACCTACCACCATCCTGTGCTGTTGTCACAAAATCTGGGAACCCTAACTTCCTGGAACCCTCTGGGCCCCTCGGGTCCTGTAACGGGACTGCTTTACCACAAAAGTGTAGTTTTGTCTACTGTGATTAGGGATTTGCAGTTTTTGCTAGTAAAAATTTCGCAGTAACATATTTCAGGTTTTTACTACAACACACATACACTGTTATGGTTACTGTTACTGTTGTTATGTATTCACAAACAACTGCCCATACTCCTACACAAAGACTAACAGTTTTCACTTTATTGTGTATTCTGCAGGTTGTAAAAATTGTCTCATTTTCTAGTTTAACCTATAAATGTTCTCAAACAGTTAACCTTTAATGGCTACACATATGAGATATACAAATGTCAAATCTAGTAGTTGAGTAGTTAAAACTATTTCATCAGTGAGTATGGCAACAGTTTTCACACTGGCAAAATTAGTGGGCTACTTCTAACTGGTGGTTGATGCTATAGGCTCTCCAATCAGCTATAAATTCCAATATTTTCTTATTTCTTCAGCCATGCCATACCATACTTATATACAGTTTCTTGAGTTCCTGCTCTACTGAAGCAATGTCCGGTCTATTACATTCTCTTGGTAATGACTGAAGCTATCTTAGAGTAACATGCTGAGGGGAAAGTCCAGAGCTGTGAAAGATGTAGCATCAGATGGAGAGGGAAAATTACATAATAAAAAGCTTTAGAACTTGAACTCTTTTCCTAATTTTATTAGAATCATTAGGATGAGATGACAAGACATTAAGTACACAGGAGGCAGTGACAAATGTATACTGAATGTTAGTTTGTAAACCTTACAAAAGAAGCCACTTTAAACATCTAAACATAGTGAGGGACAGCAATATTAAAATGGATCTTCGAGAAACATTGTCAGGAAAGGGGGAAAGAGATGTGTGTGGACCAGATTGAACTGGCTCAGAACATAATAAGGAACCACCTCAATCCCCAAAAGCAGGGATGGAATTTCTGGACCAACTAAGCAAGTAACAGCTCGTGAGCAGTGTATGCCATACAGTTGATTAGTCAGTTGGTTAATTAACCTGGTATTGGCTCTAATCTACTATATGAGTCCAGTACTCTCTTGGGTATCATTTTCATAATCGTGATCATTGCTGTCATCACTGTCGTCATCGTCATCATCATCATCATCATCATCCACTAACACTTTCAGCCACATGCTGCACATGACAACAAAACTGCCTTCATTCATCTCTTTCTTATAAACGTTCAGGCATATGCTTAGAGTGTTACGTGTGGGCTGTGGTAAGTTTAAAACTCAGTGTTAGTCTATGCTCAGTTGAAGCACATTATCTGGCTACGTCTACAACATCTACAACTGCTGACATATGCTATTAACACTGATTGTAATTTTGCCACGGTTGCTCCTAGGGTGGTCAGTTCAGCTCCTGCCACATACCAGTCATGCTTTACTCTGGGAACTATGGGTTATTAACTTCAGATATACAAGGCCAGAACACAGATTACATAAATTAACTTCAATAAAAGAAATTATAGTATAGTTTACGCTGCGGTCTCCTAGCTGCTATAGCTGTTGGCCAGCCTGCAATGCTTACATCAATTTATGCATCTCTTCTCCAAATTAGTTACCTGTAAGTCTCCAACGAAACAGTATGGGAAACACCAAATCAGATAACGATGAACATCTATATTTATTTTCCCCTTCAAACAACCAACAAAAATCAGATTTCTCTCCTTCTAATGCTAGACATTTTAAGTGCCTGAACTTGTCAGTTTTAGACTCTCTGCCTTCCCCAACACCAATCTAACCAGAAGTTCATATTATTACTCACAGTCAAACATTAATTATGCTGGTATTATCTGCATCATTACAAATTAATTAAGATTATTTCTTTAAGTCCACATAATTTTTCTTTTATCCCCATTGCATTCCATGCTATTTGGAAACACTGTCCAAGGCCAAAGACTGTATTTAACCTGGAATCCAGAAGGCAAAAAGAAAAAAAGAAAATCCTATGCCCTTGCACCACACCATGAAGCTACATAAGGGAACACAGATATAGCTCCATGCTGCTTTATCCCTAAGGAAAAGTTCCTGGATCCTGCTAGAAGGGTGACTGTGTGAACCAGACAGTTGACTGTATGTGATGGCAAAACAAAAATATCTGAATCTGACAGGAATCAAAGCCCATTAGTCCAGCCCACAATAAATCCCATAACAATAAATGAGTTATCCCAACCTGTTCGAAAATTAAGAAAAGCATACTTTATAATTCAATCCACTCTGTTTAACTTTTTTACATATATTTTTGAGGCAAATTTTTTCCTAAATTATAAATGAGTACTGTTCTCACCAAAAAAAATTAGCATCATAATACACAAACAAATGATAAGTTCCACTTAATTTCAGGCAGCTTTTATTCTAGTGAACTTCCCCAGTGACATTCTAGACAAAAATTAAAAATTAATTTCAATAAATCAGCCAACATTAATTAAAAAAAAAAAACTAGAATGATGTTTACAAATAAAGGTTAAGTTCACCCTAGAGCAGGCCACAAAGACCCAGAGGGGGATTACAGGTATATATACTATTCCTTAATCTGGGCATTAGATGGGGGTGGGCAGTCAATGACAAGCCCCGGCTGCTTTACCCACGGGAAAGAGACCTGGTACCCACTGCACAGGAGGCTCGGTCCTTGTGACATTCTTGGTTACAGCAAATATCTATAATTATTAACAGTATATGACATGCCTATAACTGACAAACAAAATACAAAATGAAGTTCCCTCTAATGTGGTTTGTTTGGTGTTTGGCTCATGTTGCTGAATGAATGGCAAGAAACATATATTACTGGACAATATACGTTCTTTGCCTTACAGCTTATGTCACTGAGAACACATTTTATGCAACAGTTCAAGGCAATGTACACTTGCAAATCAATCACCTCTGTTACATCTGTTCTATTCACAAATACTTACAGCTTATGTCACTGAGAGCATATTTTATACAACAGTTGAAGGCAATGTACACTTGCAAATCAGTCACCTCTGTTGCATCTGTTCTGTTTACAAATACAGCTTATGTCAATGACAGCACATTTTATACAACAGTTCACGCAATGTACACTTGCAATTTACACTTGCAAATCAGTTACCTCTGCTACATTTGTTCTGTTTACAAATACTTACAGCTTATGTCGATGACAGCACATTTTATACAACAATTCAAGGCAATGTACACATGCAATTTACACTTGCAAATCATTCACCTCTGTTACATTTTTTTTATTTACAATTACTGTATTATGGTATTCCTATAACTATACGCAGCACATTACTTGTGGCAGAAAAGGGATTAAAATATTCAGTATCACAGAAGAAGAGTGACATGTCAGCTGGGCACACATAAGATTGAATCAGGCAAATTGTTAGACAAAAGCTATGCTTGGATATGTTGCGCTTAACAAGAGTAACTGAAAGAGCATAAATTCTAACCCATAATTTACTACATTAAATTACACTCATATAACACAGATTCTCATTACATGTACATTCTCAGAAAACCTTCTCATACTGAGCACAGTGGTGTGGCATAGCTTGCATTCACAAAGTGCCCAGATCAAACATCAACCACATTACCAACCATACTAATAGATTTTTCAGAGTTCTCTTCAGGTTTACCCTTACTACACTATTGTAACAGTGCATGCATTGAACTTCTTAAAATACTAATACCATTATCCCCATCCCCAAGTCACGAAATGGCTGCAATACCAGGGTATGACAGAAACCAACTGATCAAGGTGATACCAACACCTCTCCTGAAAGTTAAGCACTATGCTACGCACATTAACAGGTATGTTGCAATCACTTAGTGGATGACAAGAAAGATAACTGTATGAATAAAGGGCAGGCAAAAATAGAAATGAGGCAGGAATTGCCTATTGCAGTATTCTAAATTAACATGGGCTATTTAAGATCTTCATCAGCTTTAAAACTAGCTGAAATTTGAACTGTGTACCTCCAGAACATATTTTGTGTTATCATTTCTCATTATTACACAATTTCATTTGATTCTATATAAACAATGCAATTGTATGAGTGTTATTAAATAACCCACAAAGTCATCATTCCAGTTGACACAATTCCCAGATTAAAAAATTTTGCTTTCCACAATATGTGTTCTCACATCATCATTACAATCCTAAAGTCCCATTCACCTATCAAAGTTCATTATTCTTTCATTCTGTTGAATTTCTAAACAGTTCAAAAGATGTGCATGATTATCTTTAAGGTAGAAGAGTTAATTGGAATTGTTTTCATTACCTACAGTACCTCATTATCAATATCTTTTATGTTTCTATTACAATGGACGGAAGTTCAGAAAGCTGAAATGGCCCTGCATGTGTTCCAATGTTCTAACAAGGGCAAGGGAAAACAAGTTAATTTCATAGTGAAGCATCCATATTATTTAGAGGACTGGAAATCTGAACAATTCTCTAAGTACATTCTGTCATCAACCCTCTAAATTCTGTACAACAGTCACTACAAAAGATACGCGAGGACGATCAATTATGGCGAAATCTACTGTGATTTATATACATCACTCAACATTTCGGCTGTGTGTTTGTAAGAGTTTGAAGCATGTTCTTAGCAAGATGGAAATATATTATTCTCATATAAACAATAGTGTTACTCCATTTCCGTACACACTGTCATCTAATATACTACACAGACCACAGCATTCTGATACAAAGCTAAGTGAAAACATCTTCAAAATTGCATACACTGCTGAAGAGCAAACATAACCTTTGTGAGAGCTATCTAATAAATACCTTTATGGTGTCTAAAGGATGCCCTGCAACAACCGTACATACTCCACCAAACCCACCAGACAAGAAGTATTTTACCGGGTTTACAGGCTTTTTCTCAGACATTTTTATTGAATACTCTCAACAGCCACACGATTCCGTACACTCACACACACCACCACTGAATGATTGTGCAATATGCAGATCAGAGACCACAGACTATCGGGTACAGGTCATGAGCGCCCTTCCGGCCACAAATCAGTTTCCGGGTATTTTTCCGAGAGAGGGGGTGCGGTGCAACGTTTCGCACAAGCAAATAATTCAATTACAGACGATACGTAATTTGTAACACGCTGATGTAATTGCACTTGCTACGGTATTGTCTCTGTTACTTTTAAGTCTCACAAGTATGTAACAATGCCATAATAATTTTCGTTTTCTCCCGTTGACCAATTGTGATTGTTGGTATACTGCTTGTAATACGTATGACATTGACACAGTTCAATGTGAACTCGCCTACGAATGAACTGCATTATCACTTCGTGGTTTCATTTTGAACACGTGGCCATTGAATCACGTTTTATTTGAGTTTTGAACATGTGGCCCCTAAATTGTGTTTTTCTTGTAGGGAATGGTATGCCAGGTATCTGGAATTGTGCCTAGACCTTAGTGTTTGTGATAAATTTCTATTCCCGTTACGATAATAACAATAGCAAAAACAGGAATTACAAGGTTTTATAAAATATGCAAAATAAACGTGGCTACTTCAAAAATAACATCACAATAGCATTCATGTGTCCAGGCATAAATTACCGATGCCCGAGATGAACCCATTACCTCCCCACTAGTTCTTGTACCTGATCTGCTATGATGGATTTATGCCCATGAACTTACTTATGTGTAGTCATCATTCTTTTATTGTGACAGTCATGGTGTCCAGTATTGCAACACAAAACAGATTGCCTTGCCTCAAAGTTGTTACAAGCAGTGGATACTTCCCCCCTGCCCCTCCAGGAATTAAAGCATATACACATTTCTATATTTTGGTTAAAATGTGAAATGTAACTTGAAATGCCTGGAAATTTAAAGTGTTGCCATCACTGTTTGTAAACTCCTAATTGTTTAATCATCTGGTACATGTAACAAATACATTGGACCAAATGAGACTCAAAGTTGTGCTAACCAAATAGGACATGTAATGCAATCTTCATTGAGATGACTTTAGAGCCTTGTACAAATCATTCAGCCACTCAGATGGTAGGGTTGGATGCTCCATCTGCCATGGATATGTGGCACTTCGTCAGGGTCACCGAATATGTGGCATTATACCACAGATATTTGGACTAATAGCAGAACCAAAAACCTAAAGAAATAAAACATCCAGATTCTAACAGATGCTGGAATGTTCTCTGATGTTATAAGCATTTCCCAATTCACAGTAATTGTTTATGGCGCATTGAGAATTATGAAGTTTGTTCATGATTTTTTGCTTCTGAGAGTTAGACTGACAGTGACAAATGTACATAATAGCCTAATTCCTGTCTTAATTGCATACTTCCAAAAATGTAATTTATTATATGTACTGTGGTGTATTAGAAAGTACTAAGTAATGAATTGGAAACATATTTTTGTTGAAATATATTATTCTCATGTAAATCTGGAATTTTGTTTAACAAAGAGCCCTCAGACAGCCAAATTTGTGTTCACTGTTTTCAAGATTCTAGCAGTAATGCTGTAAGTAAATCATATAATTGCTGTTACATATATCCATTGGGCAGGTAATAAGAACAGCAGCAGAATGAACAGCAGAAGCAACAAAAATTAAGAACCAGTTCTTTAGAAGCAATCTGATGTAACAACTTTAAAGTCAATTACAGAAACAACGTGCATAAGAAAATGGAATATATACACAAGAAACACATAGAGCACTTGAACAGATGCAAGGAAGTAGGGGTAAAATTAGACAATGAACATTGGTATGAGCATGTACCAAAATTAATAAAAGCAGGTTATGAAGGAAATGGAACTATATTATGGAGTCAACTAGGCAAACCAAAGGAATCATCCTTAACAATAAACTAGATATCATAATCCGTGGTAATAAGGAATGAACATGTAGACTAATAGCTGTTGCAGTTTCAGGAAACAGAAATGTGATTTAGAGGATGAGAAGATTCTAAAATACCAAGAACTTACAATAGGAATGCAGTGCATGTGAAGTGTAAAAACAAAAGTAATATCCGTAATAATTGGGGCAACTGGAACCATCCCAAAATCATTCAGAAAATATCAGAGCAACATACCAGGAAAGCACAAAACCAATGAAATACATAAAAAACAATATTGGGCACTGCACACAAATGTGAACTTTGGAAATGACTAATGTAAAAGTACAAAACAATGAACATATGAAAAAACATTACATGTACCATAAACTGTAAATACAGCATAGTTACAACACTATATACCCTAGAAACATGGTTTGTTTCAGGTATATAATTGTAAATACCCTGCATAAAGGTGATTAATAATAATAATAATAATATGAAAATATTATTGCTCAGCATATGTATGTTTAAGTGTCAAAGAATGCATTTTTATGCAAACAAATTTGGTATTTTCCATTGTTAGTAAACAATGGACTGTGACGCCTTTCATCTTTCCCAATTTGTTATTCGCTATCATACTACTGCTATCACTGTCTGCTCTTTGTACATTATAGAGGTGCTTAATACAGCATTATTAATGTCTACAAAGATACTAGGCACACCACCTGTCTTTAAGGAATAACAGTACTTTTCAATTGCACAACATTTACCAGACAACTGTCATACATTCAAACCACTGAAAAGATAATGCAAGTTCTATATTTTAATGAAAAAGTTACCCATCTTGACACTGTGGAAATATTTTATATCTATAAAAAGGCAGCAATTGATAACTCAGTGACAGACACACTGTTTGTTCCACTAAAATCTTCGAAGCTATCATCAGTAAGGAAAAACAATTACACTACACCCCCCATCCCATTTTCTCATTCCTTCCCCACCCACTCCACAGCTATGTTCCCCTTACCTGCCCAATTTCCGATCTTAACACTGGGTCTCCAAGAATCAGTTAACAACAGACATATATTCTGAAGATCGAATATACATAGTGTGTCATGTTTTGTGGTGTGAGTATTCTGCAAATTGGTTATGTGCACATGTGTCCATACAGCAACTGGATGTAGTGTTTCATATATGTGATCATAACTCTTGCAGTCTAATTATTATAGGATTCACATAAAGTGTTGCATAACATAAGTATATTGCTAGATTATAACTTACCCTTGCTACACCTATTTATGTTTAACTGTAGGATATCTTGCACCATCTTTATTACAAATATGCCATACACCTATTCCATCATTCACCATCTCTACACCCACAATTGCCTGTACATGTGTCCATCTGCTACCAACCCACAATATTGATCTCGTGGAAGGTTTTTATATAATTGTTTCATCATTTCATTTTAACCTTACACAATATTGCTTTAGTATATTTTAGAAGGCCTTTCTATGAGTAATTCATATATGGACCTATATAAGTATTGGCCTTTCTAAAGCTGAGATCTCATACATTCTAGTACCTATATGTAAAATAAATTCCTTTTTGTACTTCTTGTATACTACTTGATGATGGGTACTTTTAACCTTTACCTTTCAGACATTTAAGTGGCTGAAACATGTAGTTCCAATCTACAATTGCCACATTAAAGTTGCGCATTGACAGATTATTTCCTTTTATTATGTATTTTAGAAGTACAATGGGGATGCCACACCTTAAAGAATGGCAGATTTAAATATGAATTGTCTCCCCTGGGAGCCCGAGTTTTTCTGGCTTAGCATGAACATTTCAATTGCTATCAAGTGAACACACAGAGATCAGCATGTGGCATTCTAGGGCATTCACCACTATATTTTAGTGACCAGCATGTGTTCTTTTATTATTCTGAAGGTTAAGTTAACCAATGAGCAAACCCAGAAAACTCTCATCAGCAATGATGCTTTTATCTTGAAGTTTTCCCAAATTAAGTTATGCTGTGAAAGGAGGAGGACCTCTCTCTCACCAACAGAATATTTTCCTGATCTCCCAATATTACTCATGGCCTGGCCAGCATAGTTCATATAGTGGACTATGAGCTGAATGATCCAGGATTTGGTTTCTGGCATTCTGGCAGTGGCAAGATATTTTCCTCTTTTCAAAAACATCCAGACCAATTCTGGGGGCCCACCCAGCCTCTTATTCAATGGGTACCAGCAGCTCTTTACCTTGGGAAAAGTGGCCCAGGCATGAGGCTTACTACTAACCTCCACTTAGTGCTAAGGTTGAGTGCAGCCATACAGACATTCCCCCTGTGCATTCATGGCACATGTAAGGAAAATTTTACCCTTTACCCAGTGTTACTACACCCTGGGAATCAATCCCAAAAATGGCAGAACTTTCTGGTGAGGGGTCGTTAAGAAGCAAGACTTTTGAACTAAAAAGGATCTGTGGAATGTAAATAAATTCAATTCTATTCTACTCTATTCTGTTCATGGGGCAAAGATTCTAACCTGAAATTTCAAATGAGGATTCCAGTGTAAAGCAAACCCTCATCATCTTTGGAGGTGAAATCTAGATGTGCAAAGTTAAGACGTTGTGGGAGAAATGGGGTCTGGGGAACAAAAAACACATAGCAGCTAAAATAATTACTAAACATGAAAGGGTGTTTGTTTACTGGAATGATGTCATTGTTGGTGGTTGAAGTTCTTGGGGTGATCAAATGACAGTGTACATGGTGGAAGAGGAAACTGAAGACTTGGTGACGAAAGAGGTGATCTTCGAGAGCTTTGCCTTTTCCTATGCCTCTTCATACATCTTCTTTGTCAACATGACAACCTCCATCATGTACTCAAATTCCATGATATTGTCAGCCTCAAGGAAATTGAATGATTCCCCACCTGCACTGTGACCTCTGCACAGCAGTGTCAGAATATTCTTCAGCCTTTGTATCACTGAGTGCTCTCAGCTGTTTGAGGTCCTTCATAAGTAACTCAGCAGCATGAGAGTTGAAACACATCCTGGATATCAGTCTCTTCCAAATTTGGGGATCTTTCTCCTTGAAATTTACAGCTGAACACAAGAATGTTCCCATTTCATGCTGCTTGGGGAATCACCAATGTCACTGACTGCTTCAAATCAGAGCTCCTGCCAGTAGTCACTGACAGCGGCTTCTTGCGTATTACTCCACACCGACACAAGCTCAACTGTGAATGAGCAAGGCACCTACATTGCAATGCACAAGAGTTGTGACAATTCAGCCCACAAACAAGTGAAACTATTATGCATGAATCTGCCAAATAAGGAGGGCCTGCTGCATAACTTACTGAAAAATGAAACATTTCTGAATGTCATTTTCAACATCTGACATATAGACTACTTGTATATGCATAACACAGAAGACAGACATTATGCACAATGTAATATAGTATATTATACACATTTACATGGTTGTTTGTCATTTTTATTGCTTTATAAAACTGAACAGAATACAGAAACTGAACAAAACAAAAACATTATATCTTTCTCTCAATAAAATGGTTTCTATGATAACTTAAAAAGATACCAAAGACAACTCTCTTCATATTTTCAATCATGAACTCTTAAATTTTGTAATTATCTACATATTCAGCATACAGTAATTGATTATTTCACTTGAAATTACCTACTATAGCAGTTTGTTCATAATTTAAACAACTTTCTCTTTTCTGTTATCTCTATTACATTACATACTTCATGTACATATCAACTGCAGTTTAAAATTTTGCTTTATTATATCTAGTGTACCTATGATTTGTTACAATTTTGTTCTCCCATAATATGTAACTTGCTTTTATTTCTTAAGAAATGTTTTGAAATGAACATAAAATTTAAATGTCAATTTCACTTTATTAGATTCTCTACACTATTTAGCAATTCATCCATTTTAAATACTGTTGTAATGTACATCCACAATGCCGCAGGATTACAATAATATTCATTCAATTTAAGGAGAAAACAATATTTAAATATAACAGCTTTTGAAACTCAGCACACAGGTAACTGTTTAATGCAGTCTTAGTCAGTACATTCTTGAAAAAAAATTTTATTCAAGGACTGACTGATGTAAATATACAAACATACATACACACATGCGTACCATTATTGTGTTGAAATGTAGCCAAGTGAAACAAGGTTGACTGTAAATACATGCAATGTCCAAGTTCAAAAAATTTATACCTGAGACTCCAGAATTCCAAAAGGCACATTTTTTTAAATGAAATTATTGCTTAAATTTGGTGTTTTCTGAAAAATAACGTTCAAACGGTGGTAATGCACCAATGTGAAGAAAATGTACAGTACAACAGATTTATTCCGATTCTTAATCCTACCACTATGCATGATCTATTTATACGGGTATATAGCATGTATTCATAGAGATAAAATATTATGAACAGGAAAAATGGCAAAGGAACTACAATTGTAGTTACACTTAAAAGAACTCAAAAGTTATTTTAAGATCACAACTTTCCTTCTTATTTCAATGAGCATACTAACAAATCCACAAAATTAAGAAGACAATTTCCCCCTCATAGTTAAAAAAAAAGTTTACATGATTTTAAATCTGCTTAGAAACTGCTTTTAAAAAATATATACATACAAAAATTTCCACCATTCCTCTTAACCTGTAAAATAATTTATCTTCCATTACTTTTATCATTCATCAACAATGAACAATGAGCAACAATGCATTAATGCAGTTTCATTGTAAACATTTTCTTCATTCAAAATTTTAATTTTCTTAACAATATAAAGTTATTCTTGTATCTCAAATGAAAGTAACTTTTTACAACATTTGCTTAAAATTAAAAAACACAGAACTGCATGTTTGGCAACATTCTATTTATACGTAACACTCTCACACATCACACAGAAAATTAGAATTATACACTACTTCACTTTTACATACTTTTGTGTGTATATGCCTACATAATCATTGCCATAGTAATTAATTAATCCAAACAGGAGGTGAAGGGCAATTATGGTTGTAACCAAAAGTTTAACACTTGTGAGATTTATATGAGACAGCACTGATATGCACTACAAGGCATCAACGTTTTTTTCTTTTTCTTTTTTTGTTCCTTTATTTTTTACTTTCCTAGGTACTAGAACTCTTAAATAACATTGGTCTTTTATGGTAGTTCTATAAATTTCTTGCCATCTTATCATCTATGTTGTAAAAGTGGAAAATGAAAAATCCATGCACCATCAGGCCAGTCTGATGATATTCAGGAATTTTTTAACAAATGCAATATAATGAAGTTTCCATATATGCCTGTATCTTTTGTTTTCATGCTTTGGAACACTGTGGTAGAGGCTGAAAAATAATGCTTTTACAGCCATGAATTACTGACCACACCAAAGCAAATGGGGTTGAAATCTCACTCTTCTCACTTTCTAATAAACGTGTGCTACATTGTAAATTTACAATGTGCATTTAAATAGTTATGAGTTACACACATCAGCAGTTACTGAATGGAAATTAAACTGGTCATTTAGTATTATACATGCTGATAAGACATTCATCAGAAAATAATACATGAACAAGCATCTCATTCTGTCTTTAGAACAAATATGTAGAACTTATCTGTTCAGTGAATACTGGTACTCTTCCAACAGCAAACTAGAGAGATTAAGTATACTTCCATATTTTAATAAATGGACATCATTTATGGTTTTAAAGCAGCATGCAAATTTTAGCTGACAAACTTATTACTAAAGCATGAAGAAAGGTTATCAATGAGACATAAAATGGGTATTATACAGAGGTGATTAATGATCATAACTAATTCTGTTAAACGAAGTTCCATCGCCAGTAACATACTAATTTCTGTTACAGGGGATATGACTTGAGGTATCCACAGTGTATTGTTGAGGATTCAGGTCTTCTGGGATACAAGGCTGTACTGCTGTGTTAGTGCGATGTTTCAAAGTAACATAGTGTATTCATCTTACAGATTGAAAGCGGTCCATGAACAGTGCACTGTTCTTGGACCCCTTTCAAAATGTCGGGAAACACTAACCCAGAAATATGTTACGTGCCAGAAAACCTGAATCCAGACACTGCAAAGTGTATCTACATTCCTTAGAATTAAGTTAAAGTGTCACAAAGAACACAGAGTTAACCCCATATAGCTGTGGAAAATGAATATTCAAGAAGAAGAAAAATGTGATTTACAACAGAAGTTATTTATACAGTATGAACATCTGCAGTTTCATGTGTAAATTATATTTTTATCACATTTTAAAAAACAAAAATCATTATAATTTAACCCTTAATGTCCAAAATTCCTGTGAGAATTCAGAGATGACATAATCACACTTATAATAAAACTAAATTACTTTTAGAGGTAAAAAGCAGACAATTGAATAACAAAATGCAATTTATTATTTCAGTTACTACCACAATGCTTAACACCTTCATATTTTTTTTTAAAGATATTTATGGCAAACTTACTCAGAAAATTTCATGAACAAACAATTCATATTTCTTTCACATAATTTAAAAAAGATTCACATCACTTCTGTAACTTTATATAAATGCTTGGAAATAACATCATTTTGCATATCGACACTGTTTTATAACAACTTCAAGAATTCCAATGTGTAGAAAAAGCTTTTCTGTTATAGATACTTTAACAATGCATATCAGACAAATGTTTTAAGCTGAAAATACATATTTATATGTGCAAAGTTTCATAACCATGTTAAAACAATAACATTTATTAGATTAATAATAACAGAGCATTAACCTTTACATGTTGCATCAATGAGTTTGGGTTTCATTGATATATTTTTATACAGGGCAAGGAAAAAGTCCCTGTGCACCTGTGCGAAAAGTTTGCTATATTGTGCTGGAAGAGAGAGAGACATATATATATATATATATATATATATATATATATATATATACACACACATATGTGTGTGTGTGTCCAGGTATTGTACCATTCATTACGGCAAGTTCCATTTTCACTTTACATCTGGAACGAAGGCCCCTGGTACCCATTCATTCACTGTGAATTCCACTCTCACCTACATCTCACTTCTGACAGGTAAACAGGGAATTTTTGCACCCCCTACATTATTATTGTTGTTATTATTAGTTAATTGCCAATAAATGTAATTAACTGACCATTTCAATAAAAAATGGATACATTCTATTTGGGCTGTGCACACAATAGAAATATGACAAAATTATAATAATATATACAATATATCATCATCACCATCAATGATCAATATATTGACATGTTCTTCATTTTGCAGTCTTTTATGTTCTTAAAACATGGTACTCTGGAAAAGGGAGAGGGCAGTAGATCTTTGTAGACTTTTATGTATTTTTTAATGTAACAACAAGGGACATTTGAAATGCAGTTTTAGAAACAACAAACTTAACAATTTCTTTAGCATCACTATCTGTCCTAACTTGATTTGCACCACTGGACCAATTAAAGTATGGTACAGGTCATAGCAAATTCAACCCCCCCCCCCCCCCCCCCCCCCCCTTTTGTGTAAAAATCACATCTTCTTTCACACACCTTTAAAATTCAAAAAAAAAAAAAAAAAATTATTACATTTT